>Ga0208032_1000203_pt1 | contig 42489 bp, 39 predicted proteins | sample MalvirAntarct_66_FD_184254 | JGI IMG/M metagenome (GOLD analysis project Ga0208032, IMG submission 184254) | Marine viral communities from the Global Malaspina Expedition - Malaspina viral metaG Antarct_66 (SPAdes) (version 2) | ecosystem: Environmental > Aquatic > Marine > Oceanic | place: West... | reverse complement strand
TTAATAGCTGTGGCAAACAAATTATTAAAACAAGCATTTGCTATTGCAAAATCAGGATTACCTTATGATGAAAACTTTGTTTCTAAATTAGCTTAAAAAAGCTTGTTTTTTAACTCAGTTCTTTGTTAGCACACGTTATTATTTTTCAAATGTTACTGGTTCCGAGTCTTTTCCTTCGTACATTGTATAATAAGTATATTCACTTTCTCCTTTGTACCAACGATATCTTGCTTGATTGAATCGAAACATATTCAATATTTCTTGAACTTGTGTTTGAAATTCCTGCTTATTTTTATTTGCAGCAAAAACTCCACCACTAAAGTTTATGTATTTTTTTCCTGTTCCATTGGCTGAAACTTCAATGTCGTTTTCCCACATTTTTTTAGCGACAATTTTCGCATATTGGTTTCTCAAATTTGGAAATTCTTTAATCTGTATTTTAGAAACTTTTGATTTGAGGTTTTCTCCTAAATTTTTGATTTCCGTGTCTTCTGATTCCTGTGCTTCTTTAATAATTTTTGCCCAACTTGCAAAAACAACTATATCCATTTGAAGTTCCTCAATAGAATTTCCGTCCGCAAATTCAATTCCGTCATTTATGGATTTCAGTTCTCGCTCAAGTTGTTCTTTTTGCTTTAAAAGTTCTTCTTTTTTAGCTTTTTCTGCATTGATTTCTTCTGCAACTCTTTTTTCTTCGGCTGTCAAATTGTTTAAACTATCAGCTTTTTTTATGAGTAATTGAGCATTATTATATAGACTATCTGTTTTTTCAATTTTTTCTAAAGTCGAAATTGCATTTAAGTAATTTCCTTCTTTTATGTTTTTAGTTGCAGTTTCAATATTTGTTTTTGAATCTATTGTAGTGTCAACAAATATAGCTGCTAAAATTCCTGTGATAATGATACTTAAAAACCAATATCCGATAACTTTTAAACGAGTTGGTTTATTAGTCCATCTCAAAATCAATGATGGTTTTACAAGTCCAACAATAAGTGCAATAAATAATGCAAAGCTTAATAATCCTAAAATTCCTGCCATAGTTTTTTCCGTTTGGGTTTGTTTAAAATTTCAAATCTAATTTTTCTACTAAAAAGAAACTTACGGTTTTCCGTATTTGTTAAATTTTAGCACGATGTTCGTTTTTAATGTGTGCTAACTGGTTATATGTGGACTAATGTTCCTGTATATATATTATAATAAAGGGACAACAGGAATTATTAGCCTAATTATTAGGCATAAATCTAAACTAAACTCACTTAATTTCCTATACGTAGAACTACGTAATTTTCAATTAATTATAAGTAAAAAAACAAAAACTTAATTGGTTATTTCTTCAAGTTTTTAACACGCTCTAAAAGTGTAGGATGCGAGTAATGTACCCAAACATAAGCAGGATGTGGTGTTAAATTGCTTAAGCTGTTTTTAGATAGCTTTTTTAACGAGGTAATTAATGGCTCTGCTTTGTAAGTCGTTTTGGCATAATCGTCGGCTTGGTACTCAAACTTTCGTGAAAAATGATTCATTATAAAGCCTGTAACTTCCGAAATTGGTGAGTAAAGCATTCCAAACGCTATTAAACCAACATGAAAACTTGGTATAGATACACCTAAGGCATGCGATAATAACGGATTTGAAATAAAAATAGATAAAATGTACAGTGTTAATCCTGTTAATAGTACAGAGGCTATTAAGTTAAAAATTATGTGTTTCTTTTTGTAATGTCCAACTTCATGCGCCAAAACAGCTACTATTTCTTCTTCGTTTAAATCGTTTACCAAAGTATCATACAGCGTAACACGTTTTTCGCTTCCAAATCCTGAAAAGTAGGCATTAGCTTTAGTGCTACGTTTTGAGCCATCGATAATAAAAATTTTATCGAGATTAAAGCCAACCGTTTGTGCATAGTCTGATATTTTATCTCTTAAAGAGCCTTTTTCTAATGGTGTTTGCTTGTTAAACATTGGCACTATAAGTTTGGCGTAAAACATATTCATAAACACAGTAAACGCTGTTACAATTGCCCAAGCATAAAGCCAGAATAGGTGTTGTGTTTCTTCATAAAACCAAATTATGGCTGCAATTATTCCGCCTCCTAAAACAACCATCATTAGCAATCCTTTTATTTTATCGAGTATAAATGTTTTTTTTGTGGTTTTGTTAAACCCAAACTGTTCTTCAATAACAAAGGTTTTGTAATACGCAAAAGGTGTAGAGATGATATCACTACCTAACATGATAATTCCAAAAAATATAAGTGCAATTATTATAGAGTTGTCGCTATAACTTCGTGCTAAAGTATCGACATACTCAAATCCGCCAAACATTAAAAAAGCTAGTGTTACTACTATTGAAAACGTAGAGCTCCAAACACCAAATTTGTAATTTGTGGCTTTGTAAGCTTGCGATTTTTTATATTCTTCTTCATCATAAACATCTTGCAATTCAGGTGGAATGGCATCGTTGTAATGTTTTGCATTTAGTGTGTCTAAAATTTTATCTACAATAAAATTGATAATTATTATTGCAATAATGATGTAGAATAATGTTGTTGAGGTCATATATGTTTTCTTTCTTAATGGTGTTATTATTTGTCACACTGAGCACAGTCGAAGTGCTTAATGTTTAAAATACTTATAATGAGTTGCATTTCTGCATTCTGATAATATTTGAAGCCTATTAAAGTCTCCATCTATAAGCGCTTGTTTCTTTTTGTGAGTCCACTTTTTAATTTTTTTTTTCAAAATAAATAGCTTGAAGCACGTCGTTAAATGTTTCATGGAATTTTAATTCTAACGGTCTTCGTTTATATGTGTAACAATCTTTATGTTTTCCTAAAATGTGTTCTTGAAATCGTTTATCTAAATTACTTGTTATTCCAGTATAAAAGGAGTTGTCAGAACATTTTATAATATAAACATAGTAGAAATACATTTTTAAATTCGGTTTTAGAATGGTCTTCGACTGCGCTCAGACTGACATTGTTAATTAATTTGCTCTTTGTCTAACAGCTTCAAAAATAAGTATTCCAGCAGCTACAGAAACGTTCATCGAATCTATTTCGCCTTGCATTGGTATGATTATGTTTTGGGTTGAGTTTTGCAACCATTCGTTGCTTAATCCAGTGGCTTCAGTGCCAACTATAATAGCACTAGCTTGCTTATAATCTTGTGCTGTATAGAGTTTTGATGCTTGTAATGCTGCACAATAAATACTAATGTTATGTTGCTTTAAAAACGCAATAATTTCTGCAGTACTTCCTGTAGCAATGGTATTGGTAAAAATACAACCAACACTAGAGCGAATACTATTAGGATTGTATAAATCGGTTTTAGGATTAGCAATAATCACTGCATCAACATTTGCTGCATCTGCAGTACGTAGCAAAGCACCAATATTTCCAGGTTTTTCAGGAGCTTCAGCAACTAAAACTAATGGGCTTTTGGTTTTAAATTTAATAGATTGTAACTCGTGAGATTTACTTTTTGCAATGGCAATAATGCCTTCGGTTGTATCGCGATGTGCCAATTTTTGATAGACCTCTTTTGAGATTTCTATACTATTGGTTTGTTGATTTACTAATGCGTTAACTTTAGCTTCAGAAATTAATTCAGGATAATACAAAATAGTGTCAAGCTCATAGTGTCCTTTTATAGCTAAACTAATTTCGCGTTCGCCTTCAATTAAAAATAATCCCGATTTTTTACGTTCACGTGATTTTTCCTTTAACTGAAAAAGCTGCTTTATATAAGGGTTTTGTATGCTTGTAATTTCTTTATTCATAATTGAAAGCAAAAGTAACAGATTTTAGTGTAAACATTGTATGTTTGATACGACAAACAATTCAAAATCAAAAAAAACTCTATAATGAAAAAACTAACCTTATTATTTGTTTTACTAGTTGTTATCACTTCTTGTAAAGAAAAAACAGAAACACCAACAGTTAATTATGAGGAACAAAATTTAGATGTTACCACAAGTATTTATCCTGAAGATATTACCAAAGTGTTTGATGCTCATGGTGGATTAGATAATTGGAAGCAAATGCGTACTCTAGAATTTAGTATGGAAAAACCTGATGGTTTTGAAATTACAACAACCGATTTAAGAGAACGTTACTCACTTATTGAAATGCCAAAACACACCATTGGTTTTGATGGCGAATCTGTTTGGATGAAAAGTAAGGACAAAACAGCTTATGAAGGGAATCCTAAATTTTACTACAATTTAATGTTCTATTTTTATGCGATGCCTTTTATTTTAGCTGATGATGGTATAAAGTATACTGATGCTGAGCCTTTGGTATTTGAAGGCAAATCATATCCAGGAATTAAAATTAGCTATGAGGCTGGAGTAGGAGAGTCGCCAGAAGATGAGTATGTAATGTATTATGATAGTGAGACTAACAAAATGACTTGGCTTGCCTATACAGTAACATATTTTTCGAAAGAGAAAAGTAAAGAATGGCATTTTATTAACTATAGTGGTTGGCAAGATGTTGAAGGTTTATTAATGCCAAAAACCCTAACGTGGTATAATGTTGAAAACAACTTACCAACAACAAAAAAGAATGATGTTGAGTTTTCGCATGTGATGATGACGACAGACAAAATGAGCTTAAAAATGTATATGATGCCTGACGACGCAGAAGTTGTTCAATAAAAAAAAGCGAACCATTTGGTTCGCTTTTTTTATGCTTATTGTTTTGATTTGTACTTATCATCGTAGCGTTGCCATAATTCAGTTTGATGCGTTTCTAAACTAATTAGTCGACCATCAATAAAAGCATGAGTTAATATATTTGTTCTCATATCTAAAGCATCACCTTCACTAATAAACAAAGTTGCATTTTTGCCATTTTCTAAAGTACCATACATATTATCAATACCAAGAATTTTAGCTGTGTTAGATGTGATAAGCTGTAAGGCTTGTTCTTTAGTTAAACCATGAGCTACTGTTGTTCCAGCATAAAACGGAAGGTTACGAGCGTTCATACGTTCCATTTGTCCGCTTACTTCTAATCCAACTAAAACACCTTTATCAACTAATAATTTTGCCATTTTATATGGTAAATCGTAATCGTCATCTTCAGCATTAGGACGTAAATGAACACGTTGTAATAACACAGGAATATTGTTTTGTTTTAATAAACTAGCAACTTTATAAGCTTCAGCGCCACCAACAATAACCATAGATTTTACTTTATTCTCTTTAGCAAAATTGATAGCATCAGTAATTCCTTTTTCATCATCTGCATGAATATATAGTTTTTGTGTGCCATCAAATAGACCTTTACAAGCTTTGTATGGTAAATTAGTTGTTGTTTTGTCACCATCAGCATAAGCTTTACTTTCATTAAAAAATGCAGTTACTTCATTAACCTGTTCGCTGTACTTGTCGTTAGCTTTTAAACCAGGATCTTCACCTAACCACCAACGACCACGAGTAAAACTACTTGGCCAGTTCATGTGTATGCCATCATCTGCTTTAACAGTTGCGTCTTCCCAGTTCCACGCATCAAATTGCGCAATAGAAGAGGTTCCAGAAATACGTCCACCGCGAGGTGTAATTTGCCCTAAAAGCACACCGTTAGGTCGCATTGACTCTACCACTTTAGATTCGGCATTATAAGCAATAATACTGCGTATATGCGGATTAAAATTTCCTATTTCAGCATCGTCATCAGTAGCTCTTACAGCATCAATTTCAACAAGTCCTAAAGTTGAATTAGGTACTATAAAACCCGGATACACATGTTTACCATTGGCATTAATGATTTCCATATCAGACATATCCATTTTTATAACTGTAGCATCTGCAACAGTAACAATTTTTCCGTCTTTAAAAATAACAACGCTATTAGGAATGACGTCACCATTACCAATATGTGCAGTAGCTCCCATTATAGCAATGGTTTTGGTCTGCTTTGATGCTGGAGTTTGCTGTGCCAAGGATATTGAAGTACACAGCAAGGTTAATATTAATAGTTTTAAATTTTTCATTTATATTTTGTTTTTATAAAGCATCATATAATTTGATGCAACCTTATATGTTTTAAATTTATTCCTCTAAAGAATCGCAATGCAATAATTCTTTTTCTTTCTTTTTGATAGGCTGAGTTTTTAATCCTTTGTTTTTTGCTTTAAGCATCTCATTGATTAAATCGCTCTTCTCTCTCATAATGGCATCTCTCATTAGTTCATCACGCTTTAAATCGAAATACGTTACGCCTTCAATAATTGTTTTTTCTGCTTTCGCATATATTGAAAGCGGATGGTCTGTCCAAAGCACAACATCAGCATCTTTGCCAACTTTAATACTACCAACTCTATCATCAATATGTAAAAGTTTTGCAGGATTAAGAGTTACAAATTTCCAAGCTTCTTCTTCGCTAATTCCTCCGTATTTTACAGATTTTGCAGCTTCTTGGTTTAAACGTCGAGACATTTCGGCATCATCACTATTTATGGCTACAGTAACACCAGCATCGTGCATAATAGCTGCGTTGTAAGGGATGGCATCATTAACTTCGTATTTGTATGACCACCAATCACTAAAGGTTGATCCACCAACACCATGAGCTTTCATTTTATCGGCAACTTTATAACCTTCAAGAATGTGAGTAAACGTATTAATATTGAAGTTAAACTTATCAGCAACTTTCATTAGCATATTAATCTCACTTTGTACATAAGAGTGACAGCTAATAAAGCGTTCTTTGTTTAGAATTTCTGCAAGGGTTTCCATTTCTAAATCTTTTCGATATGGTTTACCACTTTTCTTTAAAGCATAATATTCTTTAGCTCTAGAGAAGTAATCAATAAACAATTGCTCAACTCCCATACGTGTTTGTGGAAAACGACTATAACTTTCCCAGTTAGATTGTTTTACGTTTTCACCTAAAGCAAATTTTATAAATTTTGGACTGTTATTGTAAATTAAATTATTGGCAGTTTCTCCCCATTTTAGTTTGATAATTGCCGAACGTCCTCCTATTGGATTAGCAGAACCATGTAGTATTTGAATTGATGTAACACCACCAGCCAGATTTCTGTAAATATCAATATCTGTGTCGTCTACAACATCTTCAATAGTAACTTCGGCAGACGAATTTTGACCACCTTCATTTATTGATGCTGCAGCAATATGCGAATGTTCATCAATTACTCCAGCAGTTAAGTGTTTACCTGTAGCATCAATAACAGTTGCGCTACTATCAGATAAATTTTGACCGATTTTAGCGATTTTTCCGTTTTTAATTAATACATCTGTATTGTTTAGTACACCATCTTTTTCGTTGGTCCAAACTGTTGCATTTTTAAATAATAACGTTTCTTGTTTTGGAAGTTCAGCAAAACCAAAAGCCTTATTAGGATACGTTATAGGAGATACTTTCTCGGCATTGTTTTTATCTTCTTTTTTATCGTCACCACCTTTTTTAGCATCATCCTTACTTTCAGATTGCTTTGCAAAAAAGGTCATTTCTGTTCCGCTTGGCAACATTGCTTTTCCATTAAGGTTTTTATTAGCATCGACATTAGCAACTATTCTAATAAATTCTTGTTGTATTGAATCTTTTGTTGTGAATGCAATATTTACCCAATCATCAGCATAAGATATTTTTGAACCTCTTGTTTTTTCATCTGAAGTTACTTCAGATTTTAATTTGTCTAGCTCACCTTTAATATCCATTTTGTAGGTTTCACCAGCTAATGAAAAATCGTAAGTTCCTCTAATATCAATAGCATTCATGTTTTCAAGTACATTTTTATTGCCTTGAACCCAGTTTTCGTAAACGGTTGTTTTTTCGTCAAAAATATCACCAGAAGTGATTAAGAAATTAGCATAAGCACCATTTTTTAAAGAACCAATACTATTAGATTTTCCTAAAATTTGAGCTGGAATGGTAGTTAATGCCTCTAATGCTTTGTCTTTAGAAAGCCCAAATTTTATAGCTTTCATTAAGTTAGATTTAAACTCTTTAGGAGATTTTAAATCGTGAGTAGTTAATGCAAAAGTGATATTGTTATCTGCTAAAATTTTAGGATTTGCAGGTTTTTGATTCCAAGCTCTTAAATCGCCAAGTGATAGTGTAGAAGCTAAAAATGCATTTTCTACATCATATGCATCAGGGAAATTTATTGGGATAATCATTGACGCATTCATGGCTTTTATCTCACCAATACGTTCAAATTCGTCTCCACCACCTAAAATTACATATTGTATGTTATAGGCATCACCAACTTTGTCAGCTCTTAAATCGTTTGCTCTGCTGCCAGCTTCAAAAATCTGTACCAGTTGTTTGTTTGAGTTTAAAGCTTCTAATGATAAATCTTTAGTTTTAGAGTTGCCTTTTGCATACCAATCGGCATCTAAATACATTTGGCGTAATAAAGCCATACTTCCCATAATTGAAGATGGGTAAGCTTGGTTAGATGTTAAACTCTTACTAAAAGATAAGTATTGAGCTGATTTTGTATCTAATACTCTAACTTCATTGCCATCGTTATTATTTAAGGCAACAAGAGTTCCTGTTCCTCTAATAATACCATCTTGAATGTGAGTGTTTACAACTCCAAATCCAGCTTTGATTAATTCATCAGCTTTTTTTGAATCATAGTTAAACTTGTCTATGGCATTGTTTTCTGGCATAACGTGGTCATTCCAATAATAACCAGTTCTGCTCGCATCATATTGAGCACTTCTGCCACCACCTTGACGCTTTGGTTTTTCTACTCCAAAACTAGAGTAGATATCGATAAAAGATGGATAAATATTTTTACCAGTAGCATCAATTATAGTACTGTTTTTCGGGATAGTTACCGTTGTTCCTGATGCAACTACTTTTCCGTCTTTAATTAATAACGTTCCTTTCTCAATTACCTGAGTAGGTGTGATATAAATTTTAACGTTTGTGATTGCTGTGTAATTGGTGTTTTTTGTTACAACACCATCATTTTTAGGAAAATAATCTTGTGCAAGTAGTGTAAAACCACACAAGAACGTGAGGATTGTTAAATAGTGTTTAATCATTATATTAAATTGGTTGATAAGTTTGAGTTCTAAAGATAAAAATTAACTTTATAGTTACTCACTTTATTTAAACTTTTAACTTTTATAAATTGTTAACTTTATAGTAGTTAACTAAAAGACCAACAACATAATTATAGCTTTCAATACCTTTTGTTTGGTTATTGGCTTTTAAAAATCCATTATAAAAGAGTTTAAAAAATGGCTCTGTCGGGTTTTGATATCCTTCCCAAAAGGTATTAACTTCAGCATAGTTTTTTAAAATTCCAACATTAATTTTTGGTATAAGCATGTCGTATTGAGTAGTGTCTCTTTGATAAACTTCACTTAAACAATGTTGCAAAGCATAAGTATAACCTGAATATTTAAAGTACTTATTTTTATGGTTTATACTTGCCATAGCTCCAATAAAATTGGCTTCATTTTCTGCTGCATAACCTAATTGGTGAGCAACTTCATGGCTAGCAGTTGTTGGATATTTATAAGTAGGAATTAATCCATCTATTTGAGCTTCATTTGTAAACGGATTTAAATAACCACTAAATCCCATATAAGTTAATGGTAAACTATACAATGAACGTTTTAAGCTTTTGGGCTTGTAAGCCAAATGCGGAAATTGTTTAGATAACTCGTTATAGCCTTCAGGAATTAAATTTAATAACTCTGTTTTAGTGTAAGGCATTTCCACTTTTACCGAATCGTTGTGAATGATAGCTAAATGAGCAGCATTCGATTTAACAATAAGTTGGTTAGTTATATTTAATAATTCTTCCGTTGTGTAATCAGCTTCAATTTGTAAAGATTTATGAAGAGGTAGTCTATAATAATTAAATGCCCAAAGTAAATGAAAAGCAAAATAACCAACAGATACTGCAACCATTACATCTAAAAGCCAGTTTTTAGTATCTTTTAGTATTCGTTTACGGTTAACAAATAACCATCGTAAAATATAAATTCCTGCAATAGTGTAAAATATATCGCCAACAGAAAAAGGAATCCAGCCAAACGCATAATGCATTAATTTAGAGGTAAATATGTAAATTCCATTACTGTAAACAGATTCAACAAATTCAGGAAATTGTGCCAATAACTTTATAACTACAATTTGGAGTAGAATAGAAAAAGCAATAATTGGCTTGGTGTATTTACGCATAAATCAAAAATAGAAAATTGTTTTATAAAAGATATACGAATACTTACCTTTGTGCAACTTTATATTTTATACTATGAATTCAGAAATAAGACAATTACAACCAACTCAACTTTGGAACAAGTTTGCAGACCTTAATGCTGTACCAAGACCATCAAAAAAAGAAGAACGTGTTATCGCGTTTATGAAAGATTTTGGTAAAAACTTAGGTTTGGAAACTATTGAAGATAAAGTAGGTAATGTTATTATAAAAAAGCCTGCTACAAAAGGAATGGAAGACAGAAAGCCTATCGTTATGCAATCGCATTTAGATATGGTACATCAAAAAAATAATGATACAAAGTTCGATTTTGATACTCAAGGTATTGAAATGTATGTAGATGGAGATTGGGTTAGAGCTAAGGGCACAACTTTAGGAGCAGATAATGGGTTAGGAGTAGCCACAATAATGGCAATATTAGAAAGTAAAGATATTGCTCACCCTGCAATTGAAGCTTTATTCACCATAGATGAAGAAACAGGAATGACAGGTGCTATGGGTCTAGAAGGTGGATTACTTAATGGTGAAATACTTTTAAACTTAGATACCGAAGAAGATGATGAAATTGGTGTAGGTTGTGCAGGTGGAATAGATGTAACTGCAACTAGAAGTTATGAAGTTGAAGAAACTCCTGAGTTTAAAACTGGATTTAAAATTACTGTAAAAGGATTAAATGGAGGACATTCAGGAATGGATATTCATAAAGGATTAGGTAATGCTAATAAAATCATGAACCGTTTGATGTTTGATGGATTTGAAAACTTCGGATTGCGAATTTCTGAAATTGATGGAGGAAGTTTGCGTAACGCCATTCCTCGTGAAAGCAATGCAATAGTTGCAATAGATGCAATACATGAAGCTGCTTTTATATCAGAAATGAATGATTTGGCAAACGAGATTAAAGCCGAATTAAAAACAATGGAGCCAAAGCTTACCATTGAGGTTTCTAAAATTGAAACACCAACAACAATTATGGATTTAGGTGTTCAAGAAGGATTAACGAGAGCTATTTATGCAGCTTGTAATGGAGTTTACCGAATGAGCGCAGATATTCCTGATTTGGTAGAAACTTCTAATAACATTGCAAGAGTTATTGTTAAAGATGGTGAGGTTAAAATAGGATGTTTAACACGCTCTTCGGTAGAATCTTCAAAATTTGATTTAGCAAATATGTTACGAGCAACTTTTGAATTAACAGGCTGTGAAGTAGAATTTTCTGGTGATTATCCAGGTTGGACTCCAAATATGGATTCTGCAATTTTAAAAGTAATGTCTAAACTTTATAAGGATATGAATGGTAAAGAAGCTCATGTTGCTGCTTGTCACGCAGGATTAGAATGTGGTATTCTTGGAACAAATTATCCAAAAATGGATATGATTAGCTTTGGACCAAATATTAAAGGTGCACACTCACCAGATGAACGTGCTCAAATCTCTTCAGCTCAGAAATACTGGAAGTTTGTGTTAGAGATATTAAAAAACATACCGAAGAAATAATTATTAAAATATATTGCATAAAAAAAGCAGCTCAACGAGCTGCTTTTTTTATAATTTATTCATTCAACAGTTATTCAATCATTTCAATTATAAATGTTAAATCTGTATTTGGTTGTATTGCTCCACGACCTCTTTCGCCATATGCTAAGTGAGATGGTATATAAAAGAATGCTTTATCACCAACTCTCAATTGTCCTACTGCTTCTTTAAATCCTTGAATCATTTGCGCATCTGGACTAATAGTCATTGGCATTGGTGAGTACATTTGACGCTCAATTTTTAGAGGGTTTAGCATACCATACTTCTCCTCAACAGATTGAATGTTACTATCAAATAATTTACCATCTGTAAAATAACCTTGATAATTTAATTTTACTTCGTCACCAATTTTTGGTTTAGTACCATTGCCTTTTGTAATATAATATACTTTTAAACCAGTAGCAGTTGCTTTTGTTTTGCTGGTATATTCTTCAATAAGTGGCTTCATTTCTAAAGCAGCAGCAGCAGTTTTCTCCTCACGAATTCTCTTTTCTTCTTCAATTTTAGCCAAACGTTCTTTTTCTGCTTTTTCAGCTTCAATAAAGTAATCTTTAAATACTTTTGGTGCATTAAATGCTTTTGCATCAGAACCTTTTCTAATAATATTTACCTCCTCCATAATAACTGGATTAACAGGTTTGTTAGAAGGTTTGCTTACTTCAACTTCAGCAAGCGTATGCAAAACATCTTCTCCAATAACTAGATGCCCAAAAACACTATGTCTTCCATCTAGTGATGGATATGGTACTTCAGTAATAAAGAATTGACTTCCGTTTGCATTTGGACCAGGATTAGCCATTGATAAAATTCCTAACCTATCGTGTTTTAAGTCTGGTGAAAACTCGTCTTTAAATTTATAGCCTGGACTTCCTGTACCAGACGCTGTTGGGTCTCCACCTTGAATCATAAACTCGTCCATAATTCTATGAAAAGTTAATCCGTTATAATACTTTTTTCCTGCATATGCGCTATCAACTAAAGTATTTGTTCCTTCGGCTAACGACACAAAGTTTGCAACTGTTACAGGTGTTTTTTTGTACTCGAGCTTAAGTACCATTGTGCCATAATTTGTAATAATTTCAGCATATAAACCATCTTCTAAATCTGGATATTTATCCTGACAAGCAGTAGCTGTTAATAATACAAAAAGCATTAAAAATTGAAATGATTTTGTGATCAATCGCATAATTTTAATCGTTTTGGGTTTTCGTTATTGAGTTTACGGTTACTTCACAAATTAATGGAGTGTTTGTGCCAATTCTATTAGTGTCACCATAGTAACCATAGGCTTTTTGAGATGGAAATAAAAAGGTAACTGTTTCTCCTGGTTTCATAAGTTTTAATCCTTCTCTTAAACCAGTGAATAATTCTTCTTTATCCATTGAGTAGTTTTGTGGTTTTATATCTTCATCAGAATAAATCACACTTTTATTAAAATCTTTTACGTTGTAATCAAAATTAACAATATCACCAAATTTTGCAGTGATAGTATCTTGTTCTACTTTTACATTATAGTAATACCAAAATCCACTTTCTGAAGGAAGGTATTTGTTTAGTGTGTCATTTTTTATAATACCTTGGATGATATCTTGCTCTTTTTTGTTGAGTTTTTTGTTTCTTTCAACAGAAGCATTAATAAACGAGCCTGTTTTTTGAGATATAGGTCGTCTGGCTTCTGGTGATTTACAACTTACCACGCTTATGAGTAGAAGTAATATGATTATAGGTCTTATCATAGATTTAAAGCTTCTTTATAGCTAGGCAATATACTAATAAATTTTTCAACAGTATCGTTTAAATTTAAATCGCTTTTACCACCTGCTGCGTTGGTATGTCCACCACCTTCAAAATGTGCTCTTGAGAATTCGTTCACTGAAAAGTCACCTTTGCTACGTAATGAAATTTTAATAATGCCTTCCTGTTTGTGTTCAATAAAAATTACAGCAAAAACAACATTGTCTAATGACAATCCATAATTAACAAAACCTTCGGTATCTCCTTTTTTAAAGTTGAATTTATTTAGTTCTTCTTGAGATAATGTTATATAGGCAGTTCGCAATTCGGGAATAACTTTTAGGTTACTTAAAGCACACCCTAAAAGTTGCATTCGCTCATAACTATTAGTATCAAATATAGCATTGTGTATGGCTGCACTATTTGCACCTTTGTCAATTAAATTAGCAACCACATGATGTGTTCTACTTGTTGTTGATGCAAAACGGAAAGAACCTGTATCTGTCATAATACCTGCATATAAGCAAGTAGCAATATTGGTATCAATTTTATCTTTATCACCAAGCATTTCAATAAAATTGTAAACCATCTCACACGTAGATGACATGCTTACATCAGAATAAGTAAATGCAGCATAGTCGTCTGGTTGTTGATGATGATCTATCATAATTTTAGTAGACTTATTAGCTGCTAAAACAGCTTCCATTTCGTCACCTGTTCTGTGTAAAGCATTAAAATCTAAAGTAAAAATTAAATTAGCCTTTTGTATTAAGTCTTCAGCTTTTTTTCTATCGCTTTCAAAAATCACAATTTTGTCTTGTTTTGGCATCCATTTTAAAAAATCTGGATAATCATTTGGAGCAATAACAGTTGTAATATGATTTTGCTTTATAAGATATAGGTATAAACCAAGAGTAGAGCCAATAGCATCACCATCTGGATTTTTGTGAGGTATAATCACAATGTGTTTTGGAGTTGTTAAAAGCTGCTTTATGTTATTAATATCGTCTGTTGTCATAAGCAGCGAAGATACAATTTTTTAATATTGGTTTCTATTGTTTTTGTTAAGAAATGCATTACTTTTGCAGCAAATTTAAAATAAACAAATGGCAACGAATAGAACATTTACAATGCTTAAGCCAGACGCTGTTGAAAAAGGACACGTTGGTGCAATATTAGAAAAAATTAATGCTTCAGGTTTTAGAATTGTAGCATTAAAATTAACTCAAATGACAACTGCTGATGCTCAAGCATTTTATGCAATACATAAAGAGCGTCCGTTTTTTGGTGAATTAGTAGAATACATGACACGTGGACCAATAGTTGCTGCTGTGTTAGAAAAAGATAATGCTGTTGAAGATTTCAGAACTTTAATTGGAGCTACAAATCCTGCTGATGCTGCTGAAGGAACAATCCGTAAATTATATGCTGCTTCTATTGGAGAGAATGCTGTACACGGAAGTGATAGTGATGAAAATGCTGCTATTGAAAGTGCTTTCCATTTTTCTGGAAGAGAAATGTTTTAAGACTTACTTTAGTTATAACTATAAAAAAACCTGCAACGAAAGTTGCAGGTTTTTACATTTAAAAAAGTTTGTGAGTATATGTTAAATTACTTTTACGTTTACTGCGTTTAATCCTTTTTTTCCTTCTTTCAATTCGAATTCAACTTCATCGCCTTCGCGAATTTCGTCGATTAATCCAGAAATGTGAACAAAATGTTCTTTGTTGTTTCCTTCTTCAACAATAAAACCAAATCCTTTGGCATCATTGAAAAATTTTACTGTTCCTTTACTCATTGTAATAAATATTAAATTAATTGTGTTTGATAAATCAAATATAGTACCATAAAATTTAATTAGCTATTTTTTTTTGTTTTTCTTGTTAAAAAGGCAGAAAAATATAAATAAGTTATTTGTTTGGAATAGAGTGTCTTACAGAGTACATTAAGTAAATAATAATAATTAACGTGGCTATTCCTGTAACTATAAAAATGATTGAAGCTCCAAAAGTGAACCAGATAAATCCTGCTAATGCGCTAGCTAGCATAGTACAAATACTCTGAAAAGCAGAAAAAGTACCTATTGCTGTTGCAGTATCTTTTTTATCACAAATATTGCTAATCCAAGCCTTTGAAATGCCTTCTGTTGCAGCTGCGTAAACACCATACAGAAAGAATAACCCAAAAAACACATATAAATTTGTATTAGTTGCCATGCCAAAATAAACAATGGCAAATAGTGATAAACCAAAAATGAATACTTTTTTAAGTCCTATTTTATCTGCTAAAATCCCGATTGGAAACGCAAATAAAGCATAAATAAGATTATAAAAAATGTAAACACCAATTATAGAAGTATCATCCAAACCAGCATCCTTAGCTTTAAGAAGCAAAAACACATCACTACTATTAAATAGTGTAAAAGCTAATAAACCAATAGCAAGTTTTCTGTAAGAAGAAGGGCTTTGTTTCCAGTAGTTTAAAAACGAAAAGAAGCTGGTTTTCTTTTTAATTTTAATCTCTTGCTTTTTTTCTTTTAGATAAAAGGAAGCTATAATTGCTAAGAGTCCAGGAACAAAAGCTATAAAAAATAAAGTTTTATAATCTTCAGGATAGTAGTATAAATAAAGTAGTGCTAATGCAGGTCCTAAAACAGCACCTAACGTATCCATAGAGCGATGAAACCCGAAGACTTTTGCTTTAGTTTGAGGTGTGGCTTCATCAGATAATAAAGCATCTCTAGCTCCTGTACGAATACCTTTTCCTAATCTATCAATAGTTCGTGCAAAAAATATCCATAATGGATAGATAAACATTGCCATCATTGGTTTTGAAATCGCACTAAACGCGTAACCCAATTGTACAAAAGGAACTCGCTTACCACTATTATCACTTCGTTTACCAAAGTAACCCTTGCTTAAGCCTGCAATAGCTTCGGCAAATCCTTCTAAAATACCAATAAGTAAAACTGTAAAACCTATACTTTTTAGATAGATAGGCATAATAGGATACAACATTTCACTAGCTGTATCAGTAAATAAGCTGATAAGAGATAAAATCCAAACGCTTTTGCTAATGTGTTTCAAAGGCTAGTTTTTGTTTGGATTAAAGTTAGTTGAAATGAATTTATTTTAATGTTATTTTCAGACAAAAAATAAAAAAGTAAATACTTAAAACCTCGAATAAAACGTTTTTATTTCCCACTTGCTTTTACCTTCATTAAGTGTAGCGCATAGTATTTTATGTCCATCTGTACGAACATTTACTAAACCATAAACTATACCATCAACTACTTTAAGCCTGTTCATGGTTTTGCTTTTATCTGTTGGATTAAGAGCTCCAGATGAGGTGTGTTTATAGCGAATATTGGTTTTAGCCTCGTTAGTTAATAGTACATCTATTTTTCCATCTGCTGTATCATAATCTTTTGAGTTTACTTCATAAGGATCGCCAATTTTTAAGCTTCGTGATATTTCTGTGCTATAGATAAGAGGTGTTACCATTTCGTCATTTTCAATTTTTTGAAACCCTGTTACGCCAGAAGCTGCTACAATATTTGGTCGAGGATGCGCATGTGTTTCATCGTCACCAGATGAAATAACTGTTGCAGCTGCGTTAACGTATTGCAAAAATTCGTAAGAGCAATCATCGCTTCCATGATGGCAAGCTTTTACAACATCTGCTGCGAGTTCAATTTTATTGCCTGATAGCGATTCAATAATATGTCGCTGACTTTTTTTGTTTAAATCGCCTGTGAGTAAAATTCGGCTTCTGCCATAATCTACTCGTAATAAAACAGAATTGCCATTGGTGTTTTTGTCATACGTGCCCAAATCTTTTAAAGTTGCTTGCCCATCAATAGTAGTTTCTATTGGTCCAAGAACTTTTATAGATGTAGGTTGATTTGCTTCAAAACCTGGTAAGTAATCAAAGTTCTTTTTTGGGTTATATGATAAGCGCTCAATTTTTGCATCGGTCTCAACAATACAACTTAAAAAGTTAGCCCATTCACCTTGTAGTTTTAAACTCGCTGAGGCTTTTAATCCGTTTTTTATTGATGTTTTACCAGTAAGTAAATCGTACATGGCGCCATCTTTTTCAGTGCCTAAAAATCGAGATTTTTCAGCATTCTTCCACCATGAAATTCCGGCGTGATAAAAGTTTTTTACATTGGTTTTTGTAGTATCGAGCTCTTTTTTTTCGCGTTCGTCAGGGTTTATTAAATCCCATAAACCGCCATAATGATCTGCATCGCAATGAGAGCAAATCATAGCATCGAGTTCAATGGTGTTTTGCTTGTATTCTTTTTTAAACTTCCAGTCCACAAAATCGGCTGCACTTTTACCATGAGGTTGTTTTGAGCGTTTGTAGCCACCATCAATAAGTATATGCTTGCGATCTGGTGTAATAATTAGAACGCCATCACCTTGACCTACATCAATAAAATAAAGTTCTAGTAAAGAAGTGTCACCCAATACATCTGCATCTATATAAGCATTATTTGCCCAACGTGCATTAACTTTGTACCGACCATTAACTTTGGTGTTAGATACTAGCTCTACTCGATCTCCCCAAAGGAGTTCCATAAGTTCTGTGTTGCTGTTGCTGTCTTTGTAAAGCTTGGCTTTTTCGACATTAAGATATTTGATTGTGTTCGCCATGATTGAAGACTTTTAAAAAGTAGAGGAAAGATACAACTCTATAAAAAGCCAAACAATACGTAGAACTACGTAATTTTTAGAGTTTTATACTTGTTAAGATTTGGTTTTATTCCACTCGTCTTTTATGTCTTTCCAATGATTAGTTGGATTGAGATATTTGTTTAGTTGAACAAAATTGTAGATCGAGCAAGTAATAACAAAAAGAGAAACAACAATAAGAATAATTTTTTCAGTCTGACTGTTAACCATAGTAAACTCCATACAATTGATGAATAGGATAAAGACACTTACAACAATGTTTATGATGTTTACAATAATAGAAATAGTTTTTGAATTACTGTCTTTAGAGTTGTCTTTTAAATACTTTCCCCATCTTGTCCAGAATGAATTTGAACCAACAACAACTTCAATTTCCTTTAATCGTAAGCTATAAACTACCAAATGTCTAGTTAATGATATCATCGTTTTTATTAAGGCAAAAATGATGAACATTAAGCATATCTCAAGAGTTAACTTTTGAAGAAATTGTGGTTTAATAAGGTGAGTGAACAATACTCCAATAATAGTAATTGAGAATCCTAAAATGGTTATCCTAAAGTTCCAAAACGTGCGCACATTACTACAGAGTTCTTGGTATTCAACAACTAATAATTCATTAAAAGTGTTTTTGTCTTTGGTTGTTTTTTTATCTTTAGACATGTGTAAATATCAGATTGTTAACTAATTACAAATCTAAAGTATTCTTTATTTAATTAAAAAGCAAAAAAAATTAAGACATTACCGAAGTACTAACTTTTTAATTACCTCTTTTCCAATGGCTTCATTAAGCATAGTAATTATTTTGTCTTTGCCATAACTTAATTCCTCTCGAAGCACACTTGAACTTAATTGTACATAAAGTATATCGCGCTCTAATTGTACTGCAGTTGTGTAATTATTAACGCCATTTCCCATCATTTGCGCCCAAGCATCTTGCACATTAACTTTGTCTAAACCTGTTTGTAAGCGATTTGTATCAACAAAATCTTTAATGATGTCGCTAATAGGTAAGTGGTCGTTATTTCGGCGTTTAGACATTATTCAATTACTAGAGGTTCGTAACGTTTATAAAGGTAGATTAATTTATCTTTATTTTGAATGAGAAGTTTATCTTCAGTAGCATCTAAAACAGTTTCTTTCCATTCAGAATAAGGAGTTTTGTAGTATATATTTAAGCTGTCATTTTCAATAACTATTTTTAATGCTTCTGCATCATTTGAAGTTGAGAAACTACCATCAAAATTTGGCTTCATTTTTTTTCTGAAACCCGTTAAACTATCATTAATACTTAAAAAATCGATGGTATCGTTGTAATTATAGTCTCGTTTAGTACCATCAGGAAGTGTAACTTCATCAATTTCCCAATAACCATTTAAATGTGAAATTAGAGTTTCAGGATCTTTTGAACAACTAAAAATTATTCCTAATGCTAGTAATAAAAATACTTTTCTCACAGTTTGAATATTTTATAAGATTGATGTGTTTGTTTTACAACATTTTCGGTTCTGTCGGCATGTGTATCGCTAATAAATAACTGCCCGAAATGTTTATTGTCTACCAACTCTATTATTTGAGCCACTCTGTTTTCATCTAATTTATCAAAAATATCATCTAAAAGCAAAATAGGAGGTACACCACTTTGTTGTTTAATAAAATCGAATTGTGCCAATTTTAAAGCGACTAAAAATGACTTTTGCTGACCTTGACTACCAAATTTTTTAATTGGGAATGTATCTATTTCAAAGTTTAAATCGTCTTTATGAATGCCAACACTTGTGTATTGTAAAGCTTTGTCTTTATTAATATTTTCTTTTAAAAGCGTGTTTAAATCGTTATCAAACAAATCGCTTTTATAACTTAAACTTACATCTTCTTTATTATTACTAATAGCGTCATAACGTTGCTTAAAAATTGGAATAAAGGTTTCTAAAAACGCATGACGAGTTTTAAAAATTTCGGTTCCGTAAGTTTGTAATTGTTCATTATAAACTTGTAAAGTTTGTGCGTTAAAGGTGTTGTTTAACGCAAAATATTTTAATAAAGCATTTCGTTGCGATAATACCTTATTATAATTTATGAGATTGTTGAGGTAGTTTTTATCGCTTTGCGAAATCACACTGTCTATAAACTTACGCCTGGTCTCGCTTCCTTCAATAATTAAATCTCTATCTGCTGGCGAAATCATTACTAATGGAATAAAGCCAATATGGTCGCTAAACTTTTCATAAGGCTTACCATTGCGCTTTATTAGTTTTTTTTGACCTTTTTTTAGCGAGACTACAATTTTTTCGGTTCGCTCTTCTTTTTCAAAAACACCATCAACAACAAAAAAATCTTCGTCATGCTTTATATTTTGAGTTGCTATCGGATTAAAATAGCTTTTACCAAATGACAGATGATATATAGCATCTAAAACATTAGTTTTCCCAACACCATTAGCACCAACAAAGCAATTAATTTTGGAGTCGAACTCGAAGGTTTGACTGTCAAAATTCTTGTAATTGATAAGAGAAAGGGTGTTTAAATTCATAAATGAAACTATGTAGCACGTACTTTATTTAGCCTTAATTTTAAAGGATGTGCAAATTATTGAAAAATAACAAATAATTTACCTTTTAAATACCAATAAAAATTTTATTTTTGCGGCGCACAAAAAGACAATTTATGGCAACGTATAAGAAAAGAGGTTATAAACCAAAAACGCAAGAAGAGAAAGTTGATGCTTTAGAGCAAAACTCTACAACAGCAGAAGTATTTAATACATTAGACCAATCTGCTTCTAAAACAGAAGAATGGGCTGTAAGAAATCAAAAATACATTATGATTGGTGTTGGAGTTATTGCAGCACTTGTGTTAGGATATTTAGGTTACAAAAAATTTGTTGCAGAGCCTAAAGCTAGCGAAGCTATGAATGAGATGTATACAGCACAACAGTATTTTGACCAAGCGGTTAACTCTCAAGAAAAAGATTCTTTATTTACTTTAGCTTTAAATGGTGGTGAAGGAAAATTTGGAATGATTGATATTGTTGAAGAGTATAGCGGAACTCCTGCTGCTAATTTAGCTAACTACTATGCTGGAATGTCTTATTTAAATTTAAAAGATTACAAAAATGCTGTAAAGTATTTAGGTGATTTTTCTAGTGACGACGAAATGTTAGGTCCTATTGCTAAAGGAGGTATTGGAGATGCTTTTGTGCAGTTAAACCAGCCAGATGAGGCTTTAGGATATTACGAAACTGCTGCTGAAATGAAAACAAATGAGTTTACAACTCCAATGTATTTGTTTAAAGCTGCAAATGTTGCTTACTCATTAGGAAATGCAGATAAAGCTTTAAAATATTATAACAGAATTAAAAAAGAATTCCCTGCTTCAGCTGAAGCATCTAATATTGATGTGTTTATAGGTAGAGCAGAGGCAAGTCTATAATTTATGGCTACCAAAAATCAAAATCTATCAGAATACGATAAAAATTCAATCCCAAACGCGAAGCAATTTCGGTTTGGGATTGTTGTTTCTGAATGGAATGAAAACATAACAGGTAATCTTTATAAAGGTGCTTTTGATACTTTAGTAGAACACGGAGTATTACCACAAAATATTGTTATTTGGCATGTACCAGGAAGCTACGAGCTGATTTACGGAAGTAAAAAAATGCAAGACCAGTTAGTCGATGCTGTGATTGCTATTGGTTGTGTTATACAAGGAGAAACTAAACATTTTGATTTTGTTTGTGATGCTGTTTCTCAAGGCATAAAAGACTTAAATGTTAAGAGTGAAACTCCTGTTATTTTTTGTGTTTTAACCGATAATACAATGCAACAATCAATTGATCGTGCAGGTGGAAAACATGGTAACAAAGGTGTTGAGGCTGCTGTTGCCGCTATAAAAATGGCTGTATTGCGCAAAAACGCTTAAATAAAGTACTTTACACTTTAATTTTATTCTCACTTCATCATTCTAGCTAGTAATTTAGAGCTATTTGTTAACAATTTTTAGGAATTGAAAAGTGGTTTTTCCTTGTATTTTAAGTACATTTGAACTATTACTAAGCCTAAAATTATTCGGTGAACTTATCAAATAAAAATAAGAGATTTAATTATAAGCCAAGATATCAAAAGGAAACGGTTGAGCCATTAAAAGAAGATTTTAGGTCTAAATGGGAAGAGCTTAAACCAACTAATAAACGAAGAAGTAGCATTTTTACTTCACCCATATTTTTGGTCTTGTTTTTGATATCTGTTATTGTATTAATGTACGTTTTAGGACGCTACGAATAAGCAAAATCATGGGTATTTTTAAGTTAAGAAAGAATAAAAAATTTGATTACACTCCTCGTTATTACAAAGGAGAAGGGAATCCTTACGAAGTAAAACATAAATTTGACGACTTCCGTAAATCTATTGATAATAAAGGAATAAAAACAAAATTCTTAAATGCTATGGACGATTATAAATCGCCTGATAAATCTGTAAATAAGAGGATTTATATTATAGCTGGTATTTTAATTTTAATTTTTTTGCTATTAATTGACTTCGACTTGTCTATATTTCTACCAAACCGCTAATGGCAGACATCATTCAACTCTTACCAGATCATGTTGCTAATCAAATTGCTGCAGGAGAAGTGGTTCAACGACCAGCTTCTGTTGTAAAAGAGTTACTAGAAAACGCTATAGATGCTGATGCTACTTTAATAAAACTTATTGTTAAAGATGCTGGCAAAACGTTAATTCAGGTTATCGATAATGGTAAAGGGATGAGTGCCACAGATGCACGTTTAAGTTTTGAACGTCATGCTACATCTAAAATTCGTTCAGCCGAAGATTTATTCAGTCTACATACAAAAGGGTTTAGAGGTGAAGCCCTAGCTAGTATTGCTGCAATTGCTCATGTTGAGCTAAAAACGAAACAAGAGCAAGATGAGTTAGGAACTCAAATTACTATTGAAGGTAGTGACGTTGTATCACAAGATATTGTAGTTACACCAAAAGGAACATCTATTTCGGTAAAACATTTATTTTTTAATATTCCTGCACGACGAAATTTCTTAAAATCGAACACTGTAGAGATGCGTCATATTATTGACGAGTTTCATCGTGTTGCATTGGCGCATCCAACAATTTCATTTGCAATGTATCACAACGGAAGTGAAATGTTTAATTTACCAGAAAGTAATTATCGTCAACGCGTAGTAAATATCTTTGGAAATAAAACCAATGAAAAGCTTGTGCCAGTTGAAGAAACCACTGATGTTTTAAAAATTTCTGGATTTGTTGGTAAACCACAATTTGCCAAACGCACAAAAGCCGAACAGTTCTTTTTTGTCAATAACCGATTTATAAAAAGCGCATACCTAAATCATGCCATAAACTCAGCTTTTGATGGGTTGATGAAAGATGGCAGCCATCCAACATATTTTTTAAATTTAACAGTAGATCCTAAGTCTATCGATATTAATATTCATCCAACAAAAACTGAAATTAAGTTCGATGATGAGCATACATTATATGCTATTTTGCGTTCTTCAGTAAAGCATAGTTTAGGGCAATTCAATATTGCTCCTGTGTTGGATTTTGAGTACGATACAAATTTAGATACACCTTACGATTATAAAGATAAAACTGCATCAACACCAACTATTGAAGTAGATAGAAATTATAACCCGTTTGCAGACCATCATGTATCTGGGAAACAAACAACTGCATTTAAGAAACAAACACTTAATAATTGGGACAGTATTTATGTTGGTTTAGAATCTAAAAGTACAAGAGAAGAGCAAGATTTTAGTGAAGTAGAATTTGAAAGCGAAGAGAAAACGGAATCACTATTTAAAAACGATTCAGCATCAGAAGCAACTTATAGCACTTATCAGCTTCATAATAAATATATTGTAAGCACAATAAAATCTGGAATGCTACTTATCGATCAGCATAGAGCACATCAACGTATTTTATATGAAAATCTGTTGAAGAGCATGACAATAAAAGAAGCTGTAAGTCAGCAGTTGTTGTTTCCATTGGAGCTACATTTTACACCAACAGAGTTAACAATTTTAAAGCAATTAAAAGAAGATTTAGAAGCTACTGGTTTTATTTTTTCTAATTTTAATAAAGAGAGTATAGATATTATTGGAGTTCCAGTTAATGTTCCAGATAGTGAGGTGTCTATAATACTTGAGCAACTTATAAGTGATGTAGAACAAGAAGTGCCAGATAGTAATTTTAGTGCAACCGATTTATTAGCTAAATCGATGGCTAAGAGCTTAGCAATAAAAACAGGACAATCGTTAACCAATAGCGAGCAAGAACATTTAGTAAATAGTTTATTTGCTTGTAAAGAACCTAATGTTTCGCCAACCAATAGAACAACATTTGTAACTATTGATGTTGAAGAATTAGATAAAAAATTTATGTAATAATTTATTATGAGAGGAATAACAGATACTGTAAAACACCTGTTAATTATCAATGTGTTGATGTTTATTGGAGCATCAACAATTGGTAATGGAATTTTTTATAATTGGTTTTCACTGCATTTTCCAAAGAATGATTTGTTTCAACCTTGGCAATTTGTAACACATATGTTTATGCATGGAGATATTATGCATATTGCTTTTAATATGCTAGCGTTATGGATGTTTGGTACAGCAGTAGAACAGGTTTTTGGAGCCAAAAAATTCATTATTTTTTATTTTCTATCTGGACTTGGAGCTGCAACAATAATGATTGGTTTTTATTTTTTTAAATACCTTCCATTAGAAGCAGATTTAATTGCTTCTGGAATAACTTCTGGTGAAATCAAACAAATGCTATCAACAAATAAATTGTTGGGAGGAATATCTGCTGCACAACAGCTTCAACTTCAGAGCATGTTTGAAATTTTTCATTCGTCAATGGTTGGTGCTTCTGGAGCGATTATGGGACTTCTAGTAGCATTTGGTATGTTATATCCAGAATCTAAATTAATGCTCATATTTTTACCTATACCTATTAAAGCAAAGTATTTTATCCCTGGAATTATAGCTTTAGATTTATTTTCTGCAATTACAGGACAATCAATATTTAGCCCTAATAATACTGCTTATGTTGCACATATTGGTGGTGCATTAACAGGGTTTATACTTATGTGGATTTGGAAAAAAAATCAATTCGATAAATATCGCTGGAACTAAATGACATCACTTAAACAAGACATACAACATAAATTAGGTCGCTTAAATGTTTTAGAAAAAATTATAGCGATTAATGTCTTGGTTTTTGTAATTGGGTTTATTGCTAAACAATTTCTTTTACATAGTAGTAGCTTATTTTGGCTGGAACTTCCTTCAGATTTTTTTGATTTTTTATATAAGCCATGGACCATTATTACCTATGGTTTTGCTCATTACGGGTTTTTGCACATCTTGTTTAATATGATTGTGCTATACTTTGTATCACGTTTAATGCTTAACCTCTTTAATCCTAAAATGGCTCTTAATATTTATTTTTTAGGAATTATTTTTGGAGGACTTGCCTTTTTATTGGTGTATAATGTGCTTCCTAAAAGCATGGTGAGTGTAGTTACTGTTTTGGTTGGCGCATCTGCAGGTGTGAGAGCATTATTGATTTTTTTGTGTTCTTATATGCCTCAAACAGAAGTTAGATTAATTGCTTTTAATATTAAACTTTGGTATTTAGGTGTGGCATTAGTTGTTATAGATATCATGGGTCTTTTTAGTCTTAATCAAGGAGGAAGTATCGCTCACCTTGGAGGAAGTTTGCTTGGCTATTTATATGCTACACAACTTCAAAAAGGGACAGATATAGGTAAAGGTTTTGAACGCTTTACAGATTGGGTGTCTAATCTATTTAAGGCAAACAAGAAATCGCCATTAAAGGCTGTATACAAAAGCAAATCTAATAAAGTTGCAGGCCATACTAAAACCGAATTTAATGAGTTTAATAAACAAAAACAGATTGATCTCATTTTAGATAAGATTAGTAAAAGTGGTTATGAAAGTTTAACTAAAGAAGAAAAAGAATTTCTGTTTAAGGCAGGAAAAGATTAAAACACGATATGAAGAAACTAGTGCTTTTTTTAAATAAGATAGTTTTCTTTTTAAACTCATTAGCTGCTACAATGTTGTTGCTGGCTTATGTATTACCATATGTTGAGCCAAAAAAGTTTGCTTTTTTATCTGTTTTGAGTCTGTCGGTTCCTTTTTTAATAATCTTAAATATTCTGTTTTTAATTTACTGGCTTCTTCAAGTTAAAAAACAATTACTGCTGTCATTAATAATTTTATTTGTTGGGTTTATTTTTTTAAGTCCGTTATATAAATTTTCATCATCAAAAAACATAGAAGATGAAAATAACATTAAAGTGATGAACTATAACGTGCGTTTATTTAATGTTTTTAAATGGATTAAAGAGGAAAGTGTTGATCAAAAAATTGTGGATTTTATTAATGAAAAGCAACCAGATATTTTAAGTATTCAAGAGTATCGAAGAGATGAAGATATTAACCTTTCAGGTTACGAGAAATTTGAAGTTATCTCAGGACAGAAAGTTAAAAACGGACAAGCTATTTTTTCAAAATTTCCGATTATAAATTCTGGTTCAATTGAATTTCCTAACTCTTTCAATAATGCTATTTATGTTGATATTGTTAAAAACAAAGATACCATTAGAGTTTATAACGTACATCTTCAGTCGATGAAGATTGACGCAAATGCTGATGCATTAAAGAATGAAACCTCTGAAAATTTATATAGAAGAGTTAGTAAAACTTTTACTATGCAACAATTGCAAGCTGAACAATTTTTAGAGCATAAAAGTAAATGTCCTTATAAAATGATAGTTTGTGGCGATTTTAATAATACAGCTTACTCTTATGTTTACAAGGAAATAAAAGGAGATTTGCAAGATGCCTTTGTTGAAGCTGGTAATGCATTTGGTAGGACTTATGATATTAGATTTTTCCCTGTTCGAATAGATTTTCTTTTAGTGGATGATGCTTTTGAAGTCAATAGCTTTAAAACTTTTGACGTTGTGCTTTCAGATCATTATCCTATAATGGCAAAGGTGAAATTAAAATAATTACATCATTAGGCAATCTACTGTGTCTGCTATAATATGTATTACCAAACCTATTCCTAAGAGCCTAGTTTTTTTAAAAAATAGCATTAGTAAGTATGCACACAAGGCGTAGTAGGTGTGTAGCGGATGAAAGTTTATACTACATCTATTTGGGTCAAAAATTGGTGTTGCAAGTAAGTGATCTAGGTCTATTAACATTCCGCAAATCATTACAAAAAAAGCAAACTTCCAATGGCTTTTAAAGAAAATTAAAGCAATGGCTAATGGCAATAAAAAATGAATTCCGTAATGAACTATTGATTGTATCATTGTAACTTAAGCTGTTGAGATTCTAGATACATTATTGCATTAGGGCCTTCATTACAAATTAAATCTAAAATACTTAGATTAGGAATAAAACCATGTTTATCATCAAAAACCTGAACATATGGTTTAAAATCTTGAGGAATTTCTTTTCTATTGTCAACTAAAAATCTGCAATCATGTTTGTTGTCTAATGTTTTATTAAATACTTCAGTAGTCTTGTATTCTAAAGGTATTTGTAAACATTCGTAAACTGCTTCTAAGCACTTAAAATTAAAGTCTAAAAGAAATTTAAATTTTGAGGTATATAAATGTTTTATATCGTCTTCATAAAACTCAAAAAAAGGGGAGTTACTATAAGCCGACTGAATTGATTTCCAATGTAAATCTTGCCAGTTCTCATCTTCTGAGATTACAATATCTTTATATAGCTGTCTGTTTTTTTGCGAATAAACTACAGGAATTGTTAATGGTAATTTACCATTAGCATCATAAATAAACATCCTGTTTCTGTAGGTTTGTTTTTGGTAATTATCACAAACCTCTAAGATTACTTGTTCTGCATTGGCAATGGCCACAAAAGTTGCTATGCTAGGAAAATAAGTTGGATGTAATAATATGTTCTTCATTTAAGCTAAAGGGTTATTTAGCTTTCTTCTTTTTTCTCCAAGAACTATATCCAAACCAACCTGCTAACACTATTAAAAAAGGAATTAAATAAGATACAGGTTTACCACTACCACCAACTGTTGTAAAAAATCTATCCCAACGTGGTTTTTTGTTGGCATCCCAACTCATCCAAATAAATACAGGTTTACCAACAACATGGTCAAAAGGAACAAATCCCCAAACTCTAGAGTCTTGTGAGTTGTGACGATTATCTCCCATCATCCAATAGTAGTTCTGTTTAAAAGTATAAGAGTTAGTTACTTTTCCATCAATACTAATTTGATTACCATTAACAGATAGTTCATGACCTTCATAAGTTGAAATAATGCGCTTGTATAATGGTAAATTCTCAACAGTCAAGTTTATAGTTTTTCCTTCTTCAGGAATGTACATTGGACCGAAATAATCATTATTCCAATTATATCCAGCATCCATTGGGAAAATTCCAGCATCTCTACGACCTAATGAGTCTTTAATTATGGTTATACTCTCAATGTTCGGATGATTTTTTGCTTTAGAAACAGCTTCTTCAGTTGCAGCAGGAATAATATATGCTTCATTTTTTTCGTCATAACCAAGACCATCAGTCATATCATAGCGATCTAAAATATCATACACCTGATTCATTGAACTTAGCTGACCTTTGAATTTTATATTGTATGAAAACTGAATTTTACTTCTGTCTGGCAATTCATTCTTTTTACCATTTATATAAACGTATCCATCTTTTATAGACAGAGAATCTCCTGGAAGACCAACACAACGTTTTACATAATTTGTCTTTTTATCAATTGGTTTGTAGTAAAACTTATCTGTATGTCGCATGTCTAGCATAGTATCAACAGGCCAGTTAAAAACAACAATATCGTTTTGCTTTATTTTTTGAAATCCTGGAATTCTCATGTAAGGTAACTCAGGATAAGATAAATAAGATTTTATTTTTGCAAACGGAATTGTATCATGAACCATAGGAGCAGCAACAGTTGTCATTGGTATTCTAGGACCATAATGCATTTTACTTACAAACAAAAAGTCGCCAACTAATAATGTTTTTTCTAAAGATGAAGTTGGAATAGTAAAAGGTTGAATAAAATAAGTATGCACTATAGTCGCAGCAACAATTGCAAATAATATAGAACTTACCCAATCTCCTAAGGCAGATTTAGGATGTAAGCTTCTGTCTTTAACATGTGCAACATCTACAAAATAATTTAAGTAGTAATTATAAAAACCTAAAGTAACAACAGCTAAAAGTGTGTCTGTTGCAGTGTTTTTTCCAAAACTTCTGGCAGTTTCTACCCAGATTACTGGAAACATAATTAAATTAACAACAGGTACAAATATTAAGAATGTCCACCACCAAGGTCTGTTAATTATTTTCATTAATACAACAGCATTGTAAACAGGAATAAAGGCTTCCCAAGCTTTTCTGTCAGCTTTTACATATAATTTCCATGTTCCAAAGCCATGAATAACTTGAACAATCAAGAAAAATATTAACCATTGTGATATTGTCATAATTATAATTTTGTTTTTTAATCGGTTGTAAATTAATAGAGATTGTTACATCTAATTATCTAATTAACCTATGTTTAACACATCTTTCATGGTAAATATACCATGTTTGCCAACTATCCATTCAGCAGCAATAACAGCTCCTAAAGCAAATCCATCTCTATTATGTGCTGTGTGCTTTATTTGAATAGTATCTACACTAGACTCGTAAGTTATTTCATGAGTACCAGGAACATTTTCAATTCTCTTGGCTGTAATGCCTAATTCATTGTTTTTTGGAGTTTCTAATGTCCAGTTTTTGTATTCAGAATTTGTAATAATATCGTTTGCTAAGCTAATTGCTGTTCCACTAGGCGCATCAAGCTTTTGTGTATGATGAATTTCTTTAATACTAGTTGAGTATTGAGGCAATCCTTTCATCAATTTTGAAAGTGTTTTATTCAATTCAAAAAAGATATTTACGCCTAGACTAAAATTTGATGCATAAATAAATGCACCATTCTTTTTATGGCAAAGCTCTACCATTTTATTATAGTTAGCTAGCCAGCCTGTAGTTCCAGATATTACAGGAACATTATTCATTAAACAGTTTGTAATATTATCGACAGCAGATTCTGGAGTACTAAAATCTATAGCTACATCTACATCAGCTAGATTATAATTTTTGTCTTGACTAGTTACTTTTAAAACGATTGAATGACCTCTTTGAATAGCGATGCCTTCAATAACTTTTCCCATTTTGCCATAACCTAGTAAAGCTATTTTCATTAGAATTTAAAGTTTAAAGTTAAACCTAAATCTGATGAATTTTCCCATTCATTATACTGGAAATGAGGTCTTACGGCTAAATTTTCATCTACATTATATTGCAATAAATGCGCATCAACGTTAGCATCGATAATATTTAAAGCGTAAAAGCCAATAGTAACTAGTAATGATAATTCTTTGTTACGTTTTAATGTTTGTTGCGCTCTAATAAGTCCATCGCTAGTAACACGAGGTGATCCAGGAGTTGGACCATAAAACTCATCGTCTGTAAAGCCTGCTAATCTCATTTTATAAGCATCGCGATAACGATCGTAATCTTTATCATTTTGAATGTAGAAATAAACTCCTGTACCAATAGCTGCATATACTATTGGGATTTTCCAGTATTTTTTATTGTATGCTTGACCTAAACCAGGCAAAACAGCTGAGTAAAAAGCGGCTTTAGATGGAGATAAAGCATCAATAGGTTTTTTTACAACACTATCAATAACTACTAAATTGGTAGAAATTTCAGTTTTAGTACTATCAGTTTCCGTTTGAGAAAACCCAATACAACTGATTAAAAAAAATATAAGGATGCTATGTCTTTGCTTATTTAGCACTTTGAACCAATTTTTTAATTCTGTTAAAATCTTCTTCAGAATGAAAAGGAATAGTAATAGCTCCTTTTCCGTTCTTACTCACTTTAACGGTTATTTTATGTCCAAAGTATTCCGAGAAATCTTTAACGCCATTTTTAACAAAAGATGGAAGTTCTTCTTTGTCAGAAATCTTAACTTTTTTAGTAGTATGATAATTTTTCACTAAGGCTTCTGTATCTCTAACAGAAAGCTGATTAGTAATAATTTTCTCGTAAATATCTAATTGATTCGTTTGGTCTTCAATATTAATTATAGCACGACCATGACCCATTGTTATAAATCCGTCACGCATTCCTGTTTGAATGATTGGGTCTAACTTTAACAGACGTAAATAATTAGCAATTGTAGATCTTTTTTTACCAACACGATCACTCATTTGTTCTTGAGTAAGGTTAATTTCGTCAATTAAACGTTGGTAAGAAAGTGCAATCTCAATTGGATCTAAATCTTGTCTCTGAATATTTTCAACTAAAGCCATTTCTAACGATTCTTGGTCGTTAGCAATACGTATGTATGCAGGAATGGTTTCTAGTCCAATAAGTTTTGAAGCTCTATAACGACGTTCTCCAGATACTAATTGGTATTTATTAAAATCTAATTTGCGAACTGTAATAGGTTGTATTACACCTAATTCTTTTATAGATGAAGCAAGTTCGCGAAGTGTTTCTTCATTAAAATTTGTACGTGGTTGAAAAGGATTGATTTCAATAACATCTAATTCCAATTCAATAATATTACCAACAACTTTATCTGCATTTTTATCTTGTACAGATTTAATATCGTTTGAAGGGTCTTTTAAGAGAGCAGATAAGCCTCTACCTAAAGCTTGTTTTTGAGTTGCCTTCGCCATTAGTCATTCTTTTTAATAATTTCTTTTGCCAAACTTAAATAATTTGCTGCACCTTTACTACTCACATCAAAATTTATAATGCTTTCACCAAAGCTTGGCGCTTCACTTAAACGTACATTACGTTGTATTATAGTTTCAAATACCATATCGTTAAAGTGCTTTTGTACTTCTTCTACAACTTGATTAGATAATCGCAAGCGCGAATCGTACATAGTAAGCAACATCCCTTCAATATCTAGATTTTGATTATGAATACGTTGTACACTTTTTACTGTATTTAATAATTTTCCTAAACCTTCTAACGCAAAATATTCACATTGTATTGGTATAATAACAGAATCTGCAGATGTTAATGCATTTAATGTTAATAAACCTAACGAAGGCGCACAATCAATAAGTATGTAATCGTATGACGATTTTAAATGCGAAATAGCTTTTTTAAGCATATACTCGCGTTCATCTTTATCAACAAGCTCAATCTCAATAGCAACTAAGTCTATATGAGCAGGAATAATATCTACGTTTGGAGCTGTTGTTTTTATAATACATTCTTCAGCAGTAGCCGAATGTTCTATAAGTTGGTATGAGCCTATCTCAACACTTTCAACATCAACACCTAAACCAGATGTTGCATTAGCTTGTGGATCTGCATCTATAAGTAGGACCTTTTTTTCCAGAACTCCTAAGGAAGCTGCTAAATTTACTGACGTTGTTGTTTTACCTACGCCTCCTTTTTGATTGGCAATTGCAATGATTTTACCCATTAATTGATTTGGTTTTTAAGAACGTAAAAATACAATTATTTGTGAGTTTAAAAAATGTAACTTGTTAACATTATCTTGATTTTTGGTTTGTTAGCTATTTGATAGTTTTTGAAAAAAAAAGCAGCTTTGGTTATAAAGCTGCTTTTATAATTTTCAATAATTGAGTTTATTTTTCTGGATTTTGAATGCCAATAATACAACCTTGAGTTAAATATTTTTTTGCCACATCTTGTAAATCTTTTATAGTCATAGCGTTTACAGACGCTTCAAATTTAAATAAGTTTTTAGCGTCAGATTCTTGGTAGTCTGCATTTTTTAAGGTTTGCAGCCAAAAGCGATTTTCTTTTAAATTTTCTTTATGCTCCAATAATTGCGCTTCCTTTACTTTTGCCAAATCCTTTTCTGTTGGTCCTTCATTGATCAATTTTTCAACTTCGGCTAACGTGGCAGCTTTTAATTTCTCTACATTTTCTGGTCCACAAGGGAAATTAATATTAAAGCTATACCATCCATAAGGCATTTTGCTAATACTGCCTCTTGCACCAACTCCATAGACACCACCTTCTTCTTCACGTAATTTCTCTATCAGCTTAATGGTCAACACCTCTCCAAGACTATTTAACAAATGGTCTTCTTTTTCATTGTATTCAGTAGGTCCATGGTAAGTCATGCGTACCATACTTTTCGGGTCTTTTCCAATTTCCACAATTTTTTCATGCTGACCAGTTAATGGTCGAAAATCATCTACTTTATAAGTTTCTTTTGTGCTATTTGAAGGAAGGTTTGCCAGATACTTTTCACAGTACTCTACAAGTTTTTTCTCATCGATGTTTCCAACAAAATAAAACTTGAAATCTCCAGCATTGGCAAAGCGTTCTTGGTATTTTTCGTAAGCTAAACTATAGTCGGCCTTATCCATTTCTTCAGGAGTAGGGAAGCCTAAATATCTTGGGTTGTCTCCATACATAAATTTTCCCATCTCATTTTGAAAAAAGAATTGTGGACTCGACATTAGATTGCCCATAAATGCTTTTTGCTTTTCGATGTACGATTTGTAAGCATCGTCATCTTTATTAAGTGCTGTGAAGTATAAATGAGTTAATTGAAATAAATCTTCTAAATCTTTTGGTGACGCATTTCCAGAAATATTCTCACTATACGTGCTTATACTTGGGCGAACGTTCACAATTTTACCCGACATCATTTTACCAAGTTCTATTTTATCAAAATTATTTACACCAGCTTCGCCAAGTCCTCCATTTGCAAATGCAGTAGCCTTATAATCTTCATTAGAATATAGCGAGTTGCCACCAAAACTAAAGGCGTCGAACAAAATTTCGTCATTCTTAAAATCGGTCACTTTGTAAGTTACGGTCGCTCCATTGCTCAACGTTAGTGTTGTCGTGCCAAGCACATCATCCTTGCTATAATCGGCAATACTACCTTTAGCTGGCAGATTGGTAATTAATGAAGATGCAACGGCTTTATCTTCGTAAGGGCTTATTTCAGCATTTTTAACAGTGTTTAAAACGTCTTTCACTTGAGCTTCAGTAACTTGGGTAACACCTTCTTTTTTTGGTCCTGTAAGTACTATCACTCTGTTGTCTTCTCTAATGTAATCCTTAATTAATGAGTTGACATCTTCTAAAGTAATATTTGGCAGGTTTTGTTTGTAAAAATTATATTCCCACTCAATTCCTGGCATTGGTTCTTTTTCGAGAAAGTGACGTACATATTCTCCAATAATTCTGTTGGATTCTGTTTTGTCTTTATCTTTAAACGATTTTTCAAGTCGCGCTAACACGTCTTTTTTGGCGCGTTCCAACTCACCTTCATAAAAACCGTATTTTCTGACCCTTTCATTTTCTTCCAATAAGGTTTTAAGTGCATTGAGTTGCCCTGTTTCACTGGTCATTGCAAACGATTGGTAGGCTTCTTTGGTTCTGGCATAAGTACCTCCATGATAACTAAAACCATATACAAAAGGAGGATTAGTGCTGTTGCGTAATTCGTCCAATCTATTATTGATCATTTGAGAAAACAATCCTTCAACAACCGACTGTCTGTAGTCAGAAACAGTTACATTTGGTGTGTAAGTTCCTGAGTCCTTGAACATCACTTGCACATTAGAAAATGTAGCTTCTTTGTCAGATTCAATGGCGATAAATGTTTCTTTGTGGTTTGGCATGTCAAAAACAGGACGAGGTCTTGGATTTTTAGCTGCAGGAATTTTACCAAAATGTTCTTTTATTTTTGCTTCTAAAGTGGCAACGTCAATATCACCAACTGCCATGACAGCCATTAAATCTGGTCTGTACCAATCTTTATAAAAACGTTTAATGCTTTCATATTTAAAGGTTTCTAAATTTTCTTTTGTACCAATAGGAAGTCTATCAGCATATTTTGAGCCATATAATACTTTTGGTAAATATTTTTGCGACATACGTTCATCTGCTCCTTTGCCTAAACGGTATTCTTCAAGGACAACGCCTCGTTCGTTATCAATTTCTTCATCGGTTAATAATGCATTATGTGCCCAATCTTCAATGATTTGGAATCCTTTTTCTAATTTTTCTGGATCATCACTTGGTATAGGTAAAATATATACAGTTTCATCAAAGCTTGTATATGCATTTAAATGTGCTCCAAATTTCACACCTATACTTTGTAGATAGTCAACTAATTCGTTTTTTTTAAAATTTTTGGTTCCATTAAAATTCATATGTTCCATAAAGTGAGCTAATCCTAATTGGTCATCGTCTTCTAAAATTGAGCCAGCATTAACAACTAAACGTAATTCTACTTTGTTTTCTGGTTTACCGTTGTTTTTGATATAATAGGTGAGTCCGTTGCTTAGTTTTCCTATTTTTACTTCAGAATTTAAAGGGATGTTCTCTGAAGTTGGTGTTTCTTTTTTTACTTTTTTAGTTTCTTGCGAATAGCCACTTAAGGAAATAGTAAAAACTGACAGCATAATTAGATATGCTGATTTTAAATGTTTTAAATTCATATTTTAGAGTTTAAATTGGATTATTACCAAATATAACTAAATGTTTAGTTTCATTTGTTAAAATTGTAATAAAATTCTTTAAAAACGAAAACATAATTACAATTAACTATCTGATATGCATGATTTTAAAATAATATTGTTCATTAAATAATTACCTCAAATAAATAAATTAAATTTTATTTATTATGTAAATAATTATATCGCATTTCCATAAATATGTATTATAGAATTAGACATAAATCATGTTTTAACTAAAAATTAGTAAAATAATTAAAACACCGTTTATTAGGATATACTATCTTTATAGACAATCAATTAACAACTCATTATGAAAAAAATCAATTATTTATTAAAAATTACATTCTCATTTGTTTTGCTTGTAGCAATTTCTTTTTCTGCAGAAGCACAACTAAAAAAAGGAGCAAGTGTTGAAGGAATTACAGAGTATTCGTTAGATAACGGATTAAAAGTACTTCTGTTTCCTGACAATTCTGCTCAAACAATTACAGTTAACATTACCTATATGGTAGGTTCTCGTCATGAAGGTTATGGTGAAAAAGGTATGGCTCACTTGTTAGAGCATATGGTGTTTAAAGGCACTCCTAATCATCCTAATATTCCTGAAGAATTATCTTCTCATGGTGCACGACCAAACGGAACAACGTGGTACGATCGTACTAACTATTTTGAGACGTTTAATGCTACAGACGAAAATTTAGATTGGGCTTTAGATTTAGAAGCAGATAGAATGGTAAACTCATACATTGCTAAAAAAGATTTAGAATCGGAGTTTTCTGTAGTTCGTAATGAGTTTGAAAGTGGTGAAAATTCACCTACTGGTGTATTGATGGAAAAGGTAATTAGTGCTGCATATTTATGGCATAATTACGGAAAATCTACTATTGGTAACCGTTCTGATATTGAGCGTGTGCCAATTGAAAATTTACAGGCATTTTACAAAAAATACTATCGTCCAGATAATGCTATTTTAATGGTTACTGGTAAGTTTGAAACTGAAAAAACATTAGCACTTATTGTTAAAAAATTTGGAGGAATAAAAAACCCAGACACACCTTTAAGAGATATTCCAACTGTTGAGCCAGCACAAGATGGCGAAAAGCGAGTATCGTTAAGCCGTGTTGGCGATTTACAAATTGTATCTGCTTTATATCATGTACCTGCAGGATCACATGAAGACGCAGCAGCTTTAGCAATTGCCGAAGCAATACTTACTGACGAACCTTCAGGTCGTTTATACAAAGCATTAGTAGATGGTAAAAAATCATCAGGAATATGGTCGTTTACTCCTTTTACAAAAGAGCCTTCATTTATGTATATCAATGTAGATGTGCCTTCTGATAAATCGTTAGCAGAAGCAGAAACAACATTATTATCAACTTTAGATGGCTTGGCTAAAAACCCTGTTACTGAAGCAGAAGTTAATAGAGCAAAAGCTAATATATTAAAGCAAGTAGATCAAATCTTTAGAAACTCATCATATTTAGGTACTTATATGAGCGAGTTTATTGGAGCTGGCGACTGGAGATTATCATTCATTTTTAGAGATCGTATTGAAGCTATGACTCCAGATAAAGTTAATGCAGCTATACAACGTTACTTAATAAACACTAACAGAACTGTAGGTAATTTTGTGCCAAGTAAGCAACCAATACGTGTTGATATTGAGCATACCGAAGGTGTTGATGCTTTAGTAAGTAATTACAAAGGTAAAGAAGCCTTAAACGCTGGTGAAGCTTTTGATGTGTCTTATGATAATATTCAAAAAACATTACAGTCTGGAATGCTTGCTAAAAGCAATATTGAATATGGCTTTATTAAAAAAGATAATCGTGGTAAAACGGTTAACTTAAACTTTACTATGCGTAATGGTACTGTTGAGCAATTAATGAATAAAGGTTTAGTAGCTCGTTATACTGCAAGAATGCTTAATAAAGGTACTAAAACTAAATCTAGACAAGATATTGAAGATAAATTAAGTGCATTAAAATCGTCAGTGTTTTTTAACGGAAGTACAGGTCGCACGTATGCTTATGTAAATAGTACTGAAGAAAATTTAATGGAGACATTAGCTTTAATGACAGATATGCTTAAAAACCCTGTGTTTGATGCAGCAGAATTAGAAAAGCTAAAAACTCAAGATTTAGCTGGACTTGAAGAAAGCAAAAACGAACCACAATCGGTTGTGTCTAGACAAATAGGAATCCTAAATAACAACTTTCCTAAAGGACATCCATCGTATGCAATGACTTTAGAAGAAGAAATTGCAGCAATAAATGCAGTTACTGTTGATGCTATTAAAGCTTACTACAAAGATTTTTATGGTATCTCTAATAGTGCGTCTTTAGTTGCTATAGGTAATATGGACGAGCAAGCTGTAAAAGGATATTTTGAAAAAGAATACGGAAGCTTTAAAAACACTAAGCCTTACACAGAAATTAGTAATCCATATAAGCCAAGTAAACCAGCAAACGAGCAAATTATTACACCAGATAAAAAGAATGCCTTTACATTAGGTATTTTAGGTTTTGAAGCGAGCCAGTATGATGATGATTATGCTGCGTTGCAAGTTGCAGGCGAAATTTTTGGAGGTGGTTTCTTAAACTCACGTATTGCAGGACGTTTACGTCAGCAAGATGGTGTGAGTTATGGAGCAGGAGGTAATGTTGGTGTTGATGGAGATCCTAAAGATAAAAATTCATCAATGTATATTTATGCTATTTACAATCCAGAAAATGCTGCTAAAGTACAACAAGGATTTAGAGAAGAAATTGCTCGTTTTATAGCAGATGGTATTACTGAAGAAGAACTTACTAATGTTGTTAATGGTTGGGTACAAGAACAAAACGTATCTAGAGCTAAAGACAATGAGTTAGCTGGTACTATTGGTAATAACTTGTACTACGATAGAGATATGAATTTCCAAAAAGATGTAGAGGCTAAAGTAAAAGCACTAACAGTTGCAGATGTTAATAGAGTAATTAAAAAATACTTTAAAGCTTATGAAAATTGGACTGTAGTAAATGGTGGTGATTTTGAAAATTTAGAAATTAAAAATGAAACCAAAAAAGTAGACTAATTACAGTTTACCATATATAAAAGAGGCAGTCTAAAAAGACAATGTTTTGTCAATCTGAACTTGTTTCAGATTCTATAAGACACATAAAACCAAACAAGTAAGATTCTGAAATAAATTCAGAATGACAGGTTTTTAAACTTTTCAGACAGCCTCTTTTTGTTTTATTCATTTATAAACTTCTCAAAAGCATCGTTGTAATAAATAGTAATTTCATCACCTTTTGTAATATCTGTTTTAGCAGCAAATGTTTGTACTAGGTTTGTAAAATCACGATTAATAATTTCTGCACTAGGCTCACAGTTGTGATTAAAAAAACTACCAACATCACTTAAGCAAATAGCATCATACTCATCTGTCCATGGAAACTGAAGTGTTGCCAAAGCTTCTGGTAGGTTTTCATTAACATGCACCAAAGCCATGTGGCTCTCTACAATAACTTCACCTTTTTTAATATTTCGTGTTGCAAAAACGCCTTTGCCATGCACTGGAGAATGCTTTACTTCAACTATTGTAGTCATGTAATATAATGTGTGATTATTTTAATATTCTAACCGATAAGATGAGCACATCTTCAATAGGTCTGTTTCGATCGTCTGTTTTTACAGCTGCAATAGCATCAACAACTTCAATACCTTTAATAACCTGACCAAAAACAGTATAGTTTTGGTCTAGATGAGGTGTGCCACCAATAGTTTTATAAGTATCTCTATGCGATTGTGGTATGGTATATTTAGTATAATTGGTGTAGGTTTTAGCAATGGCATCTATCTTATCGCTATAGTCTTTAATGCTTTCATTGTTTTCTTCCTCTAAAGCTTGTTGATAGTCACTCCAAAGTTGTTTGTTTGCCACATCGTTAATAACCTCATGTCTGGCAAGCTTAGTATTTATTCTTGTTTCTGCGATGTCTAATAGGCTATCATTAAAGATTTTACCTTGCACAATAAAAAACTGTATAGCACTAGAAGCTCTGTCTAGGTTATCTTCTCTGGCAGTTGCCAAAGCACCTTTTTTATGAAACAAATCTGGATTAAATTCTGCAGGTACTGTATAACCTAAATCACCTTCGCCAAGTGCTGTATTTGGTTTAGCATCTCTACTATCAGGATCGCCTCCTTGTATCATAAAACTTTCTATAACACGATGGAACAACAAATTGTCGTAAGCCTTTTCGCTAACGAGTTTTATAAAATTATCACGATGTAAAGGCGTTTCGTTATATAACTCTAACAGAATAGTACCATAATTGGTCACCATTTCTACAGTTACTCTGTTGTTTGGTTTGGTTTGTGGTGTGTTGCTTTTAAAACTAAAAAACAATACACTTATTAATAGAGTTAAGGTTATTTTATAAGCTAGTTTCATTGTAGTAAAAAGTGTTTGTAAATGATGTGCGACTAAGTTAGTAATTTGAGTTGGCTTTAGCCGAATGTACTTTAACGTTTTTGTGTAAAATTAGTTAAAATGTATTTTTATACATCGATATGTAATAGCTTCTTTATTTTAATAATCTTAATGCTTCTTTTTTACTTAAAGTACTCAGTTCGGTATTATTTACAAACTCAATTACCCAGTTTGGGTTTGTTCTGCTATATTCTCGTAATACCCAACCAATGGCTTTATTTATGAAAAATTCTTTTGAGTTTAATAGAGAATTAATAGTCGAACTCAGTAATACAGTATCTATTTTGTTTTTGTATTTTAACTGAAATAACAAAGCAGACCTTTGTAGCCACATATTATCAGATTTTAGCCATTTGGTTACATATTTCTCTTTTTGGTTTGGGAAAGTTTTAAAATACTCTCCCATTAATTTATTAGCAATAAAATCAACCGTGTCCCACCATGACTTATTAGTCACCATAAACTCAAATAGATTAATGTCTTTTAGCTCTAATTGTTTTACATATTTAAAAGCAAGTTCTTGAGCAAAATGTTGGTATTCTCTTTGTGGTTTTTCCCAAAGTGTTTTTATTATGTGTTCTATTTCACTTTTTTGAGGTAGATATTCTTTTATAAAAAATGGTTTTTGAATTTCCCTTCTTACAGTTGCTTTTAGCCCATAAAATTGAAATTGATGTCTCATATATGCTTTTTGCTCTAAAGCAATTTTAGCATTTTTATGCTTTTCAAATTCTATTTCTAATGTATTTATAAATTCAATCATTTTTGTAAGTAGGCGAGAACAAGCAATTAATTTTTATACAATGTTGGTGTTGTGATTTTTTTCTGCTATAATTTTATTTATCCTCGGTTGTATAATCCAAATCCCAAATGGGAAAAACCAAATCATAAAAAATTCGCCAGCAAAATCACTAAAAGTCACACTCCGTTTTAATTCAGTAGTTTTTATTGTTTTAGATACAAAATATAATAAATAAAATATACAGAACATAGAAAACAGGTGTATTGGGACAATTACAAATAACATTTTTCCAACAATTCCATTACTTCCAGATGAAATTCCGTAAAAAGCATTTCCGATTACTAATAATAAGAAAAGAATATAAAACAGTGGAATAAAGAAGAATGCTTTAAATTTTTTAATTTTCATTTTAATATCAGTTGGGACATATTTCTGTAATCCAATTCCAACTGACCAAAACCAACCAAAAAAAAGCCCAATGTAAAAGGAAATTATAATTGGAAACAACTTCATCATATTCAGTATTCCTGTTTGGTCTGGATTTCCGTTTGAATCAATATTCATAAACATTGAAATCATAACTGCAATTTGTAATGCAAATGGAAGTCCAAACATTAAGATAAATAATTGCCAATGTTTGGCGTTTAAAAATTTGTTAATCATTTAGTGATAGATGCTTTAATATTTATGGCAACATTCATGAATATTATTAGTTTCGTAAGTAGGCGAGTACTAGCCATTTTTTATATACTTTGTTAGCCACTGTTTTTATTTTTTAGTTTCCTTTTTATTAGTTCAATTTCTTTGGTCGGATTTTTTTCATCAAGATAGATAATTAAACTATCCGATTTTATTTCAAAACTTCCGCTATATTTTTCAATCTGTGTTGATAAAATAAAGGTGTTTCTGTTATTTGGGTCTGGATAAAAAGGTTCGTCAAAGTCAACAGATTCCGATTCTTTTTTTAATTTATAGTTTTTAAAATCAGAGTCAGATTCCAATTCAATTTCAAAAGGTTTATGATTGTCATAAGTGATTCTGACTTTTGGAGAGTAACAAAATCCAGCCATTTCTCCAATGCTAAAATTTCCGTTTTGGTCAGAAGTCGAAGTTAGATTTTTGTCAATCATTTCAATTTTAGCACCACTTATCGGTTTACCAGTCTCGGATGAAACAACTTTTCCATTTACCGAAATCCAACAATCACAAGAACTTAACAAAAGTGTAATTCCGATTAATGTAAAAACCTTTATTTTCATAGTAGTTTTCAAATAGTGATCAACAGTTTTGTGTAAGATTAGTAGTGTATTTAAGCCATTAATTATACACGCCTTAAGTTTACAATTCATTAAATTTATTAGATAATCAGAAAGAACAAAAGAGAGAAATAAGGTTAGTATACACGGTGAAGCTTTCGACTTCGACAACATTGATAACCCTCTCTCTTTTTCTACTAAG
>Ga0208032_1000201_pt1 | contig 42735 bp, 42 predicted proteins | sample MalvirAntarct_66_FD_184254 | JGI IMG/M metagenome (GOLD analysis project Ga0208032, IMG submission 184254) | Marine viral communities from the Global Malaspina Expedition - Malaspina viral metaG Antarct_66 (SPAdes) (version 2) | ecosystem: Environmental > Aquatic > Marine > Oceanic | place: West... | reverse complement strand
GACGCCGCGCGCCACGGCCGCGTCGATGTCGATATGGTCCACCCCGGCGCCGAAATTGGCGATCATCTTCAGCTGGTCGCCGGCGCCATTGATCAGGTCGGCGTCGATGACGTCGGTGATGGTGGGGACCAGAACCTCGGCGCGCTGGACCGCCGCCTGAAGCGCCGCGCGGTCCATCGGCTGGTCCTTCAGGTTCAACTCGGCGTCGAAAAGCTCGCGCATCCGCGTCTCGACCGCGTCGGGCAGGCGTCTGGTTAATACGACCTTAAGCTTGCGGACGGACATTGCGGGCCTTGGTTAGCGGGCGGCGATTTCAGGATCGAAAGCCCGCGCGACGGGTCGTTCCATCCAGTGTCTAGCAAAGCCTCCGCCATCTTCCAAAGCCTGCGACGCCGCAGCGCCCTCGCCCTGGCCATTCTGGGCGTGGGCGTCATGGCCGGCGCCGGCGCGACCATGCCCGACGGCCGGCCCACGCCGACGGGGCTGGAGGTGCCGCGCTGGATCTCGCTGAAGTCGTCGCACGTCCGTGCGCGCCAGGGGCCGGGGCTGGACTATCCGATTCTGTGGGAATACCGCGCCGCCGGCCTGCCGGTGCAGGTGATCGCCGAGACGACCGAATGGCGCAAGATCTGCGATCCGGACGGGGCCGTGGCCTGGATCCACCGCACGGTGTCGTCGGGCCGCCGCTCCGTCTTCAACACCTCGCCCGAGGAAGTGATGATCCACGCCGGCAAGTCCCAGGCCTCGGCCGTGCGGGCGCGCCTGTCGCCCCGCTCCCTGGTGACGCTGGACGAATGCGAGGACGGCTGGTGTCAGGTGCGGGCGCGGCGCCTGCGTGGCTGGGTTCAGGAACGGGCGGTGTTCGGCACTCAGCAGAGGGCCTTGTGCAACGCCAACCGCCCCGCCGGGACCGGTCGGGACTGACCACACTAACCCTTGGTGTTGAGCGAAGTCGCGCGGTCGTGTAACCCGCCAGCAACAGCAGACGTAACGGAACCGCCTTGACCCAGTCCCAATATCCCTCGTCCTTCGATCATGAGGCCCTGCTCGCCTCCGGGCGCGGCGAACTGTTCGGTCCCGGCAACGCCCAGCTGCCCGCCCCGCCGATGCTGATGTTCGACCGGATCACCCAGATCTCGGCCGACGGCGGCGCCCACGGCAAGGGCTATGTCGAGGCCGAGCTCGACATCAATCCCGAGCTCTGGTTCTTCCAGTGCCACTTCATCGGCGACCCGGTCATGCCCGGCTGCCTGGGCCTGGACGCCATGTGGCAGCTGGTCGGCTTCTATCTGGGCTGGATCGGCGGTCCGGGCCGCGGCCGCGCCCTGGGCGTCGGCGAGGTCAAGTTCACGGGCCAGGTCACCCCGGACATCAAGAAGGTGGTCTACAAGATCAACCTGAAGCGGGTCATCAATCGCAAACTGGTCATGGGCATCGCCGACGGCGTGCTGGAGGCCGACGGCGAGGTCATCTACACCTGCAACGACATGCGGGTGGGACTCTTTGGCGCCGCCAAGGATGAGCAAGCGGGCGCCTAAACGCCTATATAACCGCGGACAGCGCGGAAGGCCCCCGCTCGAGAAGCTCGGGTCGAGAAGCTTAAGAAGGAAACACCATGCGTCGTGTCGTCGTCACCGGCCTGGGCATCGTCTCTTCCATCGGCCATGGCGCCGAAGAGGTGACCCAGTCCCTGCGCGAGGCCCGTTCGGGCGTCGTCCATGCCCCCGATCACGCCAAATACGGCTTCCGCAGCCAGGTCTGGGCCCCGCCCAAGATCGGCCCGTGGGAAGAACTGATCGACCGCCGCGCCGCACGCTTCCTGGCCAACGGCACGGCCTGGGCGCACATCGCCTTCGAAGAGGCGCTGAAGTCGTCGGGCATGACGGCGGACGAGATCAAGGACGACCGCATCGGCCTGATCGTCGGCGAAGGCGGCCCCTCGACCCAGGTGATCCTGCAGGCGGCGGCCACCACCATTGAGAAGGGCTCGCCCAAGCGGATCGGCCCGTTCGCCGTGCCGAAAGCCATGGCGTCCGGCCCCTCGGCCGTCCTGTCCACCTGGTTCCAGATGCGCGGCGTCAACTATTCGATCAGCTCTGCCTGCGCGACCTCCGCCCACTGCATCGGCGCCGGGGTCGAACAGATCCAGTGGGGCAAGCAGGACGTGGTCTTCGCCGGCGGCTGCGAGGACATCGACTGGTCCATGTCGAACATGTTCGACGCCATGGGCGCCATGTCATCCGACTTCAACGAGACCCCGTCCGTCGCCTCGCGGGCCTATGACGTCAACCGCGACGGCTTCGTCATCGCCGGCGGCGCCGGCGTCGTGGTGCTGGAAGAATACGAGCGGGCCAAGGCGCGCGGCGCGACCATCTATGCCGAAGTCACCGGCTATGGCGCCAATTCCGACGGCTACGACATGGTCGCCCCCTCAGGCGAGGGCGCCCAGCGCTGCATGAAGATCGCGCTGGAACAGGCCGGCAATCCGAAGATCGACTATCTGAACCCGCACGGCACCTCGACCCCGGTCGGCGACTCCAAGGAAATGGAGGCCGTCCGCGCCATCTTCGGCGACCAGATGCCGATGATCTCCTCGACCAAGTCGCTGACGGGCCACTCGCTCGGCGCGGCGGGCGCTCAAGAGGCCATCTACTGCCTGCTGATGATGCAGAACGGTTTTGCGGCCGAGAGCGCCCATATCGAGACCCTGGATCCGGCCTTCGAGGGCATGCCCATCCTGCGTCAACGCCACGAGGGCGAACTGACCCACGTCATGTCCAACAGCTTCGGCTTCGGCGGCACCAACGGCACGCTGATCCTGTCCAAGGTCTGAGCCCCTGTTCGACCTGCGGGTGGATGATCTCAGCGGGGAGGCGGTTCGCGCCCTGCTGGCCTTCCACCTGTCGGGCATGCACGCCAATTCTCCGGCGTGTCACGTCAACGCCCTGGACCTGACCGGCCTGCTTCAGCCGAACGTCACGGTGTGGAGCGCCTGGGATGGCGAGGCCCTGGCCGGCATCGGCGCCTTGAAGCTGATCGACGCCGACCAGGCCGAGGTGAAGTCGATGCGCACCCACCCCGACCATCTGCGGCGCGGCGTGGCGGCGGTGCTGCTGGAACAGATCATCGCCGCCGCACGGGCCGCAGGCGTGAAACGGCTGAGCCTCGAAACCGGCCGCGGCGACGCTTTCGAACCGGCCCTGGTCCTGTACCGCCGACGCGGCTTCGTCGATGGCGCACCCTTCGCTGGATACGAGGCGAATGAATTCAGCCAGTTCCTGCATCTGGATTTGTAACGGCCGTCGAACGGAACCCCTGGGAGACTGGAACCTCGCCACAAGGGCGGGTGTTCACCGAGAACGACAATGGTGGGCGGTGTCGATCTGAACGTCCGCTTGCCGGCCCGAAGTCCAAGGCAGACTTCGACCCATTGCTGACATTGGTCAGCGTGAGAGAATGAGGCGTGTGGCGGCTCAAGGGGGCCACCAATGACCAGATCAATGATGCGAAAACTTCTCCGAGCGCTCGCCTCGTTTTTGCTGATTTCCGCGGTCTACGGGCTAATGTCTTACTTCGCCCTTCTGTATTTTATCGGGTGGGCGATGGGCGATGGTCCTGCTTTTAAGCCGTATTCAAGCGAGTTGTCCTATCTCCTGCTTTTGGCTTTGGCAGGCGGTTATTTGGTTTGCCAGTTTTTCGGGCTGAAGGCTGCGGTCCGTAGGTAATGATTGCCTTCCGCCGCTAGCCGCAGTTTGCAAATCCGGTTTTCAGGCTCGCCGGCAACGCCCGGTTTCGGCGGCGACGCTTAAGGCTGAAATCGACCCATGGTGGACCTTCGCGGCATCGGGCACCCGCCTTGATAAGGCGAAACTGACAACGAGCCTAGCCTCATAAGGCTAGGCGTAGGTTTCCTGCCCCGACGACTGCGGGTAAGCGCTGCCGCAATCAAGCGTTAACCCCGATTCGTTCTAACGAGCTGGAAGTCGGAGGAAGAAAATGAGAGTTGATAGTCAGGTCGCTGGACGGGAACTTCCCACCATCCTGCACGCCGGCAAGGTTGACGGAATGCCCGCAGACGAGACGTCCAGTCGCAGCGATGCCGTCAACATCACTCTATCTGACGAAGCAAAGCAGATGATGGAGCGCGTGGCGCTGCGGAACCGCCACCGGTGCAACTGCCTGAAATTCTCGTTAGCGCGACAAGGTATGACGGGAACGCTTGGAAGGCGAAGTTGCCAGCGTTCAAGCCGTGGACGCAAGATACGGAGAGACAGTATCAAGCTTATATGAGCGGCGTACAGGCTATGGCTGAGCGTGCATTCAGTCTGGTCGAATCGTCGTTGAAAAGCGGTGGTATGGATTTGAATAATCCTGATCACATGGCAGCTTATAAAGAAGTCTCAGACGCGCTGATGGCGAGCGCCTATGCAGCCATGAAAAATCCAAACGCATTCGTCGATGGCCCTGGCGCAGACGATTTTACGGCTAATGATTTTTTGACTGCGTTACGCAATACTGACATCGTGATGACCGGGAGTTCGGACGCCACCCCTGGTCAATTTACTACCAATCCCGCGACCAACAGGGGTCGCATTACGCTGTCGGCAACTGCGATCAGAACAACGATGCCGAACGAAAATTTCATCACCGCAGTCAGCACTTCTCTGTTCCACGAGTTGGGCCACGCGATGGCTGGAGGGCGAGCAGATTTGGCCACGACGTGGGGCGCATTCCGAACCGCAAATTCCACTTTGTCGGAGCAGGCCCTTAGATCTGCATTCAGTGTTTCTCCCGAGGGAATCGCTTACGAGCATCGAACAACAACCCGAGGCTGGGGCATAGCTGGCATCGCAAACCGCCCATTTGACCCGGGCATAACAGGATGGGCTCCACGATGATGCTTCATTTCGCCTTAAGTCTGGCTATGTGGGTCAGCGACGCACCGATGGTTGAGGGCGTGAAAATCGCCAGCTACGGTGGGGTGCCCATCGATCTCGAACTCGGAACGGAACGAGCGGAAGGCGGCAACTGGGTGGTGGACGACTGCTCGACGGAGGCGGTCCAATGCCTTTCCGGCTACTATTATCGGCTCGCGATGCCCAGAAATTGCACGGGGATTCGCGTAGGCGATACGTTCAAGGGGGGGGCTGTGCAGACGGATGTCATCTGGCAAGCACCCCGAAACGCAGCAAATCTTCCCTTCTTCAACGGCCCAATCACGATCGTGGGCAGTCCTGATCGCCGCTGGATCGTCTACGTGTATTCCGCCACCACATTGTCGGCGATCTATGTCGATTCAGGGCACACTCTTGATCTTTATAGTGCAGCCCAGCAAAGCGGCCTTGCGGGCATCAAGGCATTAGAAACAGTGCCGAATCGAATGTTGCTGCCGCTGGATACTTTCAGAGGCATTATGCAGTGCCCAATCAACCGCCAATGAGCAGCGCCGCACCTCCCGAAGTCCGCTAACCACCCCGAACAGAACTACGGCATTTCCGCTTTCTGGCGCCAACCATCTGGGTCTTGCCGATACCGGTCCATCCCCGTCGGTTCAGGGTCGGAATGACGGATTTTTGCGCGGCGAGCCGTCGAAAACCGAGCGCCGCGCCGGTCTTGTCTCCAAAAGTCTGTTTACACGACCGATCCTTGCCCTTAGAGAGCGTCGCCGTGACCCGCACCATGACCAAAGCGATTACCTCGAAAACCACCGGCTTCGGCGGGGCGGTTTCGGGTGTGCGTGAGGTCTGAAGCGCCGAACCCCGATCCCAAGCCCCGCCGATGCGCGGGGCGGTCGATCCGGCTGAACCCCGCGCCTCCATCCTTCCAGGAGACGCCTGAATGTCCTTTTCCCCGTCCAATCCCCCCCACGTGGGCATCGTCGGCGCCACCGGCCTCGTCGGCGAGATGATGCGCGGCCTGCTGGCCGAGCGGAACTTCCCGCTGGCCTCGCTGCGCCTGTTCGCCTCGGCCCGCTCGGCGGGCAAGACCATCCGCTTCGGCGAGACCGACATCGTGGTCGAGGATGCGGCGACGGCCGACTACGCCGGTCTGGACATCGTCTTCTTCTCGGCCGGCGGCGACACGTCCAAGGCTCTGGCGCCCAAGGTGGCGGCCGCCGGCGCGGTGGTGATCGACAACTCCTCCGCCTGGCGCAGCGACCCGCAAGTGCCGCTGGTGGTCGCCGAGGTGAACCCCCACGCCCTGGCCCACCTGCCCAAGGGGATCATCGCCAACCCCAACTGCACCACCATGGCCGCCATGCCGGTGCTGAAGCCCCTGCACGACGCGGCGGGGCTGAAGCGTCTGACGGTCTCGACCTATCAGGCCGTCTCGGGCGGCGGGATCGAGGGCATCCGCGTGCTGGAGGATCAGGCGCGCGAGACCGTGGGGCAGGGCGCGGCCCTGGCCCGCGACGGCGGGGCCGTTGACTTCGGCGCGCCGGAAAAGTGGGTGGTGCCGATCGCTGCGAACGTCGTGGCCCTGAACTATACGCTCGGCGAGGACGGCTATACCGACGAGGAGCTGAAGCTGCGCGACGAGAGCCGCAAGATCCTGGAGATCCCCGGCCTGCCGGTGTCGGGCACCTGCGTCCGGGTGCCGGTCTTCACCGGCCACTCCCTGTCGATCAATGTCGAGTTCGAGCGCGCGCTGTCGGCGGCCCAGGCGCTGGAGCTGTTGGGCCAGGCGCCGGGCGTGGTCGTCACCGCCGTGCCGAACCCGCTGGAGGCGGCGGGTCAGGATCCGGTCTTCGTCGGCCGGGTGCGTCCCGATCCGACGGTCGAGCACGGCCTGGCCCTGTTCGTCTCGAGCGACAATCTGAGGAAGGGCGCGGCCCTGAACGCGGTGCAGATCGCCGAGGTTCTGGTCCAGCAGCGCGGCTGATCCGGCCTCAGGCGGGGTTCAGTCGTAGCGCACGCCGCTGAGATAGAGCCCCGCCGCGGGGGCGACGGGGCCGCACCGGGCGCGGTCCTTCGCCTCCAGCGCCGCCTTGACGTCGTGGGCGGTCCAGCGGCCCAGACCCACCTCGACCAGGGTCCCGGCCATCGACCGGACCTGGCGGTGCAGGAAGCTGCGGGCCTGGAAGACCAGATGCACCTCTTCGCCGAAGCGGGAGACGCGGGCCACGTCCAGGGTCTTGACCGGCGACTTGGACTGGCAGCCCACGTCGCGGAAGGTGGTGAAGTCGTGCAGGCCGACCAGGACCTGGGCCGCGTGGTGCATGGCCTCGGCGTCCAGGGTCTTCTTGACGTGCCAGACCCGGTCCCGCTCCAGCACCGGCTGGGGCCGGCGGTTCAGGATCCGGTACAGATAGCCCCGGCCGGTGGCGGAGAAGCGGGCGTGCCAGTCGGGATCAGGCGCGTATTCGGCCGACAGGACGCAGACGTCCTGTTTGATCAGATGGGCGTTGACGGCGTTCAGGACGGTGTCCACCGGCCAGTCGCGCTCCAGATCAGCATGGATCACCTGGGCCGTCGCATGGACGCCGGTGTCGGTGCGGCCCGCCGCAGCGATGCGGATACGCTCGCCCGAAAAGGCCAGTATGGCGGCCTCGACCGCGCCCTGGACCGTCGGTTGGTCCTCCTGGGCCTGGAAGCCGTTATAGGCCGTGCCGTCGTATTCGAGGGTCAGCTTGTAGCGCGGCATCAGCCGAGCACGGTCCCGGCCGGCAGGGGGAAGCCGCGCAGCATCTCGTCGGTCGATTGCGCCGCCTTGCCCTCGCGCTGGACCCGGATCAGCCGCACCGCGCCGGCGCCGCAGGCGACGGTCAGGGCGTCGTCCAGCACCGCGCCGGGCTCGCCGGATCCGTCGGCCAGGGACGACAGCAGGGCCTTGACCCGCACCGGGCCGGCCTCGGAAGGCGCCTCGAACCAGGCGCCGGGGAAGGGCGACAGGCCGCGGATATGGGCGTCCACCTCGGCCGCCGGACGGGTCCAGTCGATGCGGGCCTCGGCGGGGGTGATCTTCCTGGCATAGGTCGGCTCGCCGACCTGGTCCGTGGGCGTGACGCCGCCGCGATCAATGGCGGCCAGGGCGCGGGGCCACAGGCCGGCGCCGACATGGGCCATGCGTTCGGACAGGCTGGCGGCCGTGTCGTCGGGCCGGATGTCCATCACCTCGCCCAGCAGGATCGGGCCCTCGTCCAGACCCAGGCTCATCTGCATGATCTGGACCCCGGTCTCGGCGTCGCCGGCCATGATGGCCCTCTGGATCGGCGCCGCGCCGCGCCAGCGGGGCAGCAGCGAGCCGTGCAGGTTCAGGCAGCCCAGCCGGGGCGCGGCCAGCACCTCGGCGTTCAGGATCTGGCCGTAGGCGACGACGCAGGCGGCGTCGAGGTCCAGGCTCTGGAAGTCGGCGACGGCCTCGGGGGCCTTCATGCTGTCGGGCGTGAAGACCGGCAGACCCATGGTCTCGGCGAAGGCGTGAACCGGCGACGGCGTCAGCTTCTGGCCCCGGCCCCTGGGGCGCGGCGGCTGCGAATAGACGGCGACGATCTCGTGGCCCGAGGCGAGAAGCTCGGCCAGGGACGGCACGGCGAAATCGGGAGTTCCCATGAAGGCAAGGCGCATGGGCACGCCTTTAGAACTTTAGGCCGCCTACTGCCAGCGGGTGAAGACGCCGCCGCCCTCATCCCACTCGCCGCCGGCGTCCAGGGCGTCGTCGAAGTCCAGCAGCCGGTCCAGCAGCAGGCCCGCCACCACGCCCAGCAGGGCGACGCCGGCCAGGGTCGCGACCCCGGCGACGCCGATCTTCTGGCTGCGGGTCAGGCGACGGCGGCCTTGGGTGTCGATGACCAGGGACTGGCCGCGGCGGGGCAGGCGTGAGGTGCGTTTTGTCATCAGGCGGCGATCCTGTCGCGGGCGGCCTTCTTGACCTTGGTCACGGCGCGATCCCGCTTGAGACGCGACAGATGGTCGATGAAGAGCACGCCGTTAAGGTGGTCCATCTCGTGCTGGATGCAGACGGCGTAGAGGCCCGAAGCCTCTTCCTCCACCGACTGACCTTCACGGTTCAGATAGCGAATGCGGACGCGGGCCGGGCGTTCCACCTTGTCGAAATACTCGGGGATCGACAGGCAGCCCTCTTCGTAGGTGTAGAGCTCGTCCGAGGCCCACAGGATCTCCGGATTGGCGAAGAAACGCGGATTCTTGCGCGCTTCGGCGGCTTCCGGCGTGTCTTCCTCTTCGGTTTCGCAGACGGTTCCGTCGCGATCGCCCAGGTCCATGACGATGACCCGGTCCAGGGCGCCCACCTGAACGGCGGCCAGGCCGATGCCCGGCGCGGCGTACATGGTCTCCAGCATGTCATCCATCAGCGCACGCACGGCGTCGTCCACGGCGGCGACGGGCTTGGAGACCTGTTTCAGAATCGCCAGGTCGGCGGGGATGTCGATGGTGAGGATACGTCGGATGGCCATGGCCGGGACGTAGGCGCGCCCCGGCGTCAGGTCAAGATTTGCGCCTATTCCTTGCCCGGCAGCGGGCGCGGCTTGCGGTTCTCGTCGATGGCCACATAGGTGAAGACGCCCTGGGTCACGCGGACCGAGGTCGCCAGGGGCTGACCGCGCGCGCGTTTCCAGGCCTCGACATGGATGCGGATCGAGGTGCCGCCGGTGCTGATGACGTCGGCGTAGATGCTGACCTCGTCGCCGACCGCGACCGGCTGGTGAAACACCATGCCGTCCAGGGCCACGGTGGCGCAGCGGCCCTGGGCCAGTTCGAAGGCCGGGGTGGCGCCCGCGACGTCCATCTGGGCCAGCAGCCAGCCGCCGAAGATGTCGCCTTCGGGGTTGGTGTCCGCCGGCATGGCGATGATGCGTCCGACCGGACGGGTCTCGGGCGGATATTCGGGCGCGTCGGACATGGGCAGACTCTGGCGTTCGGGAAGGCGGCGTTCCTAGCGCGCCTCGGACGACTTGTCGCGCTTCGCCCGGGGTTTCCGGGGCGTCTTAGCGGCCTTGGGCGGTTCGGATCGGGGAGGCGTCAGGGTCAGGCGCGACGCGGTTACGGCCTTTGAGTCCCTGAGCGCGCGCCAGGCGCCGCCCAATTCCAGCGCGATCAACAGATGATCTTCTTTGAGAACCCCGCGACGGGCGGCCCGCAGATCAGCGATCTCGTTCAGCAGACGGGACGCCGCGCGAAGGTCCGCCCGGCCGGACCGCGCGCCCAGGTCCTGCAGGCGGGCGAAGCGCCAACCCATCTCTGAGGGATGGTCCAGCGTCAGGGCGAAGCGCGCCTCTGGCGACAGCGTGGCGGCGATGAAGGTCCAGGCCTCAGTGCCCGGCGGCTTGCGGTAATGGCCCGGCTTAGTCGGGAGTCCGGCGCGGGCATAGACCTCCAGCGCGCCGGTCTCGATCTCGACCAGCGCGATCTCCAGAGGGTCTGGTGCAGGCGGCTCGAGATCGGACGGACGGTCGAAGGGAGCCGCCGCCGCGCTGTCGTCGTCTGTCCTTCGAAGGCGACCGGACGCGGCGGGGCCGCTCAGTTGGGACAGCAGGATCCGCCAGCGCCCCAGCACCTCAGTCGATGTTGACGGCGCTGGTCACCGACACGTCATAGACCACGCGAGTGACAGTCTGAACGAACTCGAAGAATTTCCGCGCCTCGGCGGCGCCGGCCAGGGGCACATAGATCACGTCTTCCGGCATGATCTGCATATTGGTGGCGGCGAAGACGTTGGCCGCCTCGTTGAAGTTCAACTCGTAGACCACGGGCACGCCCCGCGGGGTAGCGGGCTGGTTGATCCCCAGGGCTTGCGCCACTTCCGGACGCTCGAAGCGGAAGACCATCACGCGACGGGCGTTGGCTGTATTGGTGTTCAGTCCGCCGACCTTCGACATGGCGCCGGTCAGGGTCATGACCCCGGCGGGCATGTCGACCTGCGTCACCGCATTCAGGGCGCCGAAGGTCGAGAAGCGGCGCGGCTTGTATTGGACATTGATCACGTCGCCGCGTTGCAGGCGGACGTTCTCGCCGAACTCCGTCGTCACGGCGGTCATGGGGGCCGTATAGGTCTGGCCGCCGCGTTGGACGCTGATGGTCAGGTCGTCGGTCTCACGCGCAGAGCCGCCGGCGGCGGCGATCACGTCCAGAATCCGGTCGCTGTTGACGCCCAGCGGCGCGCGACCGGGCCGGCGCACGTCGCCGAAGACATTGACCGTATTGGAGGCGTTGTCGGCGATGCCGACCAGAACCTGGGGATTGGCGACCTTGCCGACCAGGGCGCGCCGAACGGCCGCCGCCGCCTGAGGCGCCGTCAGACCCTGGACGCGGACCTGACCGGCGAAGGGCACGGCGACCGAGCCGCTGCGGTCGACGGTCACGCCCGGCAGGGCCTGGGACCCGCCGGACAGGATCGACAGAGTGCGATTGGCGCTGGAGCCGCTGCCGAGCGCGCCGCCGAACAGGGAGCCCGAGGGATCGTAGATCGAGATGGCCAGGGTGTCGCCAATGCCGATCACATCGGCCGGCTGCTCGCTGGAGGCGGCGACCAGGGTGCCGAAGAACTGGGGCGGCACCGCCTTCATCCGTTCGGTGACTTCATAGGTGAGGGGCACCAGAGCGTAGCTGCCCAGACCCTGGGGCGTCGTGGCGCCGGCGTTGATCGAGGCGCCTGAAGGTCCGTCACGCGGCAGGGTGGAGCACCCGCCCAGAATGGCGACGATGGCGAGGGGGAGGATGGTGCGAGTCATGAAGCAGGACGGCCCTTGTTCGCGGACTGATTACAAGTCTTTGGAGACGCCCGCCAGAGGCGAAGCCGGCGATAGGCCGATGGCCTCGGCGACGATGTCGAAATGTCCCGCCCAGGACGGGGCGGACTGAGGAGTCGGCGGCGCGGGTCTTTCCTGGGCGGCGCGTTCGACCGCCGCCAGCCAGCCGAGCCCATCCAGCGGATCGATCAGCGCCGCATCGGGCGTGAGTTCGCGGTGGGCCGGAATGTCCGAAGCGAACAGGGATAGCCCCATGGCGCGGGCCTCGACCGCCGGGAGGTCGAAGCCTTCGACCGAAGACGGCGCCAGGACCGCCCGCGCCCCCCGCATCAATCGCGCCAGCAGGACGTCGGAGAGGTTGGACGCCTGGTGCACGACGCCTTGCAGGTTCGGCGACCGTTCCAGATGGTCCAGCACCGCCTCATTCTCCCAACCGTAGCGTCCGACCAGCACAAGGGACGGCGTCCTCTCGCCCAGCCGTTCTTCCAGCCGCCGCCAGACGGCCAGTAGAAGCGCCAGATTCTTGCGGGCCTCGATCGTGCCGACATGAACGAAATACGGTCGGGTCGTCTCTACGACGTCGCCGTCGATGAAGGCGGGCTCCAACCCCAGATGCGCTACATGGACGGGCGGTTGAGGCAGGCCTTCGCGAGAGGCGAAGGCGCGCAGCTCGTCGCCTGTGGAGGCCGAGTTGACGATGACGCGGCTGGCGTATCGCAGGGTGTTGGCGACCCGGGCGTGATGTTTGGCGCCGTCGCCGGCACGGCAGAATTCCGGATGGGTGATCGGAATCAGGTCGTGGAGCAGAACAACCCGTTCCACACCCGCCGCCTCCAGCTCAATCAAGGCCGTCGGCTCGTGCAGCGTGGTGTGGCCCACGTTGAGATAGAGATCGGCGGCCGGCGGCGCGACGACATGGCGCGAGCGGAAAAACTGTTTGAGCACCCGGCTTCTGTCCGCCGGCTTCTTGAGCGACGGCGCGGGCGGCGGGCTGATCACCGACAGGTTCGGGCGAACCGATGCGGTCAGCGCGGCCAGCAGCCGCGCCTCGTGCGCCGGATCGCCCGACGCATCGGCAGCCCCGTTCCACCGCGCCCGTAGTTCGCCGACGAACCGGCGGAACCACTCGGTATCGACCGCCACCAGTCGGTTCTTGCGGCCCCTCACCGGTATGGTGACGACGTCGGGGCGGGACAGCAGCCATTCGGCATAGGCCAGACAGACCCGATCGACTCCCGTGGGGGCTGAACGGTCGGCCCGGCTCATCAGCCGGCTGGCGTCGTAGAGGATTCGCATGTTCGAGGCGTCAGGCGACGTAGCCGGCCTGCATCAGTTCGGCGATGTGGACGATGGCGGTCGGCCGGCCTTCCTCGACGACAAACAGGTTGGCGATCTTGTTCGCGGTCAGCAGATCGACGACGTCGCTCATCCGCGCGTCCGGATCGACGGTGATGGGATTGGGACCCATGATGTCGGCCGCCGTCAGATTGGTGGTGTCGCGCTGGAAGGCGCGGCGGAGGTCGCCGTCGGTGACGATCCCCGCCAGCGTCCCGTCCAGGTCAAGCACGGCGACGGCGCCCTTTCGTCCCTCGGTTATGGCCGAAACGACTTCACTGAAGTTGGCGTTCAGGGGCACGCTGGCCGGGGCCGCTGCATTGTCTCCCATCCATTCGCGCACGCTTTGCAGGCTCATGCCCAGGGCGCCGCCGGGGTGGTGCAGGCCGAAGTCCATGGCGCTGAAGGCGCGGCGGTCCATCAGCACCATGGCCAGGGCGTCGCCGAGGGCCAGGGTCATCAGGGTCGAAGTCGTCGGCGCCAGGCCGTTGGGGCAGGCCTCGGCCACCTTGGGCATGGTCAGGCAGACGGCGGCGTTGCGGCCCAGGAAACTGGCGGGCCGCTGGGTGATGGCGATGACCGGTATGCCGTTGCGCTGGCAAAATATCAGCGGATCACGCAGTTCGCGGCTCTCGCCCGAGTTTGAAATGGCCAGGACGGTCACGTCCGGGCGCAACATGCCCAGGTCGCCATGGCTCATTTCGGCGGGATGGACGAAGAAGGCGCTGGTGCCGGTCGAGGCCAGGGTGGCGGCGATCTTTCCGCCGATATGGCCCGACTTGCCCATGCCGGTGACGATCACATAGCCCGGCCGGCTCATGATGACATCGACGGCGCGAGCCATCGAAACGTCGATCGACCGCTCCAAGGCCTCCAGCGCCTCGATGTTCAGCCGCATCACGTCGCGGGCGCGATCGGTCATGGCGGCGATGTCATCGGGAGACGAGTGGGCGATCTCGGTCATGGTCTGTCAGGCCCCTTGTGGGCTCTCCTTGGTGCGAGGCGCGCGATCTGCCCCATCCCAAGGCCGCGCGCAACGTGTCCTTTCAGACGACTTTGTCGCTTTCGGGTCAACCTTTGCCGGAGTGGCGCGTTACGAGGTGCTGGGGAAGTCAAAATGAGTGCACGCCACATGCCGTCTCACGCCGGAGCCGAAGCTCTATTGCTGCCGCCGCCGCCTGTCGTCGCGGACGGGATCGCCCTGTTCCTGGATATGGACGGCGTTCTGGCGCCCATGGCGCCGACGCCGGACGGCGTTGGACCGGTCGCGCGTCGAACGGCCGCGCTGAAGGCGGTCGAAGCCCGACTGGCGGGCCGGGTCGCCATCATCAGTGGTCGGACAATAGCCGAGATCGACCGGATTTCTGATCACGCCCTGACCTCGGCTTCCGGCGTGCATGGGCTGGAGCGTCGTCTGAAAGACAAATCCATCCGCCGCGGCGCGCCTGACGCAGGCGTCGCCGTCGCCCTGGCCGGTTTCAAGGCCTTCGCCGCAGATCGGCCGGGCGTCATCGTCGAGGACAAGGGTGTCTCGGCCGGGCTGCACTATCGCCAGGCGCCGGATCAGACGGACGCGGCGAAGGCCCTGGCCAAACGCTTGCAGGCCGAAACGGGCCTGAGCCTGCAACCCGGCCATATGGTGCTGGAACTCAAGACGCCCGGCGCCGACAAGGGCACGGCCGTGACCGATTTCATGCAGGACGCCCCGTTCAAGGACGCTATCCCTGTCATGCTGGGCGACGACCTGACCGACGAACACGGGTTCGAGGCTGCGGCGGCGCTGGGCGGATATGGCGTGCTGGTGGGGCCGCAACGCGAGACGGCCGCCCGCTATCGACTGGACGACGTAGACGCCGTCCTGACCTGGCTCGAAGCCGTGGCGAAGGCCTGAACCGATGAAACCCAATCTTGATCTCTTCCCCATCGGCAACTGCGCCATCAGCGCCCTGATCGATCGTCAGGGCCGGTTCGTCTGGGCCTGTGCGCCTCGCGTGGACGGCGATCCGGTCTTCTCGTCCCTGATGAACGGCGAGGATCCGGCGCATGGCTACTGGTCCGTCGAACTGGAGGGGCTGGAGCACGTCAGCCAAGCCTATATCCGCAACACGCCGGTGCTGCGCACGGTGTTGACGGCGGAAGACGGCGCTGCGGTCGAGATCATCGACTTCGCCCCGCGCCATCCGAAACACTCACGCACCTATCGGCCCCTGGCCTTCGGACGGATCGTGCGGCCGCTGAAAGGCACGCCGCGCATTCGCATCCGGCTGCGGCCGTCCGCCGACTGGGGCGCCCGGCCGGCGCCCTGCACGTCCGGTTCGAACCATATCCGCTTCATGTGTCCCGACGTGACCTTCCGACTGACCACCGACTGTCCGGTGTCGCATGTGCTGGAAGAACGGGTGTTCCGCCTGGAAAGGCCGCACGCCTTCTTCATGGGGCCGGACGAGGGCTATGATCAGGACGTCGGTCCCGGGGTTCAGGCGGCGCTGGATCGCACCGTGGCCTATTGGCAGGACTGGGTGCGCAAACTGTATCTGCCGCTGGATTATCAGGAGGCGGTCATCCGCGCGGCCATCACCCTGAAATTGTGCGCCTACGAGGAGACGGGGGCCATCGTCGCCGCCATGACCACCTCGGTGCCCGAGTTCAAGGAGAGCGGCCGCAACTGGGACTATCGCTACTGCTGGATCCGCGACGCCTATTATACGGTGCGGGCGCTGAACCGGCTGGGCGCGGTCGATATTCTGGAAAACTATCTCGGCTATCTGCGCAATCTGGTCGATGACGCCGCAGGCGGCCATGTGCAGCCGGTCTATGGGGTGGGTCTGGAGCCCGGCATCGGCGAGAGCATCGTCGATACGGTCGAGGGCTATCGCGGCATGAAGCCGGTGCGGATCGGCAATCAGGCGCACGAGCATCTGCAACACGACGTGTACGGACAGATCGTCCTGCCTCTGGTTCAGGCCTTCTATGACCAGCGTCTGCTGCGTCCCGGCACGGTCGAGGATTTCCACGCCCTGGAGAAGGTCGGCGAGCGGGCCTTCGCCATGCATGACCAGACCGACGCCGGCCTGTGGGAGTTCCGCACCATCGCCCGCGTCCACACCTATTCGTCGGTCATGTGCTGGGCGGCGTGCGACCGTCTGGCCAAGGCGGCGGACCATCTGGGCCTCAGCACGCGGGGCGAAGTCTGGCGTGAACGGGCCACGATCATCCGCGAGCGTGTCGAGAGCGAGACCTTCCTGCCGGACGAGGGGCGGTTCGCCGCCAGTTTCGGCGGTCGCGAACTGGACGCCTCCTTGTTGCAGCTGACGGATCTGGGCTTCCTCGACGCCCATGACCCGCGTCAGGTCGCCACTTTCGACGCCATCGAACGCGATCTGAAGAAGGGCGCCTTCCTGTTCCGCTATGTCGAACCGGACGATTTCGGCGAACCGGAGACGGCGTTCAACTTCTGCACCTTCTGGTTCATCGAAGCCCTGCACCAGAACGGCCGGGTCGAAGAAGCCCGGGAAATTTTCCAGGAAATGCTGAGCCGTCGCACCGAGGCGGGCTTGCTGAGCGAAGATATTTCGGTCGAGGATGGCGAACTGTGGGGCAACTATCCCCAGACCTATTCTCTGGTCGGCATCATCAATTGCGCCGTGATGTTGAGCCGTTCTTGGACCGACGTGCGTTAAACCGCCGAACGCCGTGTCTGACCCCGGGGCTGGGGTCGTTGCCGAAGTGAAATCATGAGCCGTCTTATCGTCGTATCCAACCGGGTTTCGGCCCCCACCGATCCTGCCGCCGGCTCGGCCGGCGGGCTGGCCATGGCCTTGTCCGCCGCCTTGAGAAAATACGAGGGGCTGTGGTTCGGTTGGTCAGGCGAGACGATCGAGACCTTCACCGGCGAGATGAAGGTGGAGGACCGGGCCGGGGTCACGGTCGGCCTAGTCGATCTGGAGCCGCAGGACGTCGACGAATACTACAACGGCTACGCCAACAAGACCCTGTGGCCGCTGTTCCATCACCGCATCGATCTGGCCCAGTACGAAAGGTCCTACGGCGAGGGCTATGAGCGGGTGAATCGACGGTTCGCCGAGGTTCTGGCGCCGGTGATCCAGCCGGACGACGTCATCTGGATTCACGACTATCATATGATCCCGATGGCGCGGGACCTGCGCCGCCTGGGGATCCGCAACCGGATCGGCTTCTTCCTGCACACGCCCTGGCCGGCGCGTCAGCTGCTGGTCACCTTGCCCCACCACCGGCGATTGGTGGAGTCGATGTTCGATTTCGACCTGATCGGCTTCCACACCCAGGAATGGAGCGACCTGTTCACCGACTATGTGGTCAGCGAAGCTCAGGGCGAGTTGTTCGGCCACGGCGGGCTGGAGTGTTTCGGGCGACGGGTCCAGACCGGCGTATTCCCCATCGGCATCGACGTGGACGGCTTCCTGGCGGCGCGGAACTCGACCCTTGGCGCGCGGACCTATGACCGGATGGCGGCGTCGGCGGCCTTCCGGTCCATGATCGTCGGCGTGGACCGGCTGGACTATTCCAAGGGGCTGGAGGAACGGCTGCTGGGCTATGAGCAGTTCCTGCATGACAACGCCTCGATGCGGGGCGAGGTCTTCCTGCTGCAGGTGACGCCCATCTCGCGCGACGACGTGGACTCCTATCAGGATCTGCGGGCGCGTCTGGATTCGCTGGCGGGACGGGTCAACGGCGCTTTCGGCGACATGGACTGGCAGCCGATCCGCTATCTGAACCGCACCTATCGCCGCGATCAGCTGGCGGGCATCTATCGGGCGGCCAAGGTCGGGCTGGTGACGCCGTTGCGCGACGGCATGAACCTGGTGGCCAAGGAATATGTCGCGGCTCAGAACCCCGACGATCCCGGCGTTCTGATCCTGTCGCGGTTCGCCGGGGCGGCGGAACAGATGGGCGAGGCCCTGCTGGTCAATCCCTACAGCCGCGAGGAACTGTCGGACGCCATCCAGAAGGCCCTGACCATGCCCCTGTCTGAAAGAATCCGGAAATGGGAGGCTCTGATGCAGGTGGTGCGTGACACCGATGTCGGCATCTGGCGCGACGACTTCGTCAAGGCGCTGCGGTCCGTGGCCAGCGAGCCTGAATCAACCCAGTGGGCGGGGGCGGCCTGAGGCGCCTCAGCGCAGATCGAAAGCCAGCAGCAGGGTGCGCTGGGCGGGGTTGGCGTTGTCGTCGGACAGCAGATAAAGCCGCGTCGCCCGGCCGCGCCGCTCGGCCGCCACCCCCTCGAAATTATCCGTCGTGCCGGGCAGTTTCAGCTCGATCAGCACCGGCCCCGGCGTTCCGTCCGACGACAGACGACGCAGACGGCCCCGCATGTCGAACGGCGGGCTGTAGCGGCGCTGGACCATGAACCAGCCGTCGCCGGACGGGTCGCGATCCAGGCCGGTGTTGCGATAATCGGCGCTCTGGGGCGCTTCGGTCGGTTGCGAGGCGACGAGGCGGCATCCGGCGGACGTGCAATCCCAGACGCCGCCCGTCTCGCCCGCCGCGCGCCAACCGTCCTGACGGTCTCCCGGAAGGGCGGCGGCCAGACCTTCCAGACCTTCATTGTCGGGGAAGACGGCGTCAGGCGAGGCTGCGGGCGTCGGCGTCTTCAGGGCCGACAGGGGGCCATAATTCCAGATGCGATGACGGCGTTCGAAACTGATCAGCAGGTCGCCCGAGCGGGTCAGGGCCAGACCCTCGGCGTCGCCGTCGACCTTGTCTATGATCGGTCCGCCGTCTTCCAGCGTCAGCCGACGCGTGGCCAGACGATCGACGCCGATCAGCCGCCCGCGGGCGTCCAGCCGCAGCTCGCCGCGCACCAGGTCTCCGGCGTCCGACACGGCCACGAAGCCGCCGTCGCCGGTCAGTTTCAGGTCCGACAGACCGTGCAGCGGCGAGCCCAGGCCGGCCACGATCTCCACCCCGCCCGCGAAATGAACACCCGGCGCCAGGACCGCGCCGGGCAGGCCGAGGCCGACAGGCTTCAGCTGGGCCGGGGCGTAGGTCCAGCCGTCCATCCCCGCCAGGTCCGGCTGGGGCGCGCTGAGCGCGGTGGCGCAGGCCGTCAGCGACAGGGCGGCCCAGACGGCGGCCAGACGGCGCAAACGGGTCATGCGGCCAGTTTCTTCCGCGTCCGGCGCGTGGGGCCGGCTGCGCCCTCGGCCTCGAACAGTTCGGCCAGTTTCTCGGTCATGGCCCCGGCCAGCTGTTCGACATCGACGATGGTCAGGGCCTTGCGGTACCAGCGGGTCACGTCATGGCCGATGCCGATGGCCAGCAGCTCGACCGGCGACCGGTCCTCGATCTCGGCGATCACCTGGCGCAGGTGTTTGTCCAGATAGAGGGCGGCGTTGGCCGACTGGGTCGAGTCGTCGACCGGAGACCCGTCGGAAATGACCATCAGGATGCGCCGCTGCTCGGTCCGGGCCAGCAGGCGGTTGTGCGCCCATTGCAGGGCCTCGCCGTCGATATTTTCCTTCAGCAGGCCCTCGCGCATCATCAGGCCCAGGTTCTTCTTGGCCCGGCGCCAAGGCGCGTCGGCCGCCTTGTAGATGATGTGGCGCAGGTCGTTCAGGCGACCCGGATTGGCGGGCTTGCCGGCGCTGATCCAGGCCTCGCGGCTCTGTCCGCCCTTCCAGGCCCGGGTGGTGAAGCCCAGGATCTCGACCTTGACCCCGCACCGCTCCAGGGTCCGCGCCAGGATGTCGGCGCAGACCGCCGCCACCATGATCGGTCGCCCGCGCATCGAACCGGAGTTATCCAGCAACAGGGTCACGACTGTGTCGCGGAACGGGCTCTCGCTCTCGGCCTTGAACGACAGGGGCGCGGTGGGGTCGGTCACGATCCGGGTCAGGCGGGCCGTGTCCAGCATCCCCTCTTCCAGATCGAACATCCAGGACCGGTTCTGCTGCGCCAGCAGGCGGCGTTGCAGCTTGTTGGCCAGGCGAGAGACCACGCTGGACAGGATGGTCAGCTGCTGGTCCAGCAGGTTGCGCAGCCGCTCCAGCTCCATCGGGTCGCACAGGTCGGCGGCGTCCACCACCTCGTCATAGGCGGTGGTGAAGACGCGATAGAAATCCACGGCCCGACCGTCGTCGGCGGTCTGCTGGCGATTGGGCTGCTGGCCCTCGTTCAGTTCCGGCCCGTCCTCGGAGGCGTCGCCTTGCGGGTCGCCGGGCGCGCCCTCGGGTCGGCTGTCGCGTTCGTCCTCCGACGACTGATCGTCGGCGTCCCCCTCCATCGACTGGGAGCCTTCGCCGCCCTGTTCGTCCTCGTCCTCGTCCGGCTCGTCGCTGGCTTCGGGGTCCTGGGGATCGGGCTCGTCCTGGCCGGGATCCTCGGAGGAGTCTTCGCCCCGGCCGTCGCCGGGATCCAGGTCGAGGGCGCGCAGCACCTCGCGCATCTTCTCGGCGAAGCCCGCCTGGTCGCCGGCGGTCGCCGCCAGGGCGTCCAGCTTGTCACCGGCCTTGGCCTCGATGCCGGCGCGGACCAGGTCCAGCATGGACTTGGCGCCGTCGGGCGACGGGCGGCCGGTCAGGCGTTCGCGCACCAGCAGGGCCACCGCCTCGGCCACCGGCACGCGGTCGGCGTCGGCGATGCGCAGGGCGCCGGTCTTTTCCAGCCGGGTGACCAGGGCGGCGCCCATGTTGTCGCGCACCCCGGCCAGATATTCGGAGCCCACCGCCTCGACCCGCGCCTGTTCGACCGCGTCGAACACCTCGGCCGCCTTGGTGTCGAGGGGCCGCATCCGGGCGTTGATCGCCGTGTCGTGATTGGCGAGGCGCAGCGCCAGCCGGTCGGCCTGGCCCCGCAGGGACGCGCTCTCGGGTCCCGACGGATCGCGCGGCGGATGCGGCAGGGTCAGGACCCCGCCGGCCAGCTTCGGTCCGTCCGAACCGAACACCACCTCCAGCTCGGGCTGTTCGGCCAGGGCGCGGGCGGCATGGCCCAGCGCGCGCTTGAAGGTTTCGGCGGGAGTATCCGGGGCGGCCATGGCCCCCAGTTAATCCCTTCGCGCCTGCGATAAAAGCGCGATCAGCCCGCTTTTCGGATCGGCGTCCAGCGGCCGTAGGTCAGACAGCGCCAGACCCACTCAAGCGGCCCCATGCGGAAGGCCGCCAGCCATAGCGACGACCAGACCAGTTGAACCGCCCAGACGGCCGCCACCAGGCCCCACATGCCGACATAGTCCACCTGGCCGAACAGGCGCGGACCCCAGGGCATGTAGAACAGACTGGTCATGATCAGGGTCTGGGTCAGATAGTTGGTGAAGGCCATCTGGCCCACCGGCCGCAGGGGCGCCAGCCACGCCGCCCCGTGCCGGGTGATCAGGACGATCAGGCTGACATAGGCCAGGGTGATGAAGATCGGGAAGGAGGCGACGACCTCCGACAGGCCGCCCGTCGGGTGGCTCCCCCGGGGCGCCATGACCTCGGCCCATTCCAGAACGCCCAGCAGGGCCAGAACCGCGCCGCCGACCGCGATGACCGCCAGATAGAGCCTCGTCGGCGCCCGGCCGCTGAGGAAACCCGCCTTGAACAGGCCCATGCCCGTCATCATCAGGGCCACGGTCGAAAAGACGAACATGCTCAGACTGGCGCCCTGAAGGAAAAGCCAGGCCGTCAGGTTCTGACCCATGGCCCCGGCCCAGCCGCTGCGATAGGCGGCGATGGCGGCGTTGACGGCGTCGAGCGAATACTGCGGGCCGCCCTCGCTCATGGCGTCGACGACCACCGGCGGGCCGGCGACCATCAGCCAGGCCGCGCCCGCCTGCATCGCGCCCAGCGCCAGGGTCACGGCCAGGCCGATCCCGATCAGCAGCCGGGCGGAGAACGACCGCATCAGCATCACGAACAGGCCGGACCAGGCGTACAGCAGCAGGACGTCGCCGTACCAGAAGGCCAGGCCGTGGATCAGGGCGATGACCGCCAGCCAGAACAGCCGCCGTCGCAGCAGACGCCCGCGCGCCGCATCGTCCCGCTCGCCCCCGACCAGGAAGATCGAGGCGCCGAACAGCATCGAGAACAGGGTGATGAATTTCTGGTGGAAGAAGACATCCACCGCCCAGCGCGCCACGGCGTTGGCGCCGGTCACGGGAAAGGGGCTGAGGTCCGCGTCGCCATAGACCATGAAGGGCAGGCCGAACGAGGTGACATTGACGGCCAATATGCCCAGCACCGCCAGGCCGCGCATGACGTCCAGGCTGATGATCCGCGCCCCCGCCTCGACCGGCGCCAGGACGGCGTCGCCGACCATGGCGCGGTCATTCCCCTGGTCTTCCATCGACATCGGATTCCCCAATCCCGCAGCCGAAAGGGCCGCCGGCCTCAGCCCCTCGGCATCAAGCCCAGCCGGTCCTTGACCGCCGGCTTGGCCTCGAAGGCGATGAAGGCGGCGCACAGTCCGGCCCACAGGGCGTAGCTGACGCCCACGATCATGGCGATGGGCAGGCCCCCGACCCCGTAGATCAGCAGGGTCGTCTCGGTCGCGCCCAGAGCCTGCATCACGTCGCCGGCCTCGAACCAGCCCGAGATCACCATCCCCAGGGCCACCGCTACCTGCAAGCCCGCCGCGGCCAGTCCGCCGAACAGCATGAACCGCCACACCACGCCCAGGCGTGATCCCGGCCGGCCGCTGTCGCGACGCTCGACGATGATGCGCCACAGACCCAGGGGAACCACCACCAGTCCGATCAGCAGCACCATGAGACGCCAGTCCAGATCACGGCCGAGCGCGACGGCGTGGGGCGGCCACAGCGGCAGGGTCAGCAGCAGCGGCGGCCAGGCGGCGCCGGCGACGGACGCCAGGATCGGATACAGGGGCGCGGGGCGCGAATGGATCGTCGCCTGCCCCGGCAGGTCGCTGTAGCTCTCGAACCGGCTCATCGCGTCGGCGCCGGCGTGTCGCCGGAATAGTCATAGAAGCCGCGCCCGCTCTTGCGGCCCAGCCAGCCGGCCTCGACATATTTCACCAGCAGGGGACAGGGCCGGTATTTGCTGTCGGCGAGGCCGTCGTACAGCACGTTCATGATGGCCAGGACCACGTCCAGACCCATGAAGTCCGCCAGTTCCAGCGGCCCCATCGGGTGATTGGCCCCCAGACGCAGGGCCTTGTCGATGGAGGCGACATTGCCGACCCCTTCGTACAGGGCGAAGATCGCCTCGTTCATCATCGGCACCAGGATGCGGTTGACGATGAAGGCGGGGAAGTCCTCGGCGTCGGTGGTGGTCTTGCCCAGGCTCTCGGCGAAGGCGACGGCGGCCGAATGGGTCTCGGCCGAGGTGGCGATGCCGCGCACGATCTCGACCAGTTTCATCACCGGCGCCGGCTTCATGAAGTGCAGGCCGATGAACCGGTCGGGCCGGTCCGAGGCCGAGGCCAGGCGGGTGATCGAAATCGACGAGGTGTTGGACGCCAGCAGGGTGTGCGGCCCCAGGTGCGGCGCGACCTGGGCGTAGACGCTCTTTTTGACCGCCTCGTCCTCCAGCGTGGCCTCGATCACCAGGTCCGCGCCCGTCACGGCGTCGGCGATGACCTCGGTGACGGTGATGCGGGCCAGGGCGGCGTCGGCGTCGGCCTGGCCGATCAGGCCGCGCGCGACATGGCGCGACAGGCTGGCGGCGATCTCGCCCTGAGCCAGCGGCAGTCGGGCGGCGGCCACGTCATAAAGCCGGACCGAATAACCGCCCAGGGCCACCGCGTGGGCGATGCCTGCGCCCATCTGTCCGGCGCCCAGGACGGCGACTGTGGTGATCGTGCTCATGAACCGTGGTCTATAATGGTCGGGCGGGCACCTTTAGGAAGGTGGCGGCGCGGCGCAAGGGTGGAATCGTCCCTGCACATGAGAATCCTGCGCACCGTGTCCGCCCGGACCGACGCCCGGCCTCAGCCCAGAAGCCCGATCAGGGCGGGGGCGGCGGCGCGGTTGAACAGGACGCTGGCGAACTGAAGCAGCAGGATCACCACGATGGGCGAGATGTCGATTCCGCCCAGGTTCGGGATGATGCGGCGGAACGGCTCCAGCAGGGGCGCGGTGATCCGGTCCAGGAAGGTGCCGACCGAATAGACGAAACGGTTACGGTAGTTGATCACGTCGAACGCGACCAGCCAGCTCAGGATCGCCTGGGCGATGATGAACCAGATCATCAGACTGATGACGGCGTTGACCAGCCAGACGATGGCGAAACCCATGGACGCTTCTCCTGCTTGAGCGAGCGGCGCTTTTAGCCTGTCCCGCCCCCTTCCGACAACGCCCCTCGCGACCCTGCTTCGATTGCGCGCACAAGCCCGTTGACACCACGCCCGCCCGCCTTCTATGTCCCGGCCTCGCCTGGAGGCCCGATCCAGCACTGGAAACGGGGCCGTAGCTCAGTTGGTAGAGCGCGTCGTTCGCAATGACGAGGTCAGGGGTTCGACTCCCCTCGGCTCCACCAGGCGTTATACTTCAATGACTTGGGCTTTGGGGCTGCGGCTTAAGGCTGCCGGGTTTCCCGCACCATGGACAGGTCGTAGCCCAGTTCTCGGGTCCGGCGCAGGATGGCGTCGCGGACGTCGCGAGATGGGTGGGGCGTGCGGCTCAGAAGCCAAAGATAGCGGCCGGAAGGCTCACCTACGATAGACCAGGAATAGTCTTCAGCGCGGGCGAGCACCCAATAGTCGCCTACGTAGAAGGGGCCGAAGAAGGAGACCTTCAGCTTGGCGTTCCGGCTTCCCTCGACGATCTTGGCCTTGCCCTCGACGGTCTTCTCCTCGCCGGTCAGGCCGCCCTGGCGGCATGAGTTCAGTATACCCACGAGGCCGTCGTCCCGCACGGCGTATCGCGCGGTGACGCCCTCGCAGTCGCGCTCGAACCCGTTCTCGTAGCGGCCGATCTCGTACCAGAGACCGGCGTAGCGGTTCAGGTCGACGGCCTGGGCGGGTTGGGGAACGGCGGTGTTGCCGACAGGACCGCGCTGGAAGGTGGCGCAGGCGGTCAGGGCGACGGCGGCGCCCGCCAGAGCAAGGATTGGAAGAGTGCGTCTAAGGGACATGGCGATACAAACGGAACGACACCCCCCGCGGTTCCTGGGAGAGATGGCGACCCCTCGGTCTCCTTACTTCAACACCGCATACCCGCGCTCCACCATCCGGCGCAGGGCCTCGTAGACTTCGGCGAGTTCGTCGAAGGCGGTGCGGGCGGCGGTCAGGCGGGCGACCTGGTCGGCGGTGACCGGCGAGCCCGAGTGGGCCAGGCGCAGGGCCTCGGCGCCCCATTTGGCGCGGGCGCCGGCGGTCAGGACGGCCAGTTTCTGCAGGGAGGCGGCGTCCAGCCCGGTCAGGGCCTGGCCGATCAGCTCCTTGTTGGCGACATAGGCGGCGTAGTCGATCTGCTCCAGCTGGCCGCGCAGGCGGCGCTGCTCGTGCGGATCGGTGTCCTGCGGCTCGAAATGGTCGCTGTGGCGACGCACGCTCGAGGTTATTTTGGTCGACATGGGCCGGCCCTCCACGGCCGATCCAGACGGTTGCTGGCGGCCACATGAAGACGAAGGTGCGCTGCGTCGGTTAACGCCGCGTTGCGCTGACGCTACGGAAACCCGATATCCGCCGCCTGAGCCAAAGCATGGAGCCGACATGGACCTGAAACTCACGCGCAAACGCGCCCTGATCTGCGGCGGTTCGTCCGGCCTGGGCCGGGCCGTGGCCACGGCCCTGGTGGCCGAAGGCGCCCATGTGGCCCTGTTGTCGCGCGACGCGGCCAGGCTTCAGGCCGTGGCCGACGAACTGAACGCCATGGGCCCCGGCAAGGCGGCCGTGGTCACGGCCGATCTGGCCGATCACGAGGCCCTGATGAGGGCCGCCGACCTGGCCGAGGAGCTGCTGGGCGGCCATATCGAGATCCTGCTGAACAACACCGGCGGGCCGCCGCCGTCGGGCGTGTCGGGGCTGGAGCCGTCGGTCTGGCGCGATCATTTCGAATCCATGGTGCTGTCGGTCTTCCGCCTGACCGACCGGGTGCTGCCGCGGATGCGGGCCGCCGGCTGGGGCCGGATCCTGAACGTCGCCTCGATCACCGTGGTCGAGCCGTCGGCCGCCCTGGGGGTGTCCAACACTTTGCGGGCTTCGGTCGCCGCCTGGGCCAAGACCCTAGCCAACGAGGTCGGGCCGGACGGGGTCACGGTCAACACCCTGCTGCCGGGCCGGATCGACACCCCGCGCATCGCCCGCCTGGACCAGGCGACGGCCGAACGCACCGGCGTGACGCCGCAGGAGGCCCGCGCCGAATCCGTGAAATCCATCCCCGTCGGCCGGATCGGCGCGACCGAGGAGTTCGGCGCCACCGCCGCCTTCCTGGCCAGCCCCCTGGCCGCCTATGTCACCGGCTCGCTGATCCGGCTGGACGGTGGCGCGGTGAGGGCGATCTAGTCAATCCGCAGTTGCAGGTTTAGGATGGGGCCAGAAACCGGAGGACTCCGATGCTGAGTTTGCTGATTCTGGCCCTGTCGAACGGGGCGGTGATCGTTCATCCGGCGCCGCCGGTCGATCAGCCCATGGTGCGGGTCGTGCCGGTGGTGGATCAGGCCATGATCCGGTGTGGCGACCCTCTTGTTCAGACACAGACCGCTTCGCCGTCATCGGCGGGGGCTGTTGCGCCTTTGCTGGATCGCTCGCGAGATGATGGGCAGGTGAGGCGTTACCTGCTTTTGGACCGGCGCGACCAGAACAACTGTCCGGCCCCCATCAGCTATGACGTACCGAATCAGCCGCGCGCCTTGGGACGCGAGTTCGGCCCGTACCGGACGGTCGAGCCGAACCGTTCGGAACGTCCCGCCCGCCCAGGTCTGTAGTCTTTAAAACCGAACCGGCGTCCCTCTAGGCGCGGGGATGGGCCGCCGCATAGGCGTTCAGCAGGCGTTCCGCATCGACGCCGGTGTATTTCTGGGTCGTCGAGAGACTGGCGTGGCCCAGCAGTTCCTGGATCGACCGCAGGTCGGCGCCGGCGCCCAGCAGATGGGTCGCGAAACTGTGGCGCAGGGCGTGGGGGGTGGTGCGTTCAGGCAGGCCCAGCCGGCCGCGCAGCCGCTGGACCGAGGCCTGGACGTGGCGCGGGCTGAGCGGACCGCCGCGCCGGGCGCGGAACAGGGCGTCGGACGGTTGAAGCGGAAAGGGCTGAAGCGCCAGATAGGCGTCCACCGCCGCGCGGACGGCGGGCAGGACCGGGACGATCCGGGTCTTTGATCCCTTGCCGAGAACACGCAACGTCTCACACAACGGAGCATCGGCCCGGGTCAGGGACAGGCCCTCGGAAATCCGCAGGCCGCAGCCGTAGAGCAGGGTCAGGACGGCGCGGTCGCGCGCGGCCTCCCAGGGTTCGGCGTCCGGGTCGGCGTCGGGTTCGGCCAACAGGCCGCGCGCCTGATCCTCCGTCACGGGCCGGGGCAGGGACGGCTTGATCCGGGGGCCGCGCACCAGGGCCAGCTGGGGGGCGGGCGTGTCCAGCCGCCGGTCGAGAAAGGCGTGAAAGCCGCGAATGGCCGACAGGCTCTGGCTGAGGGACCGGGCCGCCAGGGGATGATCGCCTGATCGGCGCTCCGCCATATGGGCGCGGACCTCGGCGGCGGTGACGGTTCCCAGGCCTTTCAGCGACAGGGCCTCGCCGCGATGGCGTTCGAGGAAGGCGACATACAGCCGACCGATATGGCCGTAGGCCTCGAGGGTGCGCGGCGACAGCCGCCGCTCGTGCGCCAGATGCTCGAGCCAGGCGAGCAGGGCGTCGGCGGCGGTCAGTTCAACACCGGCCATCGCTCGGCCATCCGCTCCACCACCCGGGCCAGGAAGGCCGCCAGTTCGCAGCCCATGGTCGGGGTGAAACCCGCTTCCTCGGGCGAGCCGAAGGCGCACAGGCAGGACCGGGGCGGTTCGCCCGGCGTCAGATGCGGGGCCATGCGGATCAGGGCGACCGACTTCACCTGGTCTCCGGCCGCGCCGAACAGGTCCAGCCCCTCGAACATCGGGCCCAGCCAGGTCAGGCCGTGTTCGCCCAACAGATTGTCCACCGCGCCGGTCTCCAGCGCACGCCAGCCGAAGGGCACGCCGCCCGGCTTTTCCATGGCGATGGCGGCGCCGGCCAGACCGAACCGGCCCTGGGCCGCGGCATCCAGACGGCGCGCCAGGTCGGAATGGTTGCGGGCCTCCATAAGGTCCAGTGCGGCGACGTGGGTCTGGGTCTGGGCGGCGAAATTGGCCCGGGCGATCATCTCGACCTCGCGCCGGGCGCCGGTCTCGCGTTCGACCACCGCCTCGAGCCGGGTCAGGGCGGCGGCGCCAAACTCGACCACATTGCGACCGTGCGGACGCAGGCCGATCTCCTCCAGCAGGGAGCGATCGTCCAGCAGGGTCTGGGCATGCGTCTGCAGCCAGCCGCGCACCTCGGGCCAGTGCAGGCCGTCGCCCAGGTGGGGGACCGGCTCCGCCTCGGAGGTTTCGAAAAGGTCCAATGAGCCGCTCAAACAGACCTCTCCGTGACGCGCGATTTACAGGATGGACTGACCGGTCTTGGCCCAGTCCGCCACGAAGGCATCAAGACCTCTGTCGGTTAACGGGTGCTTTACCAGGGCCTTGAATGTGTCGGCGCCGAAGGTGGCGGCGTCCGATCCGGCCACGGCGGCGGCGGCCACATGGGCGACGTTGCGCAGCGAGGCGGCCAGGATCTGGGTCTCGAAACCGTGGACGTCATAGAGGACGCGGATTTCCTCCAGCAGGGCGATGCCGTCGGCGCCATTGTCTTCCAGCCGGCCGACGAAGGGCGAGACGAAGGTGGCGCCGGCCTTGGCCGCCAGCAGCGCCTGGGCCGCCGAGAAGCACAGGGTGACGTTGGTCTTGATCCCCTTGTCGGTGAAGACGCGGCAGGCGCGCAGGCCGTCCCAGGTCAGGGGCAGCTTCACGACCACGTTCGGGGCGATGGCGGCCAGCTTGTCGCCCTCCTTGACCATGGTCTCGAAATCGAGCGAGACGGCCTCGGCGGAAATCGGCCCCTCGACCAGGGCGCAGATTTCGGCGATGACCTCGGCGATGTTCCGACCCGACTTGGCGATCAGCGACGGATTGGTGGTGACGCCGTCCACCATTCCGGTGGGGACCATGTCCTTGATGACGGCGACGTCGGCGGTATCGAGAAAGAGTTTCATGGACGGCTTCATAGCCGAGGGCGAAGTTCGGTGAAAGTCGCCTCGGTCCTCATTCCCCTGCCCGTGCCGGAAGCCTTCGATTACGAGGCGCCCGAAGGCATGACGCTGGCGCGCGGCGATCAGGTGGCAGTGCCCCTGGGGCCGCGTCTGATCCGAGGCGTGGTGGCCGAGGTGTTCGAGACCACCGGCTCCAACCGGCGGCTGAAATCGGTCGAGTCGAGACTGGACGACCCTGCGCTACCGGCCGGGGTGATGGACTTCGTCGAATGGGCCGGGCGCTGGACCCTGTCGCCGCCCGGCGAGATGGCGGCGACCGCACTGAAGGGGCTGCGCGCGCCACGCCCCAAGCCGGAACGCCGCGTGCGGCGGGTCGGCGACCGCCAGCCGGCGCGCGCCACCCCGGCCCGGACGGGGGTGCTGGAAGCCCTTGGCGAGCGCGCCATGGCGGGCGCCGATCTGGCGCGCGCCGCCGGCGTGTCGTCCGGCGTGGTCAAGGGCCTGATCGACGAGGGGGTGCTGGAGATCATCGAAATCGCGGCCGAGGCGGCCTTCGAACGGCCCGATCCCGACCATGCGCCGGCGACCCTGAACGGCGACCAGGCGGCGGCGGCTTCGGCCCTGGCGGCCGGGGTGACGGGCGGCGGGTTCCGGCCCTTCCTGCTGGACGGGGTCACGGGGTCGGGCAAGACCGAGGCCTATCTGGAGGCGATCGCGCGGGTGCTGCGGTCCGATCCGGCGGCGCAGATCCTGATCCTTCTGCCCGAGATCGCCCTGACCCAGGCCCTGATCGAGCGGATCACGGCCCGGTTCGGCGCCGCCCCGGCCGAATGGCATTCCGGCGTCGCCCCGCCCCGTCGCCGCCAGGTGTGGGAGGCGGTGGTCGCCGGCCGGTGCAACATCGTGGTCGGCGCCCGCTCGGCCCTGTTCCTGCCCTTCGTCGATCTGCGGCTGATCGTGGTGGACGAGGAGCACGACAGTTCGTTCAAACAGGAAGAGGGTCTGGTCTATCACGGACGGGATCTGGCGGTGGCGCGGGCGCGGATCGAGGGGGCGGCGGTGGTCCTGGCCTCGGCGACGCCGTCGCTGGAGACACTGTGGAACGCCCAGGCCGGGCGTTACGACTGGCTGAAGCTGGGCGCCCGGCACGGGGTGGCGGTCATGCCCGATATCGAACTGCTGGACCTGCGCCAGCACACGCCTGATCCCCAGACCTGGTTGTCCCAGCCCCTGCGTACGGCGGTGGCCGAGACCCTGGCGCGGGGCGAGCAGACCCTGTTGTTCCTGAACCGGCGCGGCTATGCGCCCGTCGTCCTGTGCCGCGTCTGTGGGCACCGGCTGACGGCGCCGGACACCGACAGCTGGCTGGTCGAGCACCGGTACACCGGCCGTCTGGTCTGTCACCTGACCGGCTTTTCCATGGCCCGGCCCAAACTGTGCCCGTCATGTGGAGCGGAGGACTCGCTGGTCTCGGTCGGCCCCGGCGTCGAACGGGTCGAGGAGGAGGTGCGCCAGCTGTTCCCCGAGGCGCGGACGGCGGTGTTCAGCTCCGACACCGCGCCCGACGCCAAGTCTGCGCGGGCCTTGATCCAGCGGATGACCGACGGCGAGATCGACATCCTGGTCGCCACCCAGGCCGCCGCCAAGGGGCACAACTTCCCCCGTCTGACCCTGGTCGGGGTGGTGGATGCAGATCTGGGTTTGCGGGGCGGCGACCTGCGGGCGGCCGAACGGACCTATCAACTGCTGGCCCAGGCGACGGGACGGGCGGGTCGCGCCGACCGGCCGGGGCGGGCCATTTTGCAGACCTGGACCCCCGAACATCCGGTGTTGATGGCCCTGGCGGCCGGCGACCGCGACGCCTTCGTCGAGGCGGAGATGGCCGAGCGGGAAGCCGCCGCCCTGCCCCCCTTCGGCCGGTTGGCGGCGATCATCCTGTCCAGCGAGAATGCGGCCGCGGTGGAGAAGGTCGCCGCCGACCTGGCCCAGGCCATTCCCAACGCCGAACGGCTGGAGGTCTATGGCCCCGCCGACGCCCCCCTGGCCCTGGTGCGCGGACGGCGCCGCAAGCGGTTGCTGGTGCGGGCGGACCGCGACGTGAATCTTCAGGCGTTTCTGCGCGCCTGGCTGGCGCGGGTGAAGGTCCCCGCCTCGGTCCGACTGACGGTGGACGTCGATCCCTACTCCTTCCTCTGACTGCAAGGAGAGGATGGAGGCCTGGCCTCCGAGTCGAACGGAGGGTTTTCGGGCTTGCAAGCCCGCCGCGTAGCCACTCCGCCACCAGGCCGTAACGCGTACAGACTGCCACAGGCCCGGCTGGGACTGATGTCGCGCGCGTTTCGACATGTAACGCGCTGTAGCGGCGAGATGGGGCGCAAAAACGCCTTGAGCGGGCGGCGACACGCGCATCGTCGGCGGCGGAGACGGTCATTCACGAAGGCCGGGTGGTCGCTCCCGCATGTCCGATGGCGAAGGCGTGCCCTCGTCTTCAGGGTCCAGTCATCGAGGGCCGGTCGGCGGCCCGGCATGAACAGGACGCCCGCATGAAGACCCTTTCCGCCCTTTGCGCTTCCGCCGCTCTTGCAACCGCCCTGGCGTCGACCTCCGCCTTGGCCGCAGACATCACCTTCGACTTCGACGTCGCTGCGCCGACCGGGCGGATCATGGTCGCCCTTTTCAACAGCGAGGCCAACTACGGCGGCGAGGGCCAGCCGGTTCGTTACGCCATGGTGGACGCAGCAGCCGCTTCCAAACAGGTCCGGTTCGAGGACCTGCCGGACGGCGACTACGCCATGCGCGCCTTTCACGACATCGATGGCGACGGGAAGATGAACACCAACCCATTCGGCATGCCGATCGAGCCCTTCGCCTTCTCCAACAACGCCGTCGGAAACATGGGGCCGGCCTCGTGGGAGCGCGCGAAGTTCGCGGCGACCGGCGCCGTCGCCCAGACCATCAGCCTGAAGTAACCAGACCTAAGCCCGGAGCCGGACCATGACCCCTTCACGCCGTTCCTTCCTGATGGGCGCCGCCGCGCTTTCAGCCGCCGTCGCCACGCCCGAGATGGTCCGCGCCGCCGCCGCCCTCGACGCCGCCGCCCAGGCGGACTGGGCCCTGGCCACCCGCGACGTCGAGGGCGATCTGCCGCGTCAGACGATGCGCCTGATCCACGGCCGGGCGCCGGCGGGGCTGGAGGGCGCCTTGTTCCGCAACGGACCCGGTCGGTTCCGACGGCCGGGCGGGTCCGTCACCCACTGGTTCGACGGCGACGGCCTGATGCGGGCCTTCCGCATCCATGACGGCCAGGCCACGCTGGAGGCCCGGTTCGCCGATACGCCCAAGCGCCGGGTCGAGACCGAACTGGACGCCGTCGTGACCCCGGGCTTCGGGACCGGCGGCGACCCACGCGCGCGGGTCAACTCGAACGACGACGCCAGCGCCGCCAACACGGCCGTCCTGGCGGTGGGAAACCAGATCTGGGCCTTGTGGGAAGGCGGTTCGCCCCTGGCGATGGATGCGTCCGACCTGTCGACCCAGGGCTTCGTCACCCTGCGGGACGATCTGAAAGGCATGCCGTTCCAGGCCCACCCTCGGCGCGCGCCCGACGGCTCGATCTGGAACGTGGGCACGGCCGGCGCCCAAGCCGTGATCTGGCGGCTGAACGCCGACGGCGGACTGAACCGGGCCGAGATCGTCCGCCTGCCGCGCGCCAGCTATATGCACGACTTCACCGCCACCGACCGGCACCTGATCCTGGTGCTTCAGCCCTGGATCCAGGAACGCCAGGCCATGCCCGTCATCAATGGCCTGGTGTGGCGTCCGGAGACCGGGACACAGGTCATGGTGCTGGACAAGGACGACCTCACGCAGTCACGCCTCTATGAGCTGCCGGGCTTCTTCCATTTCCATCTGGGCGACGCCTGGGCCGAACGCGACGGTACGATCCGTTTCGACGTCGCCGCCAGCGGCGATCCGCGCTTCGCCGTCGCCGGCGCGCGGGTGCTGGTCGAAGGCCATGGCGTCGTGCCGGGCGACCCAGCGAAACTGGCCCTGGTCACCCTGCGCCCCGACGGCAAGGCTGACATGCTGACGACCGACGCCGTCGGCGAGTTTCCAAAGGCCGACCCCCGTCGTCTGGGGCTGAAACGCAGCCTGACCGTCCACACCAGCGGCGAGACGCCCGGGCGCCCCCTGCCCACGGGCCTGGCGGTTCAGGACTGGGACAGCGGCCGGTCGCACGGCTTCACCTTCGGCCTCCATCAGATCGTTGAGGAGACGGTCTTCGTGCCCAAGCCCGGCGCCACGGCCGAGACCGACGCCTGGCTGGTCGGACCGTCGGTCAATCTGAAGGCCGGGCGCACCGAACTGCACGTCTTCGACGCGGCCCATGTCGAGGACGGGCCGGTGGCGACCTGGCAGGCGGACACGGCCCTCCCCGCAGGCTTCCACGGAACCTGGGTGGGATAGGGTGGCCAAGGCACGGCGCTTGCGGGCCTTCACGGTTCGCAAAGCCCGACGTGCCAAGGTGAGACCATGACCCCCGTCCAGACGCCCGCCGACCTGCGCCCCATCACCGCCCTGCGTTTCGGCGCGGCGATCTGGGTGGCCGTCTATACCTACTGGGAAAACCTGGCCGGCGCCGGGTCCTCCGGCCTTGTCGACAAGGGCTATCTGGGGGTCGAACTGTTCTTCGTCCTGTCCGGTTTCATCCTCAGCCACGTCTATCTTCAGTCGGCGGGCGAGAAGCGGTTTTCGTATCGCGGCTTCCTGTGGGCGCGGGTGGCGCGGGTCTATCCCCTGCATGTGGCGACCCTGGTCGGGGTGGGGTTGCTGGCCGCCGTCGCCCTGGTCGCCGGGATGAGCGTGGACGGCAATGTGCTGTCGTGGGTCTCGCTTCCGGCCAATCTGCTGATGGTCCACGCCTGGGGCCTGGCCCCCGTCGCCGGTTGGAACCATCCGTCCTGGTCGATCTCGGCGGAATGGTTCGCCTATCTGTGCTTCCCCCTGTTCGCCTTCGTCTTCTGGCGTGCGCGTGAGAAGCCGGTAGCGGCCGTGGTCGGTACGGCCGCCTTCTTGACGGTGCTGTATTACGGGTTCGAGCGCGTCGCGGGCTTCCCGTTGACCGAGGCGACCATCCGCTGGGGCGCCTTGCGGATCGTGCCCTGTTTCGCCCTGGGCTGCGCCCTGTACCTCGTCTACCGCAAGGCGCCGCTGAAGGCGCCCTGGACCGCCTCGGCCGTGTCGTTCGGTCTGATGGTGTTGAGCGCGGCGCTCGGCCTATGGGACGGGATCACCGTCCTGCTGGCCGGGGCCCTGATCCTGTCCTTGGCCTCCCTGCCGAACGAGCGGGCCGGATGGCTGGCCTCGAAGCCGGCGGTCTATCTGGGGGAGATCAGCTATTCGGTCTATATGGTCTGCGTGCCTTGGAAACTTCTGGCCGTTAACCTCGCGGCCAAGCTGACCGACGCCCCGGACAAGCAGCTTCAACTTTTCGTGTGGTTAGCGATTCTGGCGCTTTTGCCGGTCGTGGCGGCCCTGTCCTACCACCTGGTGGAACACCCGGCTCGCAAGGCTTTGAGAGGGATGGCGCAAGGACGCAAAACAGCGTCAAGCGACAAACCGCAGGACGGCGATACGCCGAAAAGGGTTTTTCAATCCTAATTTCCTATGGTCTAAAAAGACCATCGGCAGTCGGGACGAGACCTCAGCATGATGAAACGGCTCAAAGCCGCCGCGGTTGCGGCGACCCTCGGTTTTTTTGCGCTGGGCGTCACCCCCGTTTCCGCAAAGGCCGATGAGCCGTACTGGCAGTGCGTGACCTTCGCCCGCATGTTCTCGGGCATCAACATCTTCGGCGACGCCTGGACCTGGTGGCGTCAGGCCACCGAGAAGTTCCGCACCGGCGACGCGCCCGAAACGGGTTCGGTCCTGGTCTTCCGTCCGGAAGGCCGGATGAGCCGGGGCCATGTCGCCGTCGTCTCCGACATCCTGACCGACCGGGTCGTGCGCGTGACCCACGCCAACTGGGGCGGCAGCCGCGGCAAGGTCGAGGAAAACGTCACCGTCGTGGACGTCTCGCCGTCCAACGACTGGTCCCAGGTCAAGGTCTGGTACAATCCGATCAACGGCCTGGGCACGACCGTCTATCCGACCTACGGCTTCATCTACAAAGGCGCCCGCGACGCCTTCGACGCCGGTCGTCAGATCGCGTCGAACGCTTCGAGCCAGGGCCAGCACTAGGCCGGCTTGCGCATCCGCCCCCCGCGGGCGATAGCGGCGCATGACCCAATCCAGCGACATCACCTACGCCGGCTATCTGGCGTTGGACGACCTGCTCTCGACCCAGCATCCGCTGTCGGATCAGCATGACGAAATGCTGTTCGTCGTCATCCACCAGACCAAGGAGCTGTGGCTGAAGCAGATCCTGCACGAGACAGCCCTGGCCCAGCAGCTGGTTCGCGCCGGCGACCTGGTCCCGGCCTACAAGAGCCTGGCCCGGGTTTCGCGCATCCAGGCGGTGATGACCCACAGCTGGGACATTCTTTCGACCATGACCCCGTCGGACTATCTGCGGTTCCGGGGTTCGCTGGGCTCCTCCTCGGGCTTTCAGAGCGACCAGTTCCGCCGGTTCGAGGCCATGCTGGGCCTGAAGGACGCCAGCTTCCTGAAGTTCCACGCGGACCGGCCAGAGGCCCTGGCCGCGCTGGAAGCCGCCATCGCGGCCCCCAGCCTGTACGACGACGCCCTGGCCCAGATGGCCCAGGCGGGGCTGCCCATCCCGGCCGAGGTGCTGAACCGCGACGTGACCCAGCCTTATGAGCCGTCCGAGGCCGTCGAGGCGGCCTGGCTGGAGGTCTATCGCGACACCGAGTGCTGGTGGGCCCTGTATCAACTGGCCGAGAAGCTGGTCGATCTGGACGACGCCCTGCTGACCTGGCGGCACAAGCACGTCGTCACGGTCGAGCGGATCATCGGCCGGCGGCGCGGCACCGGCGGCACCGAGGGGGCGGCCTATCTGGCCTCGACCCTGACCAAGCGCTGCTTCCCGGAACTGTGGTCCCTGCGCACCAAACTTTGATGTCGCGGGGCGGCAACCAAGGCCTCGCCCAGCCATTCCGCCGTTCGACCGCAATCGCGGAGGAACGGAAGACATGACCAATCCCAACGCCCACGACATCAAGGTTCTGAACAGCCTGATCGAGACGACCCTGGACAGCGCCGACGGCTATGGCGAAGCCGCCGTGGAATCCCGCGATCCCGATTACACCAACCTGTTCGAGCGCCGCAGCATCGAACGCCAGCAGGTGGCGGACGACCTGTCCGAGGCCGTGCGGGGCCTGGGCGGCGACCCTGAGTCCAAGGGCTCGATCCTGGCCAAGGCCCACCGCGCCTTTCTCGACGTCAAACACGCCCTGCTGCGCAACGACGACACGGTCGTCGGCTCCATCGACAGCGGCGAAGGCTTCATCGCCGCCAAGTTCGAAAGGGCGCTGGAAGACGCCAGCATTTCGGCCACGACCCGCGAGACCATCCGTCGGGCCTACGCCTTGGTGAAGGCCGATCATGACGAGGTTCACGACCTGAATCGCAGCCTGGAAGGCCAGAGGGACGCGTCCAATCCCCTGTACCCGCAGTAGGGTCAGTCATCGCGCATGAAAAAGGCCCCGGCGCTGTCGCCGGGGCCTTCGTCATTTCAGCACGATCCGCGCTCAAGCCGCGCGCGACAATGTCAAATCAGGCTTCGTCGCCCTTGGCGGCCGAACCGGTTTCCGGAACCACGACGCCCTTGGCGGGACGGACGGTCTGGCGTTCGGCGATCCGGGCCGACTTGCCGCGACGATCACGCAGATAATAGAGCTTGGCGCGACGCACGACGCCGCGGCGCTTCACTTCGATCGACTCGATGTTCGGCGACAGAATGGGGAATTTGCGCTCGACGCCTTCGCCGAACGAGATCTTGCGGACGGTGAAGGTCTCGCTGATGCCGCCGCCGTCACGGGCGATGCAGACGCCTTCGAAGGCCTGGACGCGCTCGCGCTCGCCTTCCTTGATCTTCACGTTGACGCGCAGGGTGTCGCCGGGCTGGAAGACCGGGATGGTGCGTTCGCCCAGGACGCGGGCTTTTTCTTCGGCGTCCAGCTGTTGAACGATGTTCATGTCATTTCTCCTCGAGCTTTGCGCTCTTTGCCTGTGATTTGGCGAGATGCGCTTCCCAGAGGTCTGGTCGTCGCTCCCGCGTGGTCTCTTCCCGCTGCGCCTCGCGCCATTTGGCGACCTTCTTGTGGTCGCCCGACAGCAGCACCTCGGGTATCTCCAGCCCCTCGAACGTCCGCGGTCGCGTGTACTGCGGGTGTTCCAGAAGCCCATCCTCGAAACTCTCGGACGACAGGCTGTCTGCCGCGCCGAGCACTCCGGGGATCAGTCTTACGCACGCCTCGATCACGACCATGGCCGCCGCCTCGCCGCCGGCGAGCACCGCGTCTCCGACCGAGACCTCCTCGAACCCGCGTGCGTCCAGCACCCGCTGATCCACCCCCTCGAAACGGCCGCAAAGCACGACGATTCCGTCGGCCCCACCCTTTTCAGGCGAGACCCATTCCTTGACGCGCGCCTGGGTCAGGGGCCGACCCCGGGCGCTCATGTACAAAAGCGGCCGTTTCGGTCCCGGCAGGCTATCCACCGCCCGAGCCACCACGTCCGCCTTAAGCACGGCTCCCGGGCCGCCACCCGCAGGGGTGTCGTCCAGGAAGCCGCGCGTATCTGTGGAAAAGGCGCGAATGTCAACCGTATCCAGGCTCCACAAGCCTTTCTCGCGCCAGGCCGTGCCGATCAGAGACACGCCGAGCGGGCCCGGAAAGGCCTCGGGAAACATGGTCAGGACGGTCGCGGTGAAGGGCATGGCGGCGGCTCATACACATAAAGTCGGAAAAATCCGACTCCAGACCTTTCCCTCCCCGCTCCGGGGAGGGTGACCGAGCGAAGCGAGGTCGGGTGGGGGCGGCAAAGCGCCGTCCTCAGCAATTTTTCCGACATCATCAAGTGCGTCCCTGCCGGGCCGCTCCCACCCGGTCGCTCCGCGACCCCCCTCCCCCGAGGGGGAGGGAGAAAGGCGTGTCTAGGTCGTCGGCGCTCCGCCGCCCGCCGCGATCCAGCCGTCCACCTGGTCTTCCAGCACGTCCAGCGGCACCGAGCCGGAGCCCAGGACGACGGCGTGGAAGTCCTTGATGTCGAACCGCTCGCCCAGCGCCGCCTTGGCCCGGTCGCGCAGTTCCTCGATCTTCAGCTCGCCGATCTTGTAGCTGGTCGCCTGCCCGGGATTGGTGATGTAGCGCTCGACCTCTTTTTCGATGTCCCGCTCGGACAGCAGCGAGTTCTGGCGGAAATAGTCCATCGCCTGTTCGCGGCTCCAGCGCTTGGCGTGCAGGCCGGTGTCGGTCACCAGACGCACGGCGCGCCACAGCTCGGTCGAGAGCCGGCCGAAGTCGGAATAGGGATCCTGATAGAAGCCCATTTCCTTGCCCAGCTGCTCGGCGTACAGCCCCCAGCCCTCGGCGTAGGCCCCATAGCCGCCGAAGCGACGGAAGCGCGGCAGGCCCTCGATCTCCTGGGCATAGGCGATCTGGAAATGGTGGCCCGGCGCGCCCTCATGATAGCTGATGCCCTCGATCTGGGGCTTCAGCACCTGGGTCATGTCCGACAGGTTGACGTAATAGATGCCCGGCCGCGACCCGTCCGGCGCCGGCGAGTTGTAGAAGGCGATCGAGGCCGTCGCCTCGCGGAACGGCTCGACCGCCCGCACCTCCAGCGCCGCCTTGGGCAGGGTCGAGAACCACTGAGGGGCCGCCGCCATCACCTGGGCGATGAAGCCGCGCGCGTCTGTCAGATACTGTTCCTTGCCTTCCGGCGTGTTCGGATACTGGAAGCGCGGATCGGTCTTCAGGAAGACGAAGAAGTCCTGCAGCGTGCCGGTGAAGCCGACCTGGGCCTTGATGACTTCCATCTCGGCCTGGATGCGGGCCACCTCGTCCAGGCCGATCTGATGGATCTGGTCGGCGGTCAGGTCGGTCGTCGTCGAGAGCTGGAGCCGGGCGTTGTAATAGGCCTCGCCCTGCGGCAGACGCCATACGCCGGCGTCGCTGTCGGCCAGAGGCTGAACCTCGGCCAGGGCCGTCAGCACGGTCTCGAACCCGGCCTTGTAGGGGCCGGTCAGGGCGGCGCGGCCTTCGGACGACAGCCGGTCCTTGGTCGCCTGATCGGCCTCCAGCGCCGCAACCTTCTTGTTGAAATCGGCCCAGACCGGATTGTCCGCCCCGTCATCGAACGGCGCGCCGGAGATGACGTTGCGGGTATTGGCGATGGAGGGTGCAAAAACGAAGCGGGGCGACACCACGCCGGCCGCCGCGCGTTGGCGCAGTTCGTCGGCGACCTGGCCCATCTGGACCTGGGCGGCGCGCAGCCGGGCGACATAGGCTTCGGCGTCGGCGACGCTGGAGACGCGGTGGTTATTGATCAGGAAGACGGGCAGGCTGGTGGTCGGATTGCCGTTGGCGGCGAACTGAAAGCCCCAGTCGCGCCACTGGTTCGACAGTCGGGCCTGCTGGACGCCATATTCGAACATCCGCCACGACAGCCGCGCCTGAGGCCCCAGTTTCTCGGGATCGAACTCGGCCTTCATCCGGGCCAGCTGGCTTTCGGACAGGGCCAGGGCGCGGTCTGCGGCGGCGTCCGAGACGTCGTCCAGCCTGTCATAGTCGGTCTTGATGCCCAGCGAGGTCATCTGTTGCGGGCTAAGGGCGATGCGGGCCTGGAAGGCCTCTTCGAAGAAGGCGTTCAGCCGCGCGTCCTCGCTCTGGGCCTGGGGCGACGGCGCGGCGGTCGGCGCTACGTTTGGCGTCTGGGCCAGGGCCGGAACGCCGGACAGCACCGCAAGGCCGGCGACGGACGAGATCAGAAGACGACGCATGGACAACCTCTCGAAGAACAGGCGTCCACCTTCGGGGCCTCGCCCGTCCGACGCAAGCGTGTCAGCACGGCAGCGTCACGACGATCCAACAGGGATCGGTCAAAATCTCGATATGGCGCCGCTTGATGCAACCTATGCCCAGGCGCGGCGTTGGGGGACAGCTTGACCATAACATCCGGGTTTTCACCATGCGCAAGATCATCGCCCTCTCCATCGTCGCCGCCGCCCTGGCCGTGTCGGCCTGCAACACCATCTCGGGCGTCGGCCGCGACGTCTCCGCAGCCGGTTCGGCCGTCAGCCAGGGCGCCGAAAGCGCCAAGCACTAGGACCGGCCAACACTGGAACGAAAGAAGGCCCGCCGGCGTCCGGCGGGCCTTTTCTTGGGCGTCGTCAGGACGGCTGCCCCTCCGTCGCCGCGATGGCGGCGTCCTCTTCGACCTCGCTCTGCTGGCGCGCTTGAAGCGCGGTCTGTTTGGCGGCCACGACGAAGGCCAGGACGATGGCGAAGACGCCGATGACGGTCGAATAGAGGAAGAACACCACATAGCCGACGCCGAGGGCGGCCGGCGTCACCCCGCTGGTCGCTGCTCCTGCAGCCAGCGAGCCCTCAGGAAGGCGGGCGAACAGCGGGCGCAAAACCGCGAATGGACCGGTTCCCTCCGCCGCTCGGGCCGAGGCCTCGACGATACGCCCGGACTGAGAGGCGATCAGCTTGCCCGGCAGGGCGTAGAGCGAACTGAAAAGAGCGTACTGGGTGGCGGTGAAGCCGATCGACGTCAGGCTGGACATATAGGCGATCAGGGCCGTCCCGGCGTAGCCCGTGGCGCTGTTGTCCACCCCGATGGCGAAGGTCAGGGCCGGCAGGCTGGGGCCCTGGGTCGCCAGCCAAGCGAAGACCAGGTTGGACAGCGGGCTCATGAATGCGCCGATCACCATGGTGCGGATCAGGCCTAGCCGCGCCACCGACCAACCTCCGATAAAGACGCCCAGGGTGGTCATGACGACCCCGAACACCTTTCGAACTTCCGCCAGTTCCGTCTTGGTGAAGCCCAGGTCCAGATAGAAGGGGTTCATGATGTTCAGCACGAAATCGGCCAGGCGATAGACGCAGATCAGCGCCAGGATCAGCGTCGCCACTCCCGAAAACCGCTTGTAGAAGTCCGCCAGAGGTTCGCCGAAGGACCCCGCCAGATAGGCGCCCGGGCGGGTTCTCAAACCGGGAATAGGCCAGCAGGCCAGAACCAGAAGCGCCAAGCCCGAGAAAACCGACACGACCTGGAGATAGACGCCGCCCGGCCGGGCCGCCCAGGCGTCGGCGATGGCGGCCTGACCATCCGTTCCAAGGCCGAACAGACCCAGCAGAGCATTCAGAGGGCCTGCCTGCGCCGTCAGGCCCGAGCCGACGACCATGGCGGCGGCGGCGATCAGGATCAGGCGGGCGATCCATTCCAGCACCTCCCACCTCGGCCGTGAGGGGGTGTCGCCCACCGGAATGGGTCGGATCGAATGAGCCTTTTCGCGCGGGGCGAACAGGACGCCGGCGACGCCGAAGCCCATCAGGGCGGCCATCACCGCATAGGAGACATTCCAGTTGTAGAGATCGGCCAGGACCAGGGGCACGGCGCCGGCCACGATCATGGCGACGCGGTAGCCCATCTGATAGGCGGCGGCCATGGCGCCGTGGCGACTGTCATCCGCCGCCTCGATCCGCCAGGCGTCAATGACGATGTCCTGAGTGGCGCCGAAGAAGCCGACCAGGGTGGCGAACAGGGCCACGGCCAGCAGGGCGTTCGACGGATCGAGACCGGAAATCGACCACAGACCGAAGACGATGACGGCCTGGGTCAGCAGCATCCAGGAGCGCCGATGGCCCAGAAGGGGAGTCAGGATCGGCACCGCAGTGCGGTCAATCAGCGGCGCCCAGACGAATTTCAGCGAATAGGACAGGGTCGCCAGGGCGAAGAAACCGATCACCTCCAGTGTCTGGCCGCTCTCGCGCAGCCAGGCCGATAGGGTGTCGAAGATCAGCAGATTGGGCAGGCCGGCCGAAAAGCCCAGCAGCAGCATGATGAAGACGCGCCGTTCGCCATAGACGGCCAGACCACCGAAACGGCTGGCGGGCGTCGCCTTGCCGGATGCGGCGGCGGGGGTGGCTTGATCGGTCATGCACGGCTCCGGCGGCGGCCGGAATCGCGGGCGCCTGTAACTCAGCCGACCTTGGCGCGGATGTCGCGTTTCGTCCAGCGGGCCAGGGCGGCGCGCAGGGCCTCGGCGTCCAGCGGCTTGACGAGATGGTCGTTCATTCCGGCCTCCAGGCACAGGCGCCGGTCCTCGGCGAAGGCGTTGGCGGTCAGGGCCAGTATGGGGGTGGCGTCGCCCGCAGCGCGGATGGCGCGGGCGGCGGCGGGACCGTCCATGCCCGGCATCCGCATGTCCATGAAGACCAGGTCATAGCGGGCGCGCGCCAGGGCGGCGACGGCCTCATGGCCCGTGGCGGCGGTCTCGACGGTGCAGCCTTCGCGCCGCAGCAGGGTGCGGGCCAGAAG
>Ga0208032_1000198_pt1 | contig 43082 bp, 70 predicted proteins | sample MalvirAntarct_66_FD_184254 | JGI IMG/M metagenome (GOLD analysis project Ga0208032, IMG submission 184254) | Marine viral communities from the Global Malaspina Expedition - Malaspina viral metaG Antarct_66 (SPAdes) (version 2) | ecosystem: Environmental > Aquatic > Marine > Oceanic | place: West... | reverse complement strand
GCCGCATTTGAAGCCTATGTATATTCTGAAGGCAATGCCCAGCGGAAGATCCGGAACTACCATATCGACAAGGAAACCCCGCGTTGGGATGGAACCGATAACGGGCAAACGGTCGTGCTCTATGGAGAGCAGGGTGTTGGGGATGAGGTGCTGGCCTCGGTCTCCTATGCTGCCCATATCGCGCAAAGCCCTTCCTGCGAGTTCATCATTGATTGCGACAAACGGCTTGAGAAGCTGTTCCAGCGCTCTTTCCCGGATGCGACCGTATATGGCACGCGATGCGACGAGGCGCTTGCATGGCCGGTCGAGGAAAAGCCTGACGCGTCATTGATTGCGATGGCGGCATTCGGGGAAGTGATAGATTCAAGCGTGAAAGCCGCGCCTTGGCTGGAACCTGACCCGGCGCTGGTCGACATGTTCAAGAACTATCTGGACGCATTGGGGCCGGGCAAGAAGATCGGCCTGTCATGGACGGGCGGCAAGGCAGGTTGGGACCGGGCAGAGCGCTCGATTGATCCGGACCTGCTGACGCCGATTACCGCAATTCCTGATGCCGTGGTCATTTCGCTGGAATACTCTGATGGGCCGGTTCCGGAAGGCGTGCACACGATCCCATGGGCAACGCAAAAGGGCGTTGATCTGGATGTGACCTGCGCGCTCGTGGCGGCTCTGGATGTTGTCGTGTCCGTGCCTCAGACGGTGTGCGATCTGGCCGGTGCGGTCGGAACCCCCTTGAAGGCCCTTGTGAGCCATAACCCACCATGGAGATTTGCCGAAGCGGCAGGCGATGCATGGGTCTGGGATGACGTAACCACTTATCGGAAGAAAGAGCAGGCAACCTGGTTGCCATCAATCGCAAAGTGCGCGCGAGACTTGCGCATGGAATGGGGGCTGATGCCATGATCCACCCAAAAGCAGAAGTGCATGATGACTGCACCATCGGAGAGAATACGAATATCTGGCAGTTTGCCAGCGTAATCCGGGGCGCGAAGATCGGACGGAATTGCAATATCGCATCTGGCGCCTGTGTTGATGGTTCTGAAATCGGAGACGGCACCAAGATCGGGCATAACCTCGCCATGGGGCCGGGGTTCAAGGTTGGCCGGGATTGCTTCATTGCGCCCAATGTCACGTTCTGCAATGACGCTTGGCCCCGCGCGCATGAAAGCGGTTTTGATGTGCGCAAGTATGAGGGGCGACCTGCCGTCATTGTCGAGGACAAGGCCTCCATCGGTGCCAATGCGGTTATCCTGAATGGAGTGCATATCGGGGAGGGCGCCATGATTGCGGCGGGCTCTGTCGTGACGCGCAATGTGCCTGCATGGACGCTCTGGAAAGGCTGGGGCGAAGAACTGACCGAAATCGACAATGAGGACCGCAAGACCCGGATGCGGTTCGCACAGGCTGATGCATATGCCTGATCTGGTCATTGCAACCCTGCTGTGGGACGCCAATGGCAAGGAATACGACTTTTCGTCCATGTATGACGAGAGCTGGGTCGAGAAGCTTTACCGCGGCTGCAAGCGGCATTGCACGGTGCCGTTCGAGTTCATCTGCTTTACTGAGAAGGTCCGCGACTTTGACGAGCCGATCACGCAATGCCTGCTGAGCAATCCAGAGCCCAGCTATGGCGATTGTATCGAGCCGTACAAGCTGGGTCGCCCGATGATCCTGATGGGGCTGGATACGATCATCACGGGCAATATCGACCATCTGGCGCGCTATTGTCTCGAAGACCACTGGCTGGCGGTTCCGCGCGATCCGTTCGACGTGAAAACAGTCTGCAATGGTGTCGCGCTTGTGCCTGCCTCGCATCAATGGGTGTGGGACGAATGGGACGGCGAAAACGATATGGACTGGATACGCGGCATGAGACGGCGCCGCGTGATCGATGATCTCTATCCGGGCCATGTGGTCAGCTACAAGGGCCACGTCATGCATGAGGGGCTGGATGATGCCCGGATCGTATATTTCCACGGCAAGCAGAAGCCGCATGAACTCGACCATGATTGGATACAGCGCGAATGGCTCTGACGAACTACGGCGAACTGAAAACGGCGGTGGCGACCCGGCTTGTCCGGTCGAACCTGACCAGCCAGATTGTGGACTTCATCGCTATTGCGCATTTCAAGATGATGCGCGGCGAGTGGCATGGCCCCATGGAGGCCCGGCGCACGATTCCGGCCCTGCGATTGCAGGACATGCTCGAAAGCGCGACCTTGACCCCTTCAGACGGCGCAGCAAGCACGCCAACGGGCTATCTGGCGGCGCGTCGGCTCTATGTGGACGATGCAGAAACAACGGCCCTGCGCTATATCCCGCCTGAGAAGTGGTACAGCCTGACAACCGAAGGGCAGGGTGGCACGCCGCGCTTTTACACGATTGAGGCGGGCACATTCCGCTTTGCGCCCTACTCGACCGAGACAGTCAGCCTTGATTATTACAAGGAACTGGACGCGCTCAGTGATGACAGCGACACGAACTCCATATTCACCATCGGCCCGCAAGCCTATCTGTATGGGGCCCTGGCCGAAGCCTATGACCATATCCGCCAGCATGACCGGGCCATCAATTATCACAACATGTTTGCCGCCACGGTCGAGGCCCTGAATGGCCAGACCCGCGAGCACGAGCATTCCGGCGCGGTCATGGTTGCCACAGTGGACAATCCTGTATGACGCCGTTCGGTCCATGGCTTCCTGACCAGCCCATCATCCTCAATGGGCATTTGAGAGACGCACAGAACGTCACGCCAAAGCAATCCAGCTATGGCCCGTTCAAGGCGCTCACAAGTGGCACTGAGGCGCTGGGCAGCCGTCCTTATGGGGGCGCAGGCTCATTCCGCGACGCATCGGGCGCAACGCATGTCTTTGTCGGCACTGAGCAAGACCTGTTCGAGCTGCAGGATGATGGCTCATGGGGGGATGTCAGCCGGGTGTCTGGCGGGGCATACACAACCGGCCTGACGTCTTTCTGGCGGTTCGTGCAGTTCGGGGATCTGTGCATTGCGACCAACTGGAACGATGCGCCGCAAGTGTTCACCATGTCCTCTGATACCAATTTTGCAGCCTTGGGCGGCTCGCCTCCACAGGCCCGGCATATCCACACATTCCGCGATTTCGTGGTATTGGGCCATACCGATAACAGCGCGTTTGAAATTGCATGGTCCGGCATCAATGATGCGGAAAGCTGGACGGCCGGAACCGATCAGTCAGATACGCAGATATTGCCGGATGGCGGTATCGTGCAGGGCTTTGCAGGCTCGGACGTGCTCTACATTTTCCAGCAGGCCCGGATTCGCCGGATGCAATATGTCGGCCCGCCGCTCATCATGCAGATTGACCCGATCACGGATTCTCTCGGATGCGCAGAGCCCGGCTCAATTGCGCAATTTGCCGGGGGCGCGGCCTTCCTGTCCAATGACGGTTTCTACATGCTCCAGCAGGATACGCTGACCCCTATCGGCGCCGACATGGTGGATGAATGGTTCCGCGACGATTTCAACGAGTCCTACAAGTACCGCATGACCGCCGCGGCAGATACCAAGGCCAAGCTGATCTATTGGTCCTATCCCTCCACGCAATCGGTGACCGGCACGCCTGACACGATCCTGATGTATAACTGGACGGCCAAGCGCTGGGCGTATGCGCGGCAGGACAATGAGGGGATTTCGCGGGTCTATGCGCTCGGCTACACGCTGGACGGCCTTGATGCGCTGACCACCAATATCGACAATTTTGACGTGCCCCTGGATGACCAGTCGCTGACAGGCGGGAATTTGCAGGTCAACGGATTCGGGTCAACCTACCAGCTGGGGCCATTCTCCGGTGATGCATTGGAAGCCACGATCGTGACAGGTGATTTCGAGGTGCACACGAGCAAGCGCACATTTGTGTCTGGTGTAGAGCCTTTTGTGGATACGACAGAGGTGACGGTTGCAACATCGGCGCGTGAGCGTATGGGCGACTCCATCGTGTATGACAGCGCAGAGCCGATTGAAGTAACCGGCATAGCCTCGGCTGAAAGCAATGGCCGGTTCCATCGGTTCCGCTGCGTTGTGGCGTCTGGCGCGACATGGGATGACGCGACCGGCATTGACATCGAAGCACAGCTTGAAGGCGAAGCTTGACCGCTTCCTATTCCAACAAGGTTTCCCCGTATGAGGCGCACCCGCGCCGGATTGCGAATGCCATCAACAACGTCATTGACGGGCGAACCGACAATTACGGCACCTGCACATTGACAGCCTCAACGGTTCAAACTGTGGTAACACTTGCAAGTACGCAGGTGAGTGAAAACTCCACTGTGATCCTGACTGCAAGGACGGCCAATGCCGCTGCAGCGCTCGCCACAACTTACGTCTCCGACACCAGCAATGGGTCCTTCACGCTGGCCCATGCCAGCAACTCCCAGACCGACCGCATCTTCAGTTACGCATGGATAGGGTAGAGCGATGAACTATGGAAACCTCGATTTAAGCCAGCTTTTCGGTGGCCAGTATGGCGGGGGCGCCTCCCTTCCGACAGGCTCCAACAGCCAGAAGATCAATCCGAACATGGCCCCGCCCAGCAATTTCTGGGAAGGCGACCAGTTCCGCATCGGTGCGCCGGGCCTGCAATCGGGTGGTCCGCCCCAGCCTCAGACGCCCCAGCCTGTCGGTGGCATGATGAAAGCCCCCTCCATCGGCGCAACCGCTCCGGCCCAATCTCCCGGTGCCATGCCGGGCATCGCAGGCAATGCCAGTATCCAGCCCATGGGCGGCGTGCAGGCCAATCCGCTCTCGAACCCGGCCCAGCTTGGCATCCAGAGCGGCAACAGCCTGCAGAGCCTGTTCAAGGGCAATAATCCCTTCCTTCAACAAATGCGGGGGACTTTCGCATGACCGATTCAAACGTCCTGGAAACGTCCATTCTGGAGCAGGTCCGGCCCGATCAGGTTGGCCCGGTCATGAGCGCCGTGCCTGAACTGATCGAGAAAGCCTGTGAGTATAGCGGCGGCCGGTTCACGCCGGAAAGCGTGTTCGAGGCGTGCACGGGCGCCCAGCCCAAATGGCAAATGTGGGTCGTGTTCGACAAGCAGGCGACAGAGAACCCCAAGGAGTTCGGCAAGTATGTGAAGGTCGTCACCGTCACCCATCTTGCAAAATACCCTACGGGCCTGAAGGTTGCGGAAGTCATCATCATTGGCGGGCGCGGCCCGAATGGTGAGTGGATTCCATACATTGATGTGCTGAAGGAGTGGGCGCGCGCCGAAGGGTGCCACCGGATGCAGTTCATTGGCCGGAGAGGCTGGAAGCGGGTTCTTTCCAAGGACGCGATCCCCTCGGCCACACTTTACGAAGTCCCATTGACGGAGGCGAATGATGAGTTCCGGCAGCAGCGGCACTGATACAGTCACACAGAGTTCTGAGCCATGGTCTCAGGCGCAACCCTACCTGAAGGACATTTTCGGGCAGGCACAGGGCCTCTATAACCAGGGTCAGGAATACTATCCCGGTTCCACGGTTGTTCCGTTCCACGGGGATACCGAGGCGGGCCTTCAGGGGCTCAGGCAGCAATTCCAGCAGGCTCCCATCGGGCTTGGGGAATCTGCCAATGCGATGCTGGGCGCGGCAACAGGCCAATCCACCAATGCTTACGCTCCGGCGCTTGAGCAGGCAGCAGGCCAGCAAACAACGGCAGGCACAGGACTGATCAACCAGTCGGCAGGATCGAACCCGTTTGCAGGCAATATCCAGCAGGCCGCGAACCAGAAGAATACGGCCGGCACAGATGTCCTGCAGCAAATGGCCAGTTCCAATGTGAACCCGTATCTTGACGAGGTGTTCGGCAAGGCTGCTGAGGGCGTGAAGGACAATGCCAACGCGATCTTTGCAAAAGCGGGACGGTATGGCTCGAATGCCCACCAAGGCACGATGTCGGATTCCATCGGGGATCTGGCCGCGAACATGTACGGCAATGCTTACGAGACGGATGCCAATCGTCGCTTTGCCTCGGCGGAGGCTCTTGGCGCACGTGAAGCGGGAGACATCAACCGCCAGATGAGCGGCGCTGGCCAGCTTGCGGGCCTTGGCGAAAGCCAGTTCGGGCGGCAGGCCGGAGCAGGATCAACGCTTGCCAGTATGCAGCAGAATGACCTCTCCCGACAGCTTGGCGCATTGGGACAGCTTGGCGGCTATGGCGAAAGCAACCTGAACCGCCAATTGCAGGCTTCGTCGTTGATGCCGAACCTGAACACTTATGCACAGGCCAATAATCGCGGCCTGATGGAGATCGGCGGCTATCGTGAGGGTCAGGCCCAGAACGAGTTGCAGGACTCCATGAACCGCTGGAACTTCGGCCAGACGGGCGGCTGGGATCAGCTGAACCGGTATAATTCTGTTGTTCAGCCAATGGCGGCCCTTGGTGGCACGAGCACGCAAACCCAGCCCGGTCAGAGCGCTATGGGCGGGGCAATTCAGGGCGGTCTCGGCGGAGCCATGGCAGGCTCGACCTTCGGACCATGGGGCGCGGCCATCGGTGGCGGCCTTGGCGCACTTGGGAGCATATTCGGATGATTGACTGGACCCAACTTCTCGGCGCGATGAAGATGCCCGGCCAGACAGCCCAGCAGGGCGTCAGGCAGTTTGGCAATGTGTTCAACCCGCAGGCCGGTCTTGGCGGCGGGCAGGCCCAATCGAATGAACAGCCAGAGAAAACGCCTTGGCTCAACCAGGATTCCTATGGCGGCCTGTCCAAGGGTGAAATGCTCTTGGCGGGCGCCGGAATGCTTTCAGGCAGGGACCTTCAGCAAGGCATCGGGAACGCGGCCCAGTTTGCGTATGGCAGCATGGAGCGCAACCGCAAGAAGCAGGAAGAGGAAGCCAAGAAAAAGCAAATGCAGATGGCGCTGGCCGGTATTGAGATGACCCCGGAACAACGCGCCATTGCAGCCGCTGCGCCTGATCTGGCATTGGGGCAGGTGGCTCAGAGCGCTTTTGCGCCTCCTGCGGCGCTGTCTTATGGGACAGATTTGGAGGAAGTGCTAATCGATGGCAAGCCGGTCGTTGGGCGCACGCGCTCAGATGGCGAATTTGTCCCCATTGATGGTGCATCGCCCTACGAAAAGCCGGGGGATGCGTGGGTAGACGTTCCAGCCCCTGCCGGACAGCAAGGCTACTTCCAGAAGAACGAGCGCACCGGCGCGGTTAAGCGTGTGTCTGCGCCAAGCTCTCCCATGGTGCAAGTAAACACAGGCAATGTGGGGGCCGGTGAGCGCCCAATCGTCGGCAATCCCCCCCAAGGATACCAAATGGTGTGGGACCCGCAATCAGGCAGCTATCGGCAGGAAGTCATTCCGGGGAGCGGTGTTGCCACTGAGGCTGAAAATGCTGCGGCGGTGGCAGCAAGGAAGGCGGATAACGTCAAAGGTACTGTTGGAACACTCATTGGAAACTATGCAACGCTTGCAGAGAATAATGCGATCACGGCGCGCGGTAATAGCGCCGGTGAAAACATTGCCGCCCTGTATAGCAGAACCGGACTTGGCAAGGCGCAAGATGCGATTGGCGGGGAAGTAGGAAACCTTGAGAACTCCGAAGCGCGGCAGAACATCGAAGGCATCAGCATGAACGCATTGATGCAGATGATTTCCGCTTCCGAAGTGTCGGCAAAAGCAATGGACTCCGATGCAGAAATGAAAGCCTGGTTGTCCGCCATCAAGTCAGACAATTACGAGGCGGCGCTGACCAAATTGCACGTTCTGGACACATCTTTCGGCGCGGGGAACGCCCTGCAAGAGGCATATGAAAACGGAGTGATTGACCTCTCCACCTATCAGTACATCACCAAGCGCGTTTCGGATGACCCTATCGTCAAGAAAATGAAGGCCAAGGCGGACCGGTACGCAGTTCTGGGCGAGGCTATTGGTGGGCGTGAAAACATGACTCCGCAGGAAGTAAGTCGCCAAGATGAACTGGGCGATCTTCTTGAGCATATGAGCGCAGAAGAGCGCGCGCTGTTCGATCAGTAGCTACAGGCCGTGCTTCAGGAAAATCCCGATCGCGATTGCGCCAAAAGCGAGCGCGAACGCCCGTGCGTAGCTGAGTACCTTCTTTTTCATTGATTCCCCCGAACGGATGTTTTGATGCCGCAACCTTATACTCTTGAGCAGCAAAAAGCCATCGCCCTCGCCAAGGCGCGAAAGCGGAAGGCGCAAGCCATGTCAGCTCCCGGTCCTGAAATCGGCCCGATGAACCAGACGGCGCAAATGCCGTTCACGGTCCAGCAAATGCCAATGGACGCACGCCGGGACTGGATGGAGGCCAATGCGCCGAATGCCGTCACGCAGCCCCAGCGCGGGAAGACGGGGATTGGTGAGGCAGTAATGCTTGGAACGGTCGATATGGGTGGCCCTGCTGCTACGGCACCTGCTGCGGCCCTTGGCGCGGACGTTGATGCAGACATGTCCGCAGCGCTTCAGGATCGGCCTGTCTCGTACCGTATGGGGCAGGGCCTCAGCCTTGCCGCAGGTCCCGGCGCTATCGGCTGGAAAGCTGGGGAAAAGGGACTAACCATGCTGGGGTCGAAACTCTCTCCGGCATTGGGTGTGACCAGCAAGAGTATCGGTGACAAGGCAGCGCGGTATTTGGGCCGGGGCGCTGGGCTTGGGTTCCTCGGTCTGGCGGAAAACTTCGGGTTCAACACGCTTGCCGAAGGGCGCAACCAGAACCGCCAAGACACGGGCGAAAGCCAAGGCATGGGCGACATTGGGCGCGGTCTGGAAGTCGCCAAGGATGACGCATTCAATCCGATTGCTGCGATTGCTCCAGCTGGAGCGTCGGCCATTTTCCGCGCTGGCAAGTACGTCAAGTCAGGTGGGCAATCGTTTACGCCGGATGCAGTTGCGGCGCGCGTCGATCAAGCTCTAACGCCAAGTTCAGGTCAGACGCTTCCGGCTACGCTCGTCGGGGCCATTGATCCTGCGGCAGAGCGGCAACTCGTCCGACTCCTCAGCAATGAGGGCGGTTTCGGGAAGGACGACATAACGGCGGCCCTGACCGCGTTCGAACAGTCGATTGAGGGCGGCATGGAGGGCGCGGCTCTGGCGTCTCGGCTCAAGGACGTGTTTGCGGAACAGCTTGGCGAACGGGCTCGCAAGCCAATAGACGACTTTCTCCAAGGGGCTGGCAACCGCAAGGGTGGCGAGTCCGGGCGGATTGTCGGAGAAACTGTCGCAGAGGATGCGCCACGCCTTTCGCAATTCCTTGAAGACTCCGCTAATTCGAGGTTTGGATCTGCAAATCGGTATGACACACTCGAAGCCGCCGAGCAAGAAATGGAGCGGATCGGGCAGGAGGGATACGAGACCGTATTCCGCAACCAGCCGACCAATCGGCCCGGCGTTGAAAGCCTGAAGGAAGCGGTTCAATTCTTCGCTGGTTCTGAACTGGCCAAGCCGCTTCGGCAAATCGCGGCGGGCAAGATGATGGACATCGACCAGATGATCCAGGTCGATCCACGCCGCGCCGCTCATTGGATGCAGCACACCGCCAACTTGAAGGCCCGTCAGGCATCAGATGCGGGCGATACAGTTCTGGCAAACGCTTACCGCGACATGCGCGAACAGCTTCTGCGCAGGCTGGAAGCCGATGGTGTCGCGCCGGGATACAAAAAGGCGCGGATGGAGTTCGGGGATGAGTTTTCAAACGCTTCCGCTCTGAACTTCGGGGACAGGTTCATTACCGTAGCGGATGACCAGATGAAGCTGGGCAAGCTCCTGAAGGAAATGGAGGGCATGACGCCAACCGAGCGTGAGGCCGCCTTCCTGTCCATCCGTGACGCCGTTCTGAGGCCCGCCATGCGCAGGACAGAGGGCGGGTTGCCTCGTATGGCCATTATTGGCCGCGAGCCTGTCCTGAATGCCCTTGAACGCCTTGGCCCTGAAGGCACAGCCTTTGCGAATGATGTGCGCAAGACTGCCGAGCGTGTACAGCGCACGCAACAGATCGACCCGCGCACAGGCTCCAATACGATGAACAAGCAGGAGGCGGCGCAGTTTGCGGAAAAATCGGTCGCCAATCCGCTCGTGCGCGCGCTTGGAAACACAATGCAGAACATGGGCGGGGATGCTGCCATCTCCGGAGCCACGGGCGTATTCAGCCCGGTCATGACGGGTCGCGCCATGTTGCGCAAAGGCGGGGACATGCTCGCCAATGGCAGGCAGGGCAAGATTGACGCGCTGACAGAGCTTCTGACCCGCGATGTAGGCTCGGCCCCTCGTGCGCCGATGTCTGGCGATCCAACGGCCGGCCCGGCAAATGCGCTTGGCGGCTCAGGTGGCGGCTCTGTCTCCCAATCTCCCGCACAGCAAGGCGTCAATGCCCTGGCCCCGGTGAAGGCGCGGGGCAATGCGGGCTTCATTCGCCCTGATGGCGGGGATGCAATCATGTCGGCCTCCGGCGCAGTCACAGGCGGAACCTTTGCGCCTGATATGGATGGGGATGGAAGCGTCTCGCTCAAGGAAAGGCTTGCGGCGGGATTGGCGGGAGGCGCAGCAGGTTACGGTCTGAGCCGTGGCGGTGGCGCGGCCCTCAAGGCGATCCCTCCGGGCTATGCGGCGCGTATGGAGCAAGCCGCTGACGTTGAAAGCATTGTCAACGTACTCGGCACGACAAACGGAAAACCAAAGACCAGCTTCACCCGCGCGGCCACGGCTGAGGAAGTCGAAGACGCCAGCTTGCAGGCGATTGATGATATTGCCGAAGCGCTCCGTAGCAAGGGCCTCGCCCCTGATGGCGCAACCGGACGCCACCAAGCGCAAATGCATGTCATGGATGGCACGCGCGGGCCGGATGATGTTCCCATGCGGGCCTTCCGCCAAGTCGCCAGAGATCGGCTTGCGGCACGTGGCCTGGAGGCTCCTGAAGAACTGTTGCGCGGTGAAAGCGCCATGACCAATCGCGGCGAGGGAATGCTTCGGGAAAGGCTCACAGACGCTCTTGATGAGGTGCGCGGTAATAAGCCCGTCCCAAGCGCGTCTGAGGAACTGCCAGGCCGGGGCGATCAGACACAACAGGGTGTTTCAAGAAATTTTGACCTTGAAGGATGGAAGCCGCCAACCTCCGGAATGGGCTTCAGTGGCGGCAAGCCTCCCCCCATTAAACCAGACATTCCCCTTGGCAAAGGCCCCAAGAACGGCAATCGCCTCGGTCGCGGACTGGAAGACCTTGTGCGCGAGCAGAACGCCCCACGCATTCCGAAGCCGCCTCCCATGGAGCCAAGACGCCCCAGCAACGCGCTGGCGGCTCAGGAAGCCCCACAAGCGGCCCCTGTGCCCCGCAAGTCGATGGAGACCCCCGCACACGGAGATATGGGCGCCCTTGGCCTGCTGGGGATTCCGGGCGGACTGGCAGCGATCTTCTATGGCGGCCCCATGCTGGCTGATGCGATGGGCGAGCGTGAACGCAAGCAGCAATTCCAGAAAGCAAACTCGGCCCGTGAAACGCAGTTGCAGGGCGTGCGCCTTCCACAAGGCGTGATGGCACGCAGGCAAGAGCTTGTGCAGCGGGTTACCGGATCGAAAGGTCAGGCTCGCCGCTCAGCTGCAGAAGAACTGGACGCACTGGATCAGGAAATTGACCGCGCCCTTGCGGGACTTCCCCCGGCGCCATCCCTCAAGCCGAACCGTCCGCCCCTTGAACAGGCCCTCATGGGCAATCGGAGATAACGAACATGAGTGTTTTTGACTGGTCCACAACGGCAAGCTCCAACGGAAACTCTGACTCCAGTATCAATTTCCAGGAGGGGCAGGCCCCCAGCACGGTCAACGATTCCGCGCGTGCCCTGATGTCCCGCATTGCATTCTGGCGCAATTGGGCGGGCTCGGCCATGACGCAGGGCGGAGCGTCCAACGCTTATACGATCACATCCGGTGAAAGCCTGTCTGCCTATGTCAACGGGATGCGCTTTGCATGGCAACCCAATGCGGACAGCACAGGCGCCGTTACCCTGAATGTGGACACGATTGGCGCGAAAAAGGTCTACATGCCGGATGGCACACAGGCGGGCAGTGCAGACCTTGATGCTGATAGCATCTATGACGTGATCTATGACGACGATCTGGACAGTTCTGCGGGTGGGTTCAAGATTGCAGGCTTCCCGGACGCATCGGCCATTGATGGCAATCTGTCGGACATTCAGGCGCTTTCCGATCCCGGCGCAGATAGCGGCCTGTTCTGGGACGATAGCGCGAGCAAGATTGCATATTTCTCCGCAGGCACGGGCCTGCAATTCAGTGGTACCCAGCTGGACGTCGGAGCCACTTTGCAGGTCTATAATGCCAACGCCCTGACGGCTGCTGAAATCCAGCAATTGCAGAACATCGACAGCGTGACGATCACCAATGCACAATGGGGCTATCTCGGCGCAACGGGCGGCAGCATCTGGACCTCGGCCAATGATGGCGCAGGGAGCGGTCTGGATGCGGACACGCTGGATGGCCTGCAAGGCACAGATTACATCCTGACGGACGGCACGCGCGACTTTTCGGGCGCTGTCACGATTTCTGTCAATGGAGCGACCGCTGCCAGTGCGGCAGCAGATGATCTTGTTGTCCGCAACGAGTCCTCTGGGGCAGGGAGCGGTATCAGCATTATCGGCAATGCTTTCGGCACAATCTATTTTGGGTCCAGCGCAGACGTGGACGCCGGGCGGATCATTTACGACTTCTCGACCAATGACATTCTGGTGCGTGCGGCAGGGGTCCAGCGCCTGCAATGGGACCAGTCAGAGACGGAGTGGATATTCGGCGGCACGGTCACGGGGGCAGTTACGGCCTCTGGCGAAACAACCGGAACCCTGACCTCAGCCAGCGCCAACAAGTCCATTCAGATGACCGGCGATATCACGCTTAACGGGTCTGTGTTCTCAGGCGGCACCATGATCGTCCTGTATGCGGGGTCATCGTCCCGCACGATCACGCAAGGTTCCGGCATCCTGTTGCGCCTTGATGGCACGGCCACGACAGGCAGCCGGACCTTGGCGGCCTATGGTGTGGCGGTCATTTTCTTCATCGCCAGTTCGCAAGCAGTTGTCGCGGGCGGGGGTGTGTCATGACGATCCTGATGGCTGCTTTTGCGGCGCTCTCCAGCGCGTCTTCGTCGGATATTACGCCCGCCGCTGTCAATTGGGCGGACATTTCCGATGGCGCATCCGGCAGCAATGCCAACCAGACGATTACCTCGATAGATACTTCCATCTCCATATCATTCTCATATTCCGGAACGGGGACGGTTACAGTGGTGGCCTCTGTCAATGGCGGGGCCAACGAGATTTCCCCGATCACCGTATCGAGCGGGGACACGGTATCCTTCACAGCCAGTTCCGGTGGAGGCGGGACAGGGACAGTCACAGTCGTCAACGACACCGACAGTTCCACCACGCTCGACACATTCTCCGTCACGCTTACGGGCATCTAACACACTGAAAGGTGCTGCTCATGTCGGCCTTGTCTGCCTTCCTGATGGGGGGCAATCCCCTGATTCCGGCTTCAGAAGAGACGCCGAAAAAGCCCACATTTTCCCAGACGGCCCTTGGCGCCCTGAACCAGATGGGCCTGCAATCGAACTATCCGGAGATCCGCATGGTTGACCGCAATCACGACATGCTCGGCGGACGGCGTCATGCAAGGGCGGTCAGGTATGAAAGCGGCCCCGATGCACTCTTTCTGGACAAGAGCATTCGCAACATGGACCCGACAAAAGCGGGCGAGATCATCCAGCACGAAGCCAGCCACATAGCGGCATGGAATGAACTCGGCACCGGCATCAGCGAACATGGGCGGCAATGGCTGGAATTGTGCCTCGCCCGCGCAACCCATCCCCGCGTCTGCAAAACGGAGCGTTTCAGATGAGCATACCCGAACACGTCCTGACCACCCGCACCAAGCTTGCGGAAACGGAGCTTCAATGCGCCGAAACCGCAGACCTCCTGAAGGCCTCTGCTGAATCCCTGACAGGCTCACAGGCTATCGGGTTTGAGGCCATGGAACACGCCTTTCGGCAAATGTCGAAAGTGGTGCGCAATTACATGCGGGCCGTTGATCGGGAAATAGAAGACCGATCCCCCGGAACCGTCGATGACATCTATGCGGCACTGGAACGGATGGACCAGGCCAAGGACAAGCTGAAAGAGCGGCCGGCCGAGCCAAGCCCGGACGACATGTTCGACACCAACCTGCTCAAAGACCTGATCCGCGAGAATGAGCCACACGCCGACGCCCAGCGTCGCTGGCAGTCTGATTACAACCAACTGCTCAACCGGCTTGTGGACAGCCGCCTGCCCCCTCTGTCGCCTACCGAGCGTGAATATCAGCGAAGGCTTCAGGCGGCGCTCTACATGGGCCGCATCGGCGCGGTCGAAATCCTGTAATGTCCCCACGCTCCGACGAGGCACAGGAAAAGATGGACGCCCTGATGGACCGGGCCAAGCTGTTGATGCACGCCCGACAGGGTGACATCACGCCTGACCTGATCCGCTCTTATCCCGGCTATGCCTGGATCAAGCGTTGGGAGTCGACCGATCGCACGTATTCGATGGTGCACCTGTCAGAGCGCTATGTGGATGAGCTGCTCGGGCCGAAGTTCCTGGATTATATCGGGCGCACGGATTTCGACATATGGCCGCAAGAGACCGCGGCAATTTTCTACCAGAATGACGAGCGTGTTCGCCGGGCTGATGAGGCGATCATCGTGGAAGAAGCCTTTGTGAGCCCCCTGACGGGCAAGCATGGCAAGTTCGAGGGTGTGAAGTGGGCCTTCACATCCGGGGGAAGCCTGTACCTTGCAGGCATGGGCAAGGGGACTGTACTGAATGCCGCTATCGCCAGCCAGTAATCTGGAAGAACTTCTTGAGCAGATGCATGAGGTTTTCAAGGGCGTCAACAAGACGGTCGGGGACATGGAAACCCGCATGTCAGACATGCCGACGCAAGCGGATATGGCGCGCATGGAGAAGGCCGTGAAAGCCGAAGCCCACGACGATGTGAAAGAGCAGATCGGCTATGTCCGGCAAGCCATCCTGTCAGACGTGCAGGGGGCTTTGCAGCCTTTCAAGGATTCCCTGAATGAGTACCGCCATGAAGTCGGGGAGATGATCCGCGAGTTCAAGGAGCAGATCCCCGACATGGTGGATAAGCGCTTGGCCAAAACGGTCGATGACGCCATCGAAAAACGCAACGACGCTGCCCGTGACAGATGGGTAAAACGGGTCAAGCAGGCGTCCATCATCCTCGCATTTGCAGGCTTGCTGGCCACCACGGTTGCGCAATGTGCTGGGTATCAACTCCCGCAAGTAAAGGAAAAGTCCGAGCAGTTTAACAAGCTTGGCAGATAGGGGCTGACATTGACAGATCAAACTGAATACCGCCCGCTCGGCTGGCGCGATCCCGAATGGTATGCGTATGGGGTCAAGGATGGCGTCACATGGATGACGCAGAAGTTCGCATCATGGTTTGCCACGGCTTGGCTTTACCTGATCCTGTGGGCGGTTGTCCTGATCGCCTTTACCGTCCTGCTTTACATTGACGGCATCTTCAGCCGCTCGCTTGCGCCGGATTCGGTCGAGCCTCTGTCCTTCCAGGCGATGGGCTGGGCCTACCGGCTCTTTGCGGCATCCTTCCTGATGGCCTCTGCCCGATGCGCCCACAAGGGCATCAAGGGCGGCTGGACGTTCGGCCTGCTTGGCGCGTTCGCTTCGGTCATTGTGTGCCTTCATGCGTTCGGGTTTGGCTTTGAGGCGCTGTCAGAACGCCGCGATCAGGCGATGGCAGAGCGTGACGTGTCAGGCGTGGCAGAGCAGTCCATCGCGGATCAGCGGGCCTTCCTCGAAGAACGCAAGGGCCAGATCGACAGCGACCTTGAAACCGCGCTCGTTCCCCTGAATGCCGAAATCTACAACCTCGACAATGATGGCAAGCTGAATGAGGAATTGACGGCCCAGATGCGGGACCGCCGCACACAGCTTCAGGATCAGGCAGCAGCGGACAAACGCGCCATTGATAACCAGATCATGCAGCTGGTGGTAAACGGCTCTCAGGCGCGCACAGAGACGATTGAAACGGAAGCCTTGGCCCAGCCGTGGCACCCGCTCTTTGTCGGCCTTGCCCAGCTTGCCAACCAGACATGGGAGCCGACCAATAACCAGATCTATATCGCGGCGATCGTGTTCATCATCTTCTGGGTGCTGCTGGCTGAAAGCCTCGTGATTTTCCTGCCTGAGCGCATTTACTCGATGCATCTACGCGATGCGGAATTGGCCCGCCAGTCAGACGCGGCCCGCAAGGGATGGGAAACCCGCAGGCAGAAAGCCGAGCGCAAAGACCCCAACCACACCACGCCCCCGCAAGTCGAGGACACGGGATACTGGCAACAGCGGATCATGAAAGCGCTTAACAACAAGATGAAGCGCCCAACCGCCAAGGGCCTCGCTGACAGCTATTTCAACGGCATGTCAGTCGAAGAACTCCGCGGACGGCTTCTCCTGCACCTGAAGCGCGGACTGGTCCTTGTGCCAGCCACCAAGAGCGCACCGGAAGTGAAGCTCACTCACGATCATATCGACTTCATCATGCGCGAAGGGGAGTACGCCCCGGAAGAGCAGATGACCAATGGCCACGACAAATCGAAAGGGGACGACAATGAAGACGACACCGGCACTGATCAGCTTCCTGCAATTGGTTGAGACAGGCGGCAAGTTCCGCCCGCTCGCCTATGATGACCGCCACCCGGACAGGGTGCTTGAGCCCGGCGATCCGGTAGAGGGGCGCCTGACCTACGGATCGGGCCTCACAACCCGCCCTGACGGCACGCCCCTGCAAATCGGGGATGAGATCACCCCGCAGGAAGACCTCGACCGCCTGCACCGCTATGTGCGTGAGGAAGTCGAGCCCGTCATTGAAAACCTGATCCACGTCCCGCTCTGGCCTGAAGCCTATGACGCGATTGGCTCGGTTATCTTCAATTTCGGGGCAGGGGAAGTGTCTGGCTGGCGTCTCTGGCGTCGGATCAATGCAGGCGAACCCTGGAGCAATGTTGCGCTCGAATGGGTGACCGGCACGTTCTACGATGACGGGATTCCGCTGCTCGGCCTCTGGCGGCGGCGCATCATGGAAGTGCTGATGTTCTTCAAGCTGGAATGGCGCGTGGGCGCGAATGTCGGCTGGGAAAGCGACGTCATCAAGGTACTAGATCAAATGGGCTGGGAAGGCGATCAGCCCAAACCAGAGCCCACCACGGCAGACCTCAACATGGCCCAACTGGAAGACCTCGAAGACGAAGCCCGCGAGATTGGCGCGGTTGTCGTGCGTGAAGCTGCGCCGGAAGTGGCAGCCAAGGCCGCGAAGGTGCAGGTCAAGGGCGCGAAAAGTCCGATCCCTGTGGAGCATATCGAGTATCTGGATGATGAAGCCAAGGCCGAAGTGAAGGTCAAGAAGATCGAGGATTCCCAGCGCGGCAAAGGCTTTGCCAAGAAAAAGGTTGCTGAAGCCGCTGCCACGATCAGCGTTGGTGGACTGATTGCGGAACAGGTGGGCGTTATTGAGCCTGCCGTGAAGTTTGCCAGCAACTACTCGATGAACACGATTGGCATTGTTCTGGGCATCACCACCCTCGGATCTGTCGGCTATTATTTCTATGGCAAATGGCAGGAGCAGAAAGGCCGCGACGATGCGGACACGCTGCTCGGATGATTCAGGGCGCATTCTTTTCCCTCTTCAACTTCGTCTCGAACAACAAGGTGGCTCAGATCATCCTGTTGTGCGGGGTGGGATATCTCATCATGCGTTGGAAGGAAGAGGCCGACGAAGCGCGCGGGGCACGCCGGGCGAACGAACGCGCCGAGAAGGCCACCCGCAAGGCCGCAGAGAAAGCACTCAAACAAATACAGGAGAACAATGATGACCGCATTGAAGCATCTGAAAAGCGCGCAGAGCGCATTCGTAATCGCCCCCCTAGTGATGGCGAGCGCGTTGACGAGTTGCCAGAACACCTCCGCTCAATCCTCGTCAGTAATGCTGGAAACCCTGACGGAGGCTCTGGAGAAGAATAGGGTGATGCGGTGCGAAATGTTCGAGCCTGTCCCGTTGCCAGATTACATCTGGAACGCCCTGCCAGAGGCCACTGCTGACGCGCTTGAGGCCCAAGGGGAGGACTACTTCTGTGAGTGCATTGATCCAGCGAACCCGGTCTGCCGCTGACGTGGCTGCATGGGCGGAGGTGTGTGGCTGAGGGCCGAGTGGCCTCCCCCGTGACTCGTCCAGCTAGCGGCTACTTCGTGCACTTTTCGCCATTCACCTCAAATCGTGTCCTGTCTCCGCCGGGGGCAACGGGCTTTACTTTTCTGCGCACAAGCAGGCGCCCAATAACACTACCAAAATCGAGGAATCGTGACAACCCTCATCACCTATGAACAGCCCTCTTACCGCTATGCAAAGCGGGTCAAACGGGTAAAGCGAAAACGCCACAAGCCACGCTGGCCAAAGGAGACGCTGTTCGATAAGATATGCGAGCGGCCCGCCTTCCTTGTGTATAGCTTCCTCTGGGTGTGGTGCTTCGTTACGATCCCGCGCGAGGCAAGCTATTTCCTGATCCGCCAATCCGCTGCTGTTGAATATTGCACAGATGCGAAAATGCAGAGCCTGGTTGATTACTGCGACCACAATGCCTGCACACTGGATGACCGGTTGTATTTCCACCGGATCGCCGCAGAGCAGGTAATACGGTGCCAGTCAGTGCCGGAGCCGGTTAGCCTTCTCTGACAGCTTCAGCAAACATTCCCAGCGCATACTCGTAAACGTCTTTCGTATCTGGTAGAAGGGCATTCAAGGGGATGCGCTGCGTGAGGGTCGATGACATGCCCGACCAGATGCCTTGGACTTCCAGTTCAAGCGAGTCATCGTCATAGCGGGTAATCTGCACAAGGTCAGGCGGTTGATGCCCCTTGTCGCTGAGCTTGGTCCAGACGCGATCCCCGCCGAAGCCGATCTTGAGCGGGTAGGTCTGAGACTGATAGTGTTGGCGCAGGTCTGAGAGTGTCATTCACTCCTCCACAGCATTGAGCATTGCGGCGACCTCATCGGACAGATCGTGCGCTTCCCTATCCAGTTCGATGTACCACTTCCGCAGCGTCTCCACCGGCACGATCTTAAGACCTTGGGACTCAAGGGCGGCTAGGTAGGCGGAGATGATTGACCGAATGGCTAGGTCTGTCGGGCTGCCGCTCGTGCGCGCCCAAATCTCGTGATGCGTGTATGCGACATCTGCCGCAGCATCCAGCGCCTTCTCATTCAACTGATCCGCCACTCTCTCTTCCAGTCTATTCATTGTGTGGGCTCCTTGGTGGGGAGCGGAATGTCGTCCACGTGAACAATGGTGCCTGCAGTACAAAGCGCCAGCGTCTCACAGCAGGGGCAGGTCCATGTGAGCCAATCGCCCTTGAGCAATGATGCGTGGGATGCTTCCGCGATCTTCTTTGCGCGCTCTTTCTCCACGCCTGCCCTGACTGCCTCCAGATAGCAGCCTGAACAGTACCGATCTTCCTCCGGCACAAGCTGCGCTTTCGCTATGATCTTTTGGCGCTTTTGCTCTATCGAATCCATCATTCTCTCCTCTCTCTATCCTATCATATTCCGTACACTTACGCGAGATAATTCCTTGATTTTACGGGCGGGTTTGGTAGGGTGTGCGGGCTGCGGTTCGGGGCGTCTGAGCAGGTGCTTTGGCCGGGGGTTAATTGCCCCATGCGACGGTATCCATCCCGTCTTACCAGAAAGTTCGGTGCAATTCCGGCGCGCTCCACCAGCAGCTCACTCTCCACGTATAGTGCGGGAGAGGGCGTCTTGAATGGCCATCGGCCCGATGCCTCTATCAATCGCTTGCGACAGGACACCAAGCGTTTCCGGGCTCTCCAGCCAGTCAGCAAATATGTGGATAGCCTCGCCGGGCGTGAGCACAGCCGCGACATCTCCATCATATGGGGCATCGACGGCTTCGGCCATAAGCCGCTCTCTCAGGGATTTTGTCATTTCACTTCCATCCTCTTGATTGAATCTTACGGCCCTTGGGCCAGTTAGAGCGGGACTGGAGTTTAGATCCGTTCCGCTTGCGTTTCTCGGCCTGCGTCTTATTCTGTTCAAAGCGACGCACCTTGGCCCGACCGCCCGACTCCCCCGACGTTTTTGCCTTGGAGCAGTCTGCATCCCAGAGCGCGCGGTTGCCCAACTCATTTGAGCCGCCACTGAACAGTGGAACCAGGTGCTCATCCACGACAAGGCGCGGCTTGGTGAAGTCCAGCGTCTTGCCGCAGCCGCAGCCGCACTCCCCATCCTGCTGGATGATCAGCAAGCCGAACTCGCGGCGGGTCAGGGCTTTGCGGTCAGTCATTGGCGGCGTCCTTGTATTTCTGGATCGCCTCACCCGCCCGAGTGATCTCAATCTGCATCTGGGCGATCCACTCCTCCGCCACCTCAAGGCAATAGTCGGCAGAATCCTTGGCTGAGGAATAGTGCACGCAGCCCTGATGCAGGAAGCTAATGGCCTTGATGGCTCTCGTCACTGAATCCTCAAGGTGCCCTGCGGCACGGTTCAACTTCAACTGACGGCTAAGTTCTTTTTGGATGTGCTCTATCTCACCCATCACACTCTCCCGTGTAGAGGGTGGCCGGTTTGTCGGTTCGATGTTCCGGTTCGCCGGAATGTTGACCGAAAAGACCTTTTTATTTGCAAGATTGAACGCGGTTCGTCAGGGTGGGCACCCTTAGTCGATTGAATTGTAACGAAAAAGATCTCTATTGCATCTGATTTGTAATCAGAGGGTCGGGGGTTCGAGTCCCTCAGCCGGCACCAGTATTTACTACAGTTTGCGGCCATTGCTATTCCTCCGGTTTGTCGGCTGGTTTGTCTTGGTTCGTTTGTTCTGAACCTGTTCCGTTCCTGTTCTCAGCTTCCGAATCTTCGCGGCATTGATCTCGTCACGGGCCACATAGACCCGCTTCATGGCTTTCACGTCATCGATGGACCAGCCCAGCGTTTCGGCAATGTCCTCATCTGAGAAGCCTGCCCGGATGCAGTCAGTGGCGTAGGTGTTGCGCAGATTGTGCAAGGTGCGGTCGATCCCGAGCAGGTCGCAGCGGTCATTCACCAGATCGCCAATCCGCCGCGGCTGGACAGGTCTGCCCCGATCCCCCGTCAAAAGCGTCACAGCATCGCCAGAGCGCGCCTTCAGGCCCGTGAGGAAGGATTGGGCGTCCGGTGTCAGCGGAATGATGACCAGCCGCTTCCCGCGCCCCTTGGACGTCGTCCACTCGATATAGTCGCCTTTCCATGCAGGCCATGTGATGCGGGCCAGATCGGTCCGGCGCAGTCCGGTGTATCGCGCCAGCAGGAAGGCATCGGATTCTGTCTGTGAGGCGCCGTCGAGAAACGCGGTTGTCATCCACTCATCAAAGGGGCGCTTGTCGTCAGGGCGCTCGTACAGGTTCGGAAGGTCAGCAGCCGGATTGTGCAGGATCAGGCCGCGCGCATGGGCATAACCGAGCGCAAGGGACAACGCCTGCACATTCAGGTCAGCCTGCCTGCGGGATACTTTGGCGCACTCATGCTGCCAGTTGATGATTGCGCCCCTGAACCGCCTGTCTTCCATCACCGGAATGGAGGCGGCCCCGAACTCCTTGCGGGCAATGTCCAGCGCATACTGATAGCCTGCGCGGGTCGCCTCGGCGCGGCTCAGGAACTTGTCGCTGGCCAGATAGTCCTCAATGAATTGTGCGCAGTCGCCTTCGGGCTTGCCTGATCCTGGTTCGCTGTCCACGGCTTCTTGCCAAGCCTTCAGGAAGGCGGCGGGAAATGGCTGGGACATGGGGTTATCCATGCAGTCGAAGAACCTTGTCCCAGCTTCGGTGTAGTAGTATATCTTGAGCCGACCGCTGGCGAGTTTCTTGTGTGTCGTCCGGTACTTCATGCCGCGCCCCGTTTCTTCTGCCAGTTCTCGAAGGGGTCTTGTTCGTTAGCCGCCCCTTCCGGGGTCAGTATAGCGATACGATCACCGTCAATGACAAGCCCGCCGACCTCCATGCCAGCCGCTTTCCACAGGTCGAGCAATGTCTCGATCCGCTTCTTGAGCTGAAAAGGTGTCAGCGGCCTGCTCACTTCCCGTCCTCCGAAATCCTGAAGCATAGAGAATGCAACTCGGTGAGAAGATCTAGCGCGGGTAAACCCTTCTCATACGCTTGTCTGCGTGCCCGGAAGAACTCCGCCTCGTTCATGTGCGATAGGTCTGGATTTCTTGCCAGCCATGTAGCCTGCCACGCGCTGAGGGCTTCAGCGATCAAGGCAAGCTGATCCGCAGTAATGGTTGTCTGCCTGCTCACTTCCCGTCCTCCAGAGCGCGGAGAAGGGCGATGCAGAGGGCGGTTGCGGGGGATTTGTGCTCGATCTCGTCCAGCTTTTTTACGGTGCCGGGGTAGCGGTTCACATCAACATCAGTTAACGCAACTGCTGTTGGCCCCGACATAGACATGAAGATTTCCATCTGCCAGTTCGGCGGTAGCACCCGCTTACACAGGGCTATGGCTGAATCGAGCGATGTGGTAAAATCATCAGTATCACAGATCGGATTACCCAAAGCGTCAGGGCCAAACCGATCTGTGGTGATGGCCTCATGACGTTCGTCGGTCCAGCGCCAATGCTCATCGCTGACAATATTCCATATCGCCAAGTCCAACTCCCTTGAACCGCCTTCTTTCTCTAAACGCGCAATAAGATCAGTCATTGGGGGTGTCCTTTAGGGCCAACAGGATGGTCTTCCGGCATTCAGAAAGCCCGGCGTTGTACCCTTCCACGTGGCAGCTCTCGTAACCGTATTCGTCCTCTGATGGGTACTCAGCGTCCTCGATGGCATTGATTTTGCCCAAAACCTCCCGCAGCCTCTCATTCTCTTCCTGTAGGGCGGCTGCATCCCGCGTATCAGGTTCCGCCCCTTCCTCCGCCACAACACTCGCAATCTCTTCCAGCCCGACTCTCCATTGAGCCGGGTCTTTCATTCCGAGGCCGTGGTACTTGATGGTGAGACGGCGCGTTTCTCGCATCGCCGCAGCGGCCCCAAGGCAGGCGTGACTGAAAACCGTCCAATCAAGTATGCTCATGGAGATGTCGTCATCGGCCAGCTGCTCTAGCCCCTTTATGATAGCATCAGCCGGATCCACTTTCACTTCATCAGCCATTCACTTCATCCTTCTGCTTAAGGTCTATGCCGCCCAGAGCGTGTATGTCGGCTAGGCGTTCGTTGACGATGGCGAGGAACTCTGTGAAGCGTTCCTCTGCTTCCTTGATCTCATCGGCCTTGCGTTCGATGCGTTCGACCTTGGTTTGCAGGTGCGGATCGAACCGCCCGTCATAGCTCATCCAGTCATTGTATTCCCGGCCCGTGCAGGCCATCTGCCAGATGCATTGCCAGCGATAATCTTCGTTGAGCGGTGCGCCCAAAAGGCTTTCAAGATGGGTCTTCGGCGTGGGGCATTTGATTTCCAGAAGCCCATCCTTGCCCACCAGCCGGTCAGGTGATGCGCCGGCCCATTCGATGGTGGGGTGACGGATGAAAGGCGATTGCTCCAGCGTTGCGCCGGTCATCATCTGATAGGCCAGCGCGGCCTCTGCCTCTGTGTCGATCCCGTGCTGCATGGCGGGGCTGGTGTAGTGGTCAGCCGCCTGATTGGTCAGCCGTTCCTGCACGAGTTCGTACACGTAATCATGATACGCTTTCAGGGGCTTGCCGTCACGCACTGAGCGTCGAATGATCGTGCCTGCACGGGACGCCGTGGCGTGTCCGATGCGCGCCTGAATCCAGGTGGCGGTGCCTTGCGGATTATACTGCATTGGATTGCTCCGCTTTCTGCTTGATCCAGTGCGCCAGCTGGCGCTCGATCAGGTCAAAGCTCTCGAAGGGAAGGCTGGCCAATTCGGTCGCCTGAAAGCCCTTCTTGCCAGCCCATGCGAGCAACACACTTTCCTCGGTGCCCAGCTCTTTCAGGAGCGAATTGATACGGGTGACCTGCTGCTCCGTCAGGACAGATCCAGACAGCTCCTTGATGCCATCCCGATCTTCCCCGCCCAGCTGAATGCCGAGCACGTTGCAGAGCGTGTAGCGCTTGCCGTACGAGACGGTGACGCCATGCTGTTGCAGGATGTTCGTGCCCCGTGCATCGGTCATGACCGGAAGCGGGAGCGTGTCGCGTTCTGAATGCCCCTCACGGTGCGTGCAGATGCAGGTGACGTGGATGTTTCCGTCGATGGTCTCGGTTGTCCAGCGGACTGAGAAACCATACTCTGAAAGCAAGGGACGCACGGCTGCCTGAATGTCTTCAAGCTTGGCGTAGCTGGATTTTAGGTGCAGGTTCTGGCCCGTCTTCTCAACGGCTGGCAGCTTGGGCTGCATCGCAGCCATTGCCCGCGAATAGTCCTGCTCTGCCTTGTAGCGGTCGCTGTCGCGTTCCATTGCGATGATCTTCTCAAGGCGGTTCACGTCGATGGTCGGATCAAGCGCAACACGCTGGGCGAAGGTCAGCCCTTCCATGTCGTATTGAACAGCGGGCGCTTTGCCCTCTTCCTGCTCGACAATATCGTATTGGGTATCAGCCATTGTTCATTCCTTTCTCGTGAAACGCGTCGCACTTTGCGTGGTCATGCTCCGAAATAAGCAGGGTGACTCCGTGCTTGTCCTTGCAGTGCCACTGCCGGCCCAGCGGTGTGTTGAACGGGGCAGCGCAGATCGGACATGCCAGGGGATGCTTGCTTGTGGGTGTGAGGTTGGCGGGGGTCATCGGCTATACTCCATGACGTACTTTTTCGCTTCGTCCTTGGACATTTTCTCGCCCGTCCAGTCGTTCCAAATCTCCTCGCAATTGACGGCATCGATCAGATCACAAACGGCCTGCTGGTGGGCGGGCGTCATGTTCTGCTGCGCCGCACCCATTGACCAACTGAGGCCGCGCGTATCGATGTCCTCGGCAACCTTCTGCGCCTCGTCGCTGACGAATCTCCACGCCTTCAGTGTCCCCCACTTCAGCGTCAGTGTGTCTTGTTTGTCGTCGGCCATCAGCCTTCTCCTTTCAGGGTAGCGAGCGCGGCGCGGGCTTGGTCGAGCATGGCCAGCGGACGATTGATCCCGCTGCCCAACTCATCGTCACCCAGAGCCAGAACAACTCCAATTTCGTCATCGTCCTCCGCAAACACCGGCTTCAGCCTTGCAAACGGCTCCAGCGCCTCCACAGCATCCAGTAGGGCGGGGAGGGCGTTGATGGCCTCGACTATCAGGGCGGCGTTGACTTCACCATTTGGCTGGCCATCAAAACCCGCCCACGCAACAATCTCGTTGCCGGTCTTGTCCATGATGGCTTCTGCTTTGCCAGCTCGGGTGAAGTGGTGCTTACGCTGGTAGTAATTGCTAAACGTCTCCCAGGGCCCCTCAGTCGCCTTTGCTCGCAACTCTCTCAGTCTCTCAACTGTATCTGTGTTAGTCATTACCAGCTTCCTCCCGCCGTCTCACTCTCGCCCCACGTACACGGACCGCAGAGGCAAACAGCGTTGACCACAGGCTTTGCTCCGCAGACTTCGCATTCGCGTGTATAGTCCTTGGCAAACGCCTCCTCGTTGCTCATTGCCGATTGATCATGCGGGGAGCAGGACCGGTCGTCTTCGGAGTGGATTTCCTTGCGCTCGCTCATGCCGCTTTCCTTTCCAAATCAGAGGCGATGTGTTCCGCAGCCACAGCCGCGTCGTAACGATTGAACCGCTTGCTTGCGATTGCTCTGGCCTGCACCCAATGGTCATGGATGGCGGCTCTCAGGTTCGGCCCTGCTTCCCAGTAGATCCGTTCGATCTCCTGATAGTCAGCCAGCTCTGCGAAGTGGGCTTGCTTCACATCAGCCAACCGCTCGGCTGCGAAGGCTCCCTCTATGGCGCGTGACTGGATTTTGCAGCGCATCGGGTGCTTGGATATGTGGTGGGAGAGGGGGAAGGTCATCAGACAGTCTCCTTCGGATTGGCGGCTTGCTCGCAAACCTTGTTCATGAAATCATCCGAGAGATCGTCCGGCAGGTAGTCGTGCTGGGTCTCGAAGATGAACAGTTCCTCTTGGCAATTGGGGCAGCATCCATCGCTGATCCGTGTGCCGCAGTCTGCGCAGTGCCCGCTCATGCCGCTTCCCCTTTCCGTTCGTATTCCTCGGCCTTTGCCCAAGCCATTTTGTAGACCTTGACGATCCCCCATGCGTCTGGTTCCAGTTCACAGTCAGGGTCGTCCATCGGGACAACAGCGATGTCCTCGAAAAGGGCTTGCAGGTGAGGGTAAAGCTCTGGCAGGCGCTCTTGACGGCTGAACCAGTCAAACAGGCCCTCGACGGACATGCGCAGGTCTGGCCCGGCAATCTCATTGAACCGCTCTTGCTGGCTTGGCTCTTTGCGATGGTGGCTCTGTCTTTGGTCGTAAGCTGAGGTGAGCATTAGGCTGCCTCGGACTTCTTGGCGCGAGCGGAAAAGCGCGGGGAGAAAAAGTTCTCCAGCTTTCCAGTGTTGCGGTTCAGGTGGTTCTGGATGCCCGCGATGTCGTGTGCGAAATTGAAATCATCGGCCGCAAGCAGGCGAGCGAAGTCCATCGGGTTTCCGTTGGCGTGTGTCGCGCACAAATCCATGTGCAGGCTCATGCGATCAACAAAGATGAGCCGCGCAGGGCAGCGATCCAAGATTTGCACGATCAGGTCAGACTCGTACGGGCTGATGTCAAATGAGATGTGGTTTGCCATTGGTGTCGTCCTCTTGTTCGATGATGGGATCAGGCTGTGTGTCGGAATGCCTGCGAAGGTTTGGACAGGGCGAGATCGATTTCACCCTCCGCCCGAGCAAGGCTGTCTGGCGTAGGGAGCAACCCCGCATCTCTGTCGTCCGACCAGAGCTTCACGTAACCGCGCGCACTATTCAGTGCGTAGGTCTGGCGCGAAATCATGTTGCAGGCGTCTGCCAGCAGATCGCGCTCGGCCCGGTCCAGCTTGCCGCTGTCGCGGAACACCAGAAGGCGCTCGATCAATTGGTATGGGGTTTCGGTCTGCATTGGTGTCGTCCTCTTGTTCGATAAGAGGACTGTAACACCTGACGTTATGACGTCAACTACTTTTTGTAACGCTGGGCGTTATTCGTTTGCGGCCCGTATCAGCTTGAGCGACCGCTCGCGTTGATCCCGCTTCAGAGAGCGCATGTAGCCGACCAGATCGACAACATCGCCATCCACTTCAGGATTGACCGAGATCAGCGCCCACTTAGGGACGGCAAGGGCAATGGCCAGCGCCTCAAGGATTGGCTCGCTGTAAGGCTGGAGTCCCCTTTCTATACGGGACAGGCTCATTGCGCTGATGAGTTCGACACCTGGTTCTGTCTCCATACGGGCAGCAAGCTTGGCGAGGGATAGCCCTGCATTCTGCCGCCATTGCTTGATGTAATGGCTGGGAGGGGTGTCGTCTTTGCTCATAATCTACTTGTAACCCAACGCGTTACAATGGGATATAGCACCGGGCGTTACGAAAAGTTCTTGACCCCGTAACGCCGGGTGTTATGATGCGTTTCATGACACACCCCATCGAAAGCTGGCTTGACGCCAAGGAGACCACTCGGGAGGCTTTTGCCGCCACGGTGGGCATATCACGGATGCAGCTATGGCGCATCATGAATGGGTCAATGCCTTCGCGTGATACGGCGCTGGCAATACAGGAAGCGACGAATGGGGCTGTGAAAGCCGCCATCCTCCTCAAGCTGGAGGACGCAGCCTAGTGTCCGCCCGGTCGCAAACTCACGACATTATCGGGCCGTTCGCGCCACTGGTAGTAGTCCTGCTGGGCCGCGATCATTTCGGTGATGATGGCACGGTAGGTTGTGGGCGGGATGCTGTAGCCCTCGGTGTAAATACGTCGGCCATCGTCTCCGGTTCGGTACAGCTTCACGTCAAAAAGCTCTGTCTTCTGGTTCCAGCGATACTCCGGAACCTCCCCCAAAAACTGTGGCAAACGCGGCATAATTCCTCCCATTTCTTTCGTGCATCCCCCGATGCGGTCGTCCAGAAAAGCGTATCCGCAAACATTACGCAACCGTTAACATTCCCCCGGTACGCGAAATTTTCCGCACTGAAACTCACTCTCACATTTAGCCGTCAATACGGGTTTTGGAGAGCGGGCTGATGGCTGACTGGGATCGTATTCTTTCGTCGGCTCCCCTGAACCGAACGGCGGCAGTCGTGACGGGCGGGAGCGATGAGCCCGCAGGCTTTCGTAAGGAGATTGTGGACCCGTATTTGCAGGATGGCCCGCACCCAACGCGCAAACCGCAGGCTCATCCAGAGTTTCGCGACCTGACGGGCAAAAGGTTTGGGCGGTTCGCCGTTCTCGGCCTCTCAAACATGAAGTCGACCGCTTCGGGCGGCTCCATGTGGTCGGTGCGCTGTGACTGCTCACGATACACGCTCAGGCGTATTCGGTCCCTTGAAAATGGCGGTGCGCAAATGTGCGCCGAATGCGACCATGCCGAGCGGGTCAAGCGCGGAGAAGGCCTCATTAATCTTGCAGATCGGGGGGATGAGCCATGCTGATCGGCCTCGCCCGCCTCGCGCTCCCCTCTGAGCAGCTACGCCGCCAGCTGCGGTATCAGGGCCTCCTGATCTTCTCTGTGGCTGTGTCCGTCATGATTACTGCGGGCCTGATAATCTGGCCGTTGCTCCGGTTCTGGGGGCGTGCGTGATGGGCATTATCTGCCGCTTGGTCGGGCACAAGATGATCGCAACGACTTGGGTTGTCGAGGATCTGGATTCGAACGATTTCGTCTGCACGGTTCGTATGGTCTGCCCGCGTTGCTTGCACAGCATCTCGGAGGAGGTGGGCCGCGTCCACCGAATGGATGTTAGTCCGCGCCTCTGGTGGAACTCAATGACTGAGCGCGTGACCAAAGCTCTCGAAACGGCGGGGCGCTGACATGGCTGGGGGGACAGATCATCCATGGGCCTGCCCAGAGTGCCGCCAAGAGGTGGACTACTACGAGTGCAACAAGCGTCGTGACCCGCGTTCCAGCCGTTTCCGCTCTGTGTGTGGGGATTGCTTTGATCGGATCACGCAAGGCGCTGGACGTTCTGGTGGGCCTTATCGCGGTGAAGTCGGTTCAAAGGGTGGTGGTGCCAGCTGGGACGCTGCGGAGCAGATGAAGACCAAGGCGGGCCGTTTGCGTGTCCAGTGCCTCGACATGATCGCCCAGCATGGCCCTCAAGGCGCTGACCGCCTCGCGTTCCTGATGGACGAGCACACAGATGACATCTCGCCACGCCTTTCGGAGCTTGTGACCCAATACGGCCTGCTCGTCAAAGGCCCGAAAACAGCCATCACAGACAGGGGCGGCAAAGCCCACGTCTACCAGTTGGCAATCACTCAACAACAAGGAGAAGCAGCGTGAGCAACCCGATTTTTGCTATTTCCGTTCGGCAGCCTTGGGCGTGGGCGCTGATCCATGGAGGGAAGGATGTCGAGAACAGGAGAAAAGCCCCACAGGGAACAGGCAATCTCATAGGCCGCAGATTCTGCATACACGCCTCTAAAGGAATGACGCAGGACGAGTATAGGCATGCTGCTGATTTCATGGCGACTATGGGCGTCGAGTGTCCGCGTCCTGACCGCCTGATTCGTGGCGGCGTCATTGGTTCTGTGCGGCTTGATCACGTGACTAGTGAATATCCAAGTCGGTGGTTTTTCGGGCCACGAGGGCTGATTGTGCGCGAACCTCAGTCCTGCGACCCAGTGGCGGCCTCGGGACAGCTCGGGTGGTTCAAGTGGAAGCCGTCTGGCGATCTGGAGGATCCTAAGCCGTGGATGGTCAAATGGCCCAACCAGACCATCAAGCGCCCTGTTGAGACTGCGCTGCTTCCGTTGTGGAGCCACTCATGACCCGCTGCACCCGCCCCAACTGCCCTCACACAGCAGAGCCTTCCAAGACCATCACCGGCGAGCCTCTGTGCCATCGTCATTTGATGGATGACCGCTGGGCCGCTCGCTCTGGCGCTCAACGCTACGCACGCAATGCGCAGATGCCAGCCACATTCAAAAACAAGAAGGGGGTATATTGCTGATGAAAAAGCTCGCAATGCTTATTCGCTGGGAGTTCATCCGTTACGGCTATCTTACGATGGTCCATGTCGAGGACATTGCCAAATATGTTGGCTGTTCAGAGGCGACCGTGCTTCGGATTACCCGCGATTTCAAACTGCGTCGACCTGGAGGAAAGCGCGTCCGCAAGAAGCGCCGCGTCACGTTCAACCATACCACAGGCCCGCGCGTTAAGTCCATCGGCAACCGGGAATCTCGCCAGCGTGGAGCCATTGCTTCAGCCATGGCGCAGAGAGAGACGGCCCCGATCACGCTGGCTGGCCCTCATTGGTCTGTGCCCCTTCGTGAAGGCGTCCGCCATTCAAGCAACCTACGCCTCCCATCCAATCCAAAGCGCGCCCTCGCTGACATGCAGGCTGAGCTGGGAAGGGGGCGGGGATGAGCCTCCCATATTACAAGCGTTTCCCGCGGGACTTCTTTGAAGGCACCATTGGAATGTCCTTCGAGGTGAAGTGCGCCTACGGGCTCGTTCTCGACATGATTTACATGCGTGACGGCAAGCTTCCAGACGATGCCCGGTACATCGCAGGGATGCTCGGATGCTCTGTCCGCAAGTGGAACAGTATCCTTTCAGAGCTGACCGAAGCGGGCAAGCTGCACTGTGAAAACGGAATTATCTCCAACTTACGCGCAGATTATCTCGTCGAAGAACGCAGAACATATAGAGATAAAAAGGCTGAAAATCGTTCACGTCCCAATAAAAACAGTGACGTAGAAAAACGAGCGAGAAGCAGCGCGCGCGTTAAACCAGAATCAGAACCAGAAGTATCTACTACTGACGTAGTAGATAACGCGGGTGAGCTTGAAACGGCGTTTGACGCTTACGTGAATGTTTCCAAGCGCCTTGAGCGAGACCACGGGTCCAAGGTTTGGCCTGTCGGCATCTCTTTCACCAAAGAGCGCAAAGCCCGCCTGAAAGCCCGCATCCGTGAACATGGCCTCGATGCATGGGGGACGGTCCTGCGCAAGGCAGCCGCTTCCCCGCACTGCACCGGCGCGAACGGCTGGGCGGCTGACTTTGATTTTCTCACCAGCAAATCCGGATTCTTGAAGACCCTTGAAGGAAATTACGATGACCGCACTGCAAGCCAGACAGGATCGAACAGTTCAGACGGTAACGGCTCCGTCCACGCCCGCCGCAATGGCGGAAAGCTTAGCGCCTTTGAACGGCTTGATCGAAAGCTGGAGGAAGCTTCCGCCCAGCAAGAGCCTCGGTTCAACGATGAGCGAGCAGGAGGTGAGGGCTACACTATCGATGCTGAAGCCACTCGCCTTGCCGGGTGAGCCTGTGCAGGTGTCGAAGATCGTCCAGCGTTTGCTCGCGGTGTATCCGGGCAAGGCCGACCAGCCAGACAGCGTTGCTGAGGATTGGGTGCGCATCCTGAAGGATGAACCCCTGGCGAGCGTCTGGGCAGCTTACGAGAAGATCATCCGCCGTCCGGGGACGTTCGCGCCTTCGCCGGGTGATTTCCTTGCCGAAGTGCAAAAGCACGCCGCGATGGTGAACCGCCTTCGCCTTTCCATTTCCGACAGAACTTAAACCAACAGGGGGACTAAACCATGAAACTCCGAGCAAACTGGCCTGTACTCGTCAGCATTGCCATGCGCTATGCGTGGGTAGGCGAGGGCTATCGTCGCAAGATGTCTCCCAAGGAGATTGCTGAAGCGCTTGAGTGCACCCCTATGGCCGTCCGCACCGTGGCGAGCCGGTTGTATCTCTCGAAGAAGCGCCAGCCAAAGCCTGAACCCGTTGAGCAGCCCACCAGCATCATCACCCTGGCTGGCCCTGAATGGTCTCTCCCTGAACGTATAGGCGAGTACGAGGTCCGAGCAGCCGTTCGTGAAATGGAGGAAGCAGCCTAATGGCCTATCGAAACTGGAGAGAGCGCCCGCTTGAGGGGCCGATGGCTCGCATAGTCAAAACCACGACAGGCGGCGGCAAGGTTCGCTATCACGTTGAGGCGTATTGTGGCGTAACGCTCGCTGATTTCAGGGCTGACGAAGACTGGCGCGAAGTGTGCCAACGGAAATCCCTGAAGTCAGCCGAAAAGATTGCGGCCCGGATCGAGCGGCGCAGGCGTAAGGGGGCGGTTGCTGAAAAGGAAACTCTCCCCGCCGCCACCCCCACTCAAGGAGAAGACGAATGAAGAACCAAGACGAAGCAAGCAAGATCGCCGTCCTCGAGAATATGCTGAGCAACATCGTTGAGACGTATGACCGCGAGAACTTCATGACCACGGCGGACTTTCACAGCACGGATTGCAGGTGCCTGCGTTGCCTTATTGACGCTGCCGGTGGCTACCTCAGAGAGGATTCCCAATGACCCAACTTTGGTATGCATTTTCTTGCCGCGCAGACCGCACAGAAGCGGCTGCAAACCGTCTTGGCGATTACATGGACTGTGACGCCTTCGCTGTGTGTCGCACGCTTCGCAAGCGTCCTCCCCGCAAGCCAGCCCGGACTGTGACAGAGTGCGTGTTGAAGTCCTACATCTTCGCAGGCTTTGACCGCTCGCCTAACTTCCTGGCTATCGAACACATGCCCGGCCCTCGCATCTACCCGATCAGCTTTGCCGGCGCGATCAAGCCGCTCAATGGCATGGCGGACCTGAAGTGGATCACCGGAGATCTGCCGATACCCTTGCACCGCCACTATAACATTCCGCGCCTCAGAGGCCAGCACGTATGGACCGCGGGCGACCATGTTGAGGTGGAAAGCATTGGTCAGGTCGAGGTTGAATCCGTTGACGGCAATCAGCTCAAGCTGGCCTTGCGGTTGCTGGGCCGTCCGGTGATAATGCGGGCAGAGGATGCGCAGTTGGCGTTACGGAGGGTTGCATAATGCCCTATGATGCCCGTGCAGATTCAAGCCGAAGCTATGACGTTGCCATTGACGCGATGCGTGAGCGCCACGAGGCCATTATGGCAGCTGGTGCCAAGCGGATCGAGTATATCGGTGACGCAGTACTGATCCAAGGGGACTGTCTGGAGGTCATGCCAGCGCTGGGGCGGGTGGATGCTGTGATTACGGACCCGCCTTATGGGATTGGAGAAGCGGCAGGGGCAAACAAGTCTCGCAGCAAGTTGGCGAAGGCCGTTGATTACGGTTGCTCCGATTGGGACAATCAGACCGCAGATGAAGCGATTCATTTTGCGCGCTCAATTTGCAATCAATCCATTATCTTTGGGGGCAATTACTACAGTCTTCCTCCGACATCGTGCTGGCTTGTTTGGGACAAGTTGAACACGGGCGACTTCGCGGACTGTGAATTGGCGTGGACCAACCTGCCAAAGGCCGTTCGCCGCATAAAATACCTTTGGAGTGGGATGATAAAAGCGCCCGGAGAAGTGCGCGGGCACCATCCCACGCAAAAGCCAATTGGCGTGATGAAGTGGTGCATTCAGCAATTGTCGAAAGACACAAACACCATCCTCGACCCCTTCATGGGCAGTGGCACAACCCTGGTCGCTGCCACCCAGCTTGGCCGTCGCTCTATCGGCATAGAGCTTGACCCTGATTACTTCGACATAGCCTGCAAGCGCGTCCGTGAAGCATGGAAGCAGCCCCGCCTGTTCGATGAACCGAAAGCGAAGCCCGCTCAGACGGGAAGCCTGTTTGATGGCGAGACTTGACCAACACACCAAATCACCTGATAAGGGAAACCAGACACCGAGGACGTGCTAGATGCTTCGCCCGGTGCGTGGGGCTGGAACACCGCGAGCGCGATCACCAGACCCTTAGTGCGAAGCCTTCCCGAAATTCAGAGGTCAGTCGGGTGATGTGGAGTTGATCGCCATTTGATCCCAACTATGCGATGTGGGCTCGGCAGCGCATCGTGAATACTGAGATCGCCAGCAGGGTGGTCTACTGTCGTCCAAAATTCAGAGCAAGCAGCGGTAGTGTAGTCCCCCAAACCATCCAGCCGTTGCAAGCGAGCCCCGTGCTTCCTGTTTGGAGGCGCGGGGCTTTCCATTAGGTAGAGGCGTCCCCCTGATGTCTCTCCATCACCCCTGAGCCTGCGGCGTCTCCTCTTGGCATCCACCATTAGTCGCAGGCTCTTTTTTCCCCACTGGCGAGTACGGCTGACGCAACGGTCAAATATCGAAGCGGTTTGCATAGGCGGCGTTGTAAGGCCGTGCTCCCCAATGTGGAAACGAAAGGAAAGTGCAATGGCAATCACGCACGCCAAGAACCTTCATGGTGAGCCTGATGATGACATCCGGCATTGGGCGAGGGTTTGCCTGCTGGAGGAGGAGTTGGCCCAGCATCAACCGGTAGACTACGAAACCATCTACGATGTGCTGGCCGAAACGCTTCGGGAATTGAGGCTTGCAGTTGACCGATTGGATGACCTGCAGGGTGGACGAAAGTGAAGGACACGAGCATGAAATACGAAGTCAAAGGCCTGACCAGCTACGGCGTTTACGATGGCGACCGCTTGCTTGGCAGCTATGAGAGCGAAACCACGGCACAGTGTGTCGCTGAGGCGCTGAATGAAGAGGCGGAGCGTGCGGATGGCGCTGTGAAGACCGCCTATCGGCGCGGTGTGGATGCAGCACGCACGATCAAACCGGTTACGCCCGATCCCGAAAGCGACCTTGAGCCACTTCAAGGCTTGGGCTGGTCTGTTGAGGAGCGCCAGCAGATCGCAGGCGCAAAGCAGTTCCCGCCCATCGCAGGAGATGGCAACGCAAGCGCCTTTTCCAACGGCCACGACAAGGAGACAACCTAATGGCTATCCTATCCCCCGAGGCGAAGAAGAACGCCAAGCCCTTCATCAATGGCCTCTGGACCGCCCTTGTGGTCATGGTCTGCATTGCGCTGGCCTCCAAGTACATCCTGAGCGGTTATCCCCCGCTGATCGCCTTCCTTGAGCCGTTCGCTGAATTGACCATTGTGCTTGGCGTTATCGGCATTGGCTTCATCGTCGCTGACCGGAACCCGCTGGTTAAGTGATGCGCCGCGCCCTGGCAAAACTTCTGAACCGCATTGCGTGGCACCTAGTGAAGTGGTCGTCCGCCCTTCAGGGGTACAAAGCCAAGGAAATGGTTGTCAGCACTCACTGGAAAGAGATGGACTAATGCCTCCCAGCGTCGCCTTCTTCCTCCTATGCATGGCAATCGTCGTTGGCGGCGCACTATGGGCAGCCCGAAAGATACTCGGTGACTAGCCTCATCCCTTACGTAGCCGCTGCCCTCTTCGCCTGCGCTATCGTATCTCAGCTATGCTGGCTCGCAACCGAATGACCGATCGCAAATACACTTACCGCTCTATCACTATCACCCTCTCAGCAATCGCTGTGGGGGCTTTCGTCTTGTGGAGTATGCATGCCAGCACCTAAGGGCAACAAATACTGGATGCTTCGCGCCGACCATGGGCGCCCCGCGGACTATACTGACGCAGAGGAATTTGCTGTCCTGGTCGAGGAGTATTTCACCGAATGCGAACAGGAACAGCGCCGCCCAACGCTTGCGGGCATCTCGCTTCACCTCGGCTTTGCTGACCGTGACACCTTCACCACATACAAGAACAAGGGCGAAGATTTTGCCCGTACAGTAAAAAAGGCCCGCATGATTATTGAGGATGATCGCTGGCAGCAATTGCTGGACAAAGACCGTTTCACACCGGGCGTTATCTTCGACATGAAGAACAATCACGGCTGGAAAGACAAGCAGGAAGTCGACCACAAGTTCGGCATCCTCAAGGACGTAAGCGGCGTAGATATTGTGGCGGGCGATGGCACGTCATCAGATTGAGCTTCCGCCAAAGCTCGTTGATGTATTCTCAGGCCCTGCGCGGTATCGCGGTTCATACGGTGGGCGGGGAAGCGGCAAGACCCGAAGCTTTGCCAAGATGGCCGCTGTTGTTGGCCTCAAATGCGCCCTGAAGGGTCAGACCGGTATCATCCTCTGCTGCCGTGAGTTCATGAACAGCCTTGACGAATCCTCCATGGCTGAGGTGAAGGCAGCAATCCTCTCAGACCCGTGGCTCTCTGATGGCTGGGACATTGGCGAAAAGTACATCCGCACCAAGGAAGGCATAGCGGGCCGGGTTGATTTCAAGTTCGCAGGCCTTCGGCACAATCTCGACAGCATCAAGTCCAAGGCCTCGATCATCCTTTGCTGGGTAGACGAGGCCGAGCCGGTTGCTGATGAAGCATGGGTCAAGCTTATCCCTACAGTGCGTGAGCATGGTTCTGAGATCTGGGTGACGTGGAACCCGGAGACCAAGCGCAGCTCCACACACAAGCGCTTTCGTGAGAATGCCACAGAGGACATGAAGATCATCGAGTTGAACTGGCGGGATAACCCGTGGTTCCCCGAAGTCCTTGATGATGAGCGCAAACGAGACAGGCTGGCCCGGCCGGAACAATACGATCACATATGGGAGGGCGACTTCGCCACGGTCATCGAGGGCGCTTACTACGCAGAGAAGCTTACACTGGCCAAGCGTCAGGGCCGTATCTGCAAGTTGCCCGTTGATCCGCTCATGTCAGTGCGTGTGTATCATGACCTGGCTTTCAGTTCGTCAGACAAGGCTGATGCCTACGCCATGTGGCCCACGCAGGCCATCAATCGCCAGATGAACTGGCTCGGCTATTACGAGTCGGTTGGCCAGTCGCTGGATTACCATGTGGGCTGGATGCGTGACTGGATGCATCGCAATGGAGTGCGCAGTGTCGAGCATGTCCTTCCGCATGATGGCACACGGCCTGATGGTCTCGGCAACCAATACAAGGACTATTGGGAGGCAGCCTCCACACCTGAGTTTCAGTGGACGGTTCGCATTATCCCCAATCAGGGCAAGGGCGCAGCCATGCAGCGCATCAACGTTGCCCACAAGAACTTCAACGCCTTCTGGTTTGATGAAGAAGGCACAGAGGGCGGGCGTGAAGCCATCGCCCATTACCACGAGCGCCGGGACGCTGATCGCGAGATCGGGCTTGGCCCTGAGCACGACTGGTCCAGCCACGGCTCTGATGCGTTCGGCCTTGGCGCCACAGACTTCGAGGACATTCTCGCCAGCATGACCCAGACGAATGCCCCCATGATACCTGAGTATGGAACGATAGCTTGATGGCTGAAGAGTACGAAGACACCGAACTGCTCGAAATCCTCAAGCGCGAGGAATCGGCCTCTGTCGGCTATGAGTCTGACCAGATCTACACAGACCAGATCGAGGCATTCAAGCGCTATACGGGCGAAGACTATGGCGATGAACAAGCGGGCCGGTCCCGTGTGCATGATCGCACTGTGTTCGAGGTGATCGAATGGCTGCGGCCTGACCTTGTGCGTGTGTTTGCGTCCGGCGGCCGTGCTGTGAACGTCGAGCCATGGGCAGACGGCGTGGCTGAGGAAGCGGAAGGCGCATCAGACTACCTCAATCACCTGTTCTTCGAGGAAATGGAAGGCGAGCAGCTGGTTGACGCGTTCAGCTTTGACGGCCTGTTGCAGAAGCGTGGTGTGGGTGCGTGTTACTGGCGCGATGCAGAGCTTGGCGATCCGCAGGAAATGCAGGGCGGTCAGGTCGAGTTGCAACGCCTGCAGGAACAGGGAGCGCAAATCCTCGGTGTTGAACCCATTGACGAGATGACGGCCAATATCAGCTATCAGCTGGTGACCAGGAAGGCCCGGCCTCATGCGCAGATCATCGCGCCGGAAGACTTCCGCATTGCCAGCCGGTCAACCTCGCTTGAGAAGCCGCGCTATTGCGGACATATCGAGCGGCCTACGAAGTCTGAACTCAAGGAAGAGTTCCCCGATCTGGCGGACAAGATCGATGAGTATGCGACAGACGTTGATGACCTGACGGATATTGACGAGCGGCGTGCCCAGCGGTTCTGGGACGAAGACGAAATGTACAAGGAGGAAACTACGGCCTCCGATGAGGCAATGGAAGTCCGCTTGTGGCGTGAGTATATCTATTTCGACAAGGACGGCGACGGGTATGCTGAACTGCTCGAAGTGTTCCGCCTGGATGGCTGTATCCTCACGGTCGAGGAAGTGGATGATAACCCGTATTTCAGCTGGACGCCGATCCCGATCCCGCACCGCTGGTTCGGCATGTCCATCTATGACATTGCGAAAGACATCCAGAAGATCAAGACAGCGCTTCTGAGGGGCGCGCTCGATAGCGTCTATCTCTCAGTTGCGCCTCGCACGATTGCGAACAGCAAGGTCAATCTGAGCGACCTGCTGACGGTACGGCCGGGCGCCGTGATCCGCACGAACAGCACTAATCCTGTTGGTCAGGACGTCATGCCGTTTGTAACGCCTGACATGTCCGGCTCTGCCTTGCAGATGATGGAAGTCGTGGACCAGATGGGCGAGGCCCGCACAGGGGTGACCCGCAATGCGCAGGGCATGGACCCTGACAGCCTGAACAAGACGGCCACAGGCATCAAGCTGATGCAGAACGCGGCATCCATCCGCAAGGAGCAGATCGCGCGCAATCTTGGTCGTGGCATCGAAATGATGTTCCGCAAGATATACCGGCTCGTGGTGAAGAATGCGCAAGGCCCGGACTCGATCCATGTGGGCAAGGGCAATTTCCAGACGTTCAACCCGTCACAATGGCCAGCAGAGGCCAAGGTGCGTGTTCATGTCGGCATGGGCACGGGCGACCGCGAAACCATGCTGAACCAGCAGATGATGATTCTCGGCCTTCAGCGTGAAATGGTCGCAAATTACGGCATGTCGAATCCGATTGTGGGGATTACAGAGCTGCACAATTCAGTTGAGGAAATCGGGCGCATCATCGGCAAGCGCACGGTTGACCCGTTCTTTAAAGACCCGGCTGCGTTGGCGCAAACCCCTGAAGGCCAGCAGGCTTTGCAGCAGATGAGCCAGCCAAAGCCTGATCCGAAGGCGCAGGAAGCCGAAGCCAAGATGAAGATGGAGCAACAGAAGCTCCAGGTCGACCAGCAGGTCAAGCAGGCCGAGATGCAGCAGAGCGCGCAAATGGAGCAGGTGAAACTGCAACAGCAGCAGGCCGGCGATGAACAGAAGGCCCAGCTGGAGCTTCAGAAAATGGAGCGCGAGTTTGAACTCAAGCGCTACCAGATCGATCAGGAGATGGCGCTCAAGGCCGAACAGCTGTCCATGGAACTCCAGATGAAGCAGAGCCAGTTCGAGCAGGAATTGGCCATGAAGGAGCGTCTGGGCATTCAGGCCAACAAGGCGAAGATGAACGGCTCCGGCACATCCGGCGTCCATGTCGGGGGTGAACCGGGTTGAACGAACAAGACGAAAAGCGCCAGCTAGAGCTGGGGCGGGAATTGGCGAGCATCGAAGCTGCGGAACAGGCGCTGCAGAATAGCGCGATCGTGGAATATTTCGATGCCGTCGAGAAGCAGGCAGTCGATGCCTTGCTGGATTGCGACATGTTGGATGATGAGCGTCGGCTGAAGCTGACGGTTGTGGCCCAGCAATGCCGCAAACTTAAGGACTTTCTGCACGACAAGCGCGATCTACGGCGCATGGTGGAGAGTGAACTGGAACTCCTGAAGGATATCTCCCAATGAGCGAGCAACAGGACAATCCGCTTGGTCTTCCCGAATCTGACGGTGGTGGCTCTCTTCTCGATGCATTCATCGAGGCGGGCGCCATTGAAGGATTTGAAGATGAAGCACCGGCAGTGCAGGCGCAAGATGGCGCAGAGGCCGACGAAACTACCGAAGTCACAGACGAACAGGATGAAGCCGCAGAAACCGAAGTCGAGGCCCAGACAGAAGAGGGCGACGAGGAAGACGGCGATTATATCGAGTTCGATGGTGAGGACGGTGAACCAAATCGCGTGCCGATCAGCGAAGCGCTGAAGGCATATCAGGAATTGAAAGAACTCGGCCCGGACGTCTCCCAGATACGTACCCAGGTCATCGAGCAGGCCCAGCAGCAAGTCAGCGAGCGTATCCAGTCACTGGACACGACGATCAATGAAGCTGCGCAAGCCTATGCCCTCATCAATGAGCTTGTCCCAAGCCTTGAGGAGCCTTCCGAGGAATACCTCAATCCGGCCAGCCCGCACTATAACCCCGATCATTACCGGCAGCAGAAGCAGCTGGTTGCGCAGGTCGGGGAGCATGTAAACGCCGCCAAGGAGCGGTTGCGGGGTCTGGCGGAAGCGCGAGAAAAGCAGACAGCTGCACAGCGCGAAATGGACATGAACAAGCATTGGACCGCACTTACGCAGTCTGATGCGACATGGGCAAAACTCGATCAGAAGGCCGCCACCAAGCGGCTGAATGACCTGCGGGAAGGGATAGCCTCGACATACGGCCTGTCGCGTGAGGAAGTTGGCGGTATCTACCACAACAGCTTCATACGCATGGCGCAGGATGCCCTGGCATACCGGAAAGCCCAATCAAAACCGATCCAGCCGAAGGAGAAATCTGCTCCGCGTCTGGTGAAGGCGGGCTCCAAACGCAAATCCACCGGAACCGCAGACAGCAAGCGCCGCCAGACGGCGAATGCCACTCTGGCCAAGACTGGCAAGGTAACGGATGTGGAAGGCGTCTGGGGTGAGTTCGTTGATTAAGGAATGCCCATATGGCTGTTGATTCAGCAACCACCACAAGGTTTGAACAGAAGGGTGAGCGCGAACAGCTTACCAACAAGATTTACAACCTTGCCCCGATGGATACGCCGTTCATGACGGCCATCGGTCGGGGACCTTCTGCCACAAATACGAAAGTCGAGTGGCAGATCGATGACCTTGCAGATGCGGCTGAAAACTCCGCTCTGGAAGGCGATGACGCCAGCTATGTCACGGCAGCCGCCACGGTTCGCCTTGCCAACCATACCCAGATCTTCACCAAGTCGGTGGTCGTTTCGGGTACGGCGCAAGCGCTCTCCACGGCTGGTCGTCGCAATGAGCTGCTTTACCAGGTCGATAAGCGCACCAAGGAAATCAAGCGCGATATCGAGTTTGCCATCACGCAAAACCGGGCTTCGGATGACGGGTCTCGTGCAACTGCCAGAACGCTTGCGGGCTTCGAGGCATGGATCACGACGAACGCCAATCGTGGCACAGGTGGCACCGATGGCGGGTTCGTGACCTCGACCCAGCTTGTCTCTGCGGCGGGCGATGCGAGTTCAACGAACATTCGCACGTTCACAGAAGCCATGCTGAAGGCGTCCATCAAGTCCATCTGGGACGAAACGGGCGATTCTGCCCCGCTTGTCATTGTGGGCTCGTTCAACAAGCAGACGGCATCGGGCTTCTCCGGCATCGCGACGCAGTATCAGGACCACGGCAACGCGAAGTCATCCAAGAGCATCAACATCCTTGGTGCGGCTGACTTCTACGTGTCGGACTTCGGGCGTCACAAGATTGTGCCGGATCACTTCTCGCGCGGTCGTTCTGCGATGATCGTGAACCCGAACCATTGGGAGCTTCGCTATATGCGTCCGTTCAAGATCAACACTCTGGCCAAGACCGGCGATGCCGACAAGCGCCAGCTGCTGGCTGAACTGACGCTGATTTCGAAGAACGAAGCCGGTTCCGGTGTCGTGGCCGACCTGACCACAAGCTAACCAACAGACCGGGGCGGGAGACTGCCCCGGTCATCTCTCACGAAAGGCAAGGACATGGGTCTAGCAGAATTGAGAAAGCTGGCGACGGATAACGGCATCGAGATCGATGGCCGCTGGGGCGTTGGCAAATTGCAGGAAGTGCTGATTGATGCGGGCGTCGAGTTCGAGCTGGTCGATGAGCCATCCGAGCGCGAACTGGCCGAGGCAGCCGCTGAGGCAGAGCCGGAAGTTGTTGCTGCGCCAAAGAAGTCCACAAAGGGTGTGGATGTGATCGTCATGGTCAACGGATTGCATGTAAACCCGCGCGATATCGGGCGCCATGAAGTGGCGAGCCTGAAGTTCAACAAGAAGGACCGGATCACCATCGTGACGCCCGGCGTGGCTGAGGCGATGGAAGCACGTGACCTGGTGGCCATCGTATGAATCAGGTTGACTGGTCTCCGGGCGGCATTCGCCACCACCTCGCCATTGACAGCGATGATGGCAGCACAATCGTGCGCCGGATACAGGATTGCGAGCCGATCCTTGATTACAACAAGTTCCTCCGGTCCCTTGGGCCGCAGCATTACAAGGGCGAAGACGGGACGATGTGGCACTATGCCCGCGTTCCCAATATCATCCTTGAAGACTGGATCATCAAATACGGCGCCGATGTTGTGCTGAATGACACGGACAATGATTTCATCATCAAGCTGATCGAGCGCGAATATCCATATCTGAAAGTGGGAGATTTCCGCCTTGCTTGATGCACTGGAAACATGCCGCCGCGCCTTGCAGATGCATACGCCGGAAGGGGATGCCGAAGCGCTGGACATTGCGTCCACAATCCTTGTCCACGAACCGATGAATGGCCATGCAGCCTATCTGGCCGGGACAAGCTTCCTGCGCATGAAACAGCCCGGACTGGCGGCCATGGCGTACAATATGGCCTTGATGTCCAACAAGGACGAGCCGTCCATCTGGAACAATCTCGGCTGCGCCTTGCGGGAGTATCACCCAAAGGAGGCCGTCAATGCGTTCATGCAGGCCCTGGAACTCGACCCAACGCATGTCGAGGCGAACAAGAACCTTGCGGCCTGCCTTGGCCGGGTGGGCGAGCGCGAGAAAGCCATTGCGATCAATACCCGCCTTCGGGGCGAGCGCCCGGACGATCACGACATTCCGTACAATCTGGCGCTGGACCTGTTGCATACGACGGACTGGCGCGCCGCATTTGAAGCCTATGTATATTCTGAAGGCAATGCCCAGCGGAAGATCCGGAACTACCATATCGACAAGGAAACCCCGCGTTGGGATGGAACCGATAACGGGCAAACGGTCGTGCTCTATGGAG
>Ga0208032_1000195_pt1 | contig 43349 bp, 36 predicted proteins | sample MalvirAntarct_66_FD_184254 | JGI IMG/M metagenome (GOLD analysis project Ga0208032, IMG submission 184254) | Marine viral communities from the Global Malaspina Expedition - Malaspina viral metaG Antarct_66 (SPAdes) (version 2) | ecosystem: Environmental > Aquatic > Marine > Oceanic | place: West... | reverse complement strand
CTTCCGTAAGTGGCAAAGTGGGTTGTTTTTTAAGAAATCAAATTATTATTAAGTCAATTAATTTATTCAAAAACGAACTTGATAATTTTAACCTATTTGTATTGTGGAATAAAGATATTAAGGGTGTAAATTTTTCCAACTTCACAAGTAAATACAGTTTTCGGCATAGGTATATACAATAGTTATATTGGCATAAGTTTTTTAAATCCATATTATCAGAAACCCCTATAATTAGATGTAATTTTACGTCAGAAATTAATTGTATAAATTTTATAAATATGACTTTAGTAGGTAAAAAATTTCCAAACCTAAGCGTAAATGCAATGAACGATTTAGGCGATACTTTCAAATTGAATGTACTGGAAGAGGCTCAAAAAAATAATAAGAAAGTTATCTTATTCTGGTACCCAAAAGATTTCACTTTTGTTTGTCCAACAGAATTACATGCTTTTCAAGCTGCTTTGGGTGAATTTGAAAAAAGGAACACACTGGTTATCGGAGCTTCTTGTGACACTGCCGAAGTTCATTTTGCATGGTTGAATACGGCTAAGGATAATGGAGGAATTGAAGGGGTTACCTACCCTATTCTTGCAGATAGCAACAGAAACCTAGCCTCCACTTTGGGTATATTGGATATCACCAATGAGCAGTATAATGAGGAAACAGGTGTTGTTATGGTAGATGGCGATAATGTAACTTACAGAGCTACCTATTTAATAGATGAGGAAGGTACCGTGTTCCATGAAGGAATAAATCATATGCCTTTGGGTAGGAATGTAAATGAGTATTTGCGTTTGATCGATGCATATACCCACGTTCAACAAAAAGGAGAAGTTTGTCCTGCCAACTGGGAAGAAGGTAAAGATGCCATGACTGCGGATAGAAATGGTGTGGCCAATTATTTGTCCGCACACGCAAACTAAATTCAAGAATTAAATATAAGGGGTCAATTGATATTTTGAATTGACTCCTTTTTTATAAAATTAAACTTAGAATTTATGATAGTAGAATTGGAAAATGATAATCTGAAAGAGATTATTGATCAAAATAAAAATGTGGTTGTTCAATATTCGGCTACTTGGTGTGGCAACTGTAGAATAATGAAGCCAAAGTTCAAAAAGGAAGCCTCCGTTAATGAGGATATCACCTTTGTTCTTGCAGATGCAGAGAAATTTCCTGAATCCAGAAAGTTGGCCAATGTGGACAACCTTCCCACTTTTGCCATTTTTAGCGATGGTGAATTCAAGAATCAGGTACAGACCAATAAGTATGAAGTTTTAAAGGAATTGATCAGTGAAGTTACCAGTAATTAAACACCTTACCGGCTTTATAGCGGAAAACGATGAGGACTATGTATTGGAAACTATAGAAACCTTGGAGTCCATTACCGAAGTCTCTTCATTAAAGGATGAGGAATTGGATGTTATTGGTGAACTGATTTCCAATCTGTACGGAGCCTTGGAGGTACAAAAATCCATAAAGGAAGGTAAGCCCCAAAAAGAGGCTTTGAACGAATTTATGCAAAGGGTAGTTGGTTCTATAGACAAATAATTGGTGTAGGATCCAAATCGCAATAAAGGCAAATACCTCTATTTTTATGTTACTACATAGAATAGGGGTATTTTAATTATTTATGTAATTAAGCAAGTCTAATTATTGTCCTACTTTTTATCCTATATTCCTTATTTATCAAGCATATATTTTTTATTTTCACGCAAAATTTAAAAAATTAATTATGGCTACAGTAACACTTAAAGGAAATCCTATAAACACTATTGGTGCACTACCTGAACCAGGAAGTAAAGCCCCTGGATTTTCATTGACAAAGGGAGATTTGTCCAATATACATTTGGAGGATTACAAAGGTGCAAAAGTGGTATTAAATATTTTTCCCAGTGTAGATACTGGAACATGTGCACAATCTGTAAGACAATTTAATAAGGAAGCTGCCGAATTGGAAAACACTAAAGTCTTATGTGTTTCCAAAGACCTTCCCTTTGCCCAAGCACGTTTTTGTGGTGCAGAAGGAATAGCAAATGTAGAAATGTTGTCCGATTTTAGGGACGGTAACTTCGGAAAGGCCTTTGGTTTGGAATTTGTGGACGGTCCATTAAAATCCCTGCTCTCCAGAGCGGTGGTGGTATTGGATGAAGAAGGAAAGGTTATCTATACGGAGCAGGTTGGGGAAACCGTTGATGAGCCCAATTACAAGGCAGCCTTAGAAGTATTGATGGATGCCTAAGGAAAGCTTTTTGGTGAATCGCATTAAGAGCGTAGGTTTCGCAATAAAGGGAGCTTTACTCTTAATAAGAACGGAATCCAGTATCAAGATTCAGGTTTTTATTACTTTGGTGATGACTGCTGCTGGATTCTATTTTGAAATTTCCAATACTGAATGGATTCTTCAAATTTTGGCTATTGGATTGGTCCTGGGAATAGAGGGATTAAACACGGCCGTGGAGAAAATAGCAGATTTTGTGCAACCCGAATTTGATGAAAAAATTGGGTTTATTAAGGATGTCTCTGCCGGTGCCGTTATGTTGGTATCCATTGCTGCATCCATTATTGGCCTTATCATCTATATTCCCAAAATCTTTTAAAGACTATTAGTTTTTCCAGAATCCCAATCTAGCTTGTACAGAGTTTCCGTAAAATGCTATTTCAATAGGAAAAGTTCTGATGAGTTCATAAGTAAATTTGTAATTTAGCCACCAGAATTTAAGATTTAATGGCAAAAAAGGTAAAAAAACCAAAGTCAACACCCAATAAAAAAGGCTTTTCCTTAAAACTATCGCAACAGAACAAAATAATTTTTGGGGGGTTGTTAATGCTTTTAAGTATTGCCTTATTCTTTTCCTTTGTCTCCTTTTATTTTACCTGGCAGGAAGATCAAAGCTTGCTGACTGAATTTGCTAACAGGAATGAACAGGCCAGAAATTTATTGAATAAATTTGGAGCCAATGTAAGTCATTTTGTGCTTTATAAAGGATTTGGCGTTTCTTCTATCATATTTACCTTTTTACTATTTATAACGGGGCTGTACCTATTTTTGAGCATGCAGAAACAAGGGCTGCTTCGTAAATGGATATGGGGCTTGGTTTTTATAATCTGGTTCTCCGTTGCCCTTGGCTTCTTTGCGTCGGGACAACCGTTGTTGGGCGGTATGGTCGGGTACGAGATGAACGATTTTCTACAAGATTATGGAGGGAAAGTTGGAGTCTTTCTCCTACTACTTTTTGGTCTGATAGTTATTTTGGTAAGGTTGTTCCAATTTTCCCCGGACAAGGCAGTTGCCTATTTAAACGATAAAGGAAAATCTTTGGCTAGCGAATTTAAAAATGGTAAGTCGGCCAAGGTTGATGATAGCGACAGGGAGAACGATATTTTATATTCCAAGGAAAAGGAAGAAACCCCCGTGGTAATAGACACCTACACCCATAAGAAAGATATTCCTGTTTTGGCAAAAGAAGACGATGAGGAGGAATTTGAAGTAAAGGTGGGTGCAGAAGAGGATACTATTGCCATGGAAGTGGAAAAAATTAAAGAAGAGAAAGAGGAGTCCGACAATATTTCCGACAAGTTGGTGGAGGATTTTGGTGAATTTGACCCTACCCTGGAATTGGGCAATTTTAAATTCCCTCCATTGGATCTTTTGGATCAGCATGGTGCCAGCGGTGGCATTACCATTAACCAGGAGGAACTGGAAGAAAATAAGAATAAAATTGTTGAGACCTTAAAGAACTATAAGATTGGTATAGCACAGATTAAGGCTACCATAGGTCCAACGGTCACACTATATGAGATTGTACCTGATGCAGGGGTGCGAATTTCAAAAATCAAAAACCTTGAGGATGATATTGCCCTGTCCTTGGCGGCACTTGGCATTAGAATTATAGCTCCTATACCCGGAAAGGGAACCATTGGTATAGAAGTGCCCAATAAAAATGCCACCATTGTATCCATGCGTTCCGTTATTGCCTCCAGTAAATTTCAGAAGGCAGAAATGCAGTTGCCCATTGCCTTTGGAAAAACCATTAGCAATGAAACCTTTGTGGTAGATTTGGCTAAAATGCCCCATTTGCTGATGGCAGGGGCTACCGGGCAAGGGAAATCTGTTGGTCTAAATGCAGTATTGACCTCTTTGCTCTATAAGAAGCATCCTGCAGAGGTGAAGTTTGTTCTTATAGATCCCAAAAAGGTAGAACTTACGTTGTTCAATAAGATTGAAAGACATTATCTGGCCAAATTACCGGATTCTGAGGAAGCTATTATTACGGATAACAATAAGGTAATCAATACCTTAAATTCGCTTTGTATAGAAATGGACAACCGTTACGAGTTGTTAAAGGTGGCCATGGTTCGTAATATCAAGGAATACAACGCCAAGTTCAAGGCGCGTAAACTGAACCCTAATGACGGACACATGTTCTTGCCTTATATTGTATTGGTAATTGATGAGTTTGCAGATCTTATTATGACCGCAGGTAAGGAAGTGGAAACCCCTATTGCCAGATTGGCACAGTTGGCCAGGGCTATTGGGATACACTTGATCATTGCAACCCAAAGACCTTCGGTTAACGTAATTACAGGGATCATAAAAGCCAACTTCCCGGCTAGGATAGCTTTTAGGGTTACCTCAAAAATAGATTCAAGAACCATTCTGGATACCCAGGGGGCCGATCAATTGATAGGGCGTGGGGATATGTTGTTTACACAGGGAAATGACGTTACCAGAATTCAATGTGCTTTTGTGGATACTCCTGAGGTTGCTAAGATTACTGAATTTATTGGTTCCCAAAGGGCTTATCCAGATGCGCATCTACTTCCTGAATACTTGGGAAATGATGATTCTGGCACAAGTATTGATTATAACATTTCCGATCGGGATGCCATGTTTAGAGAAGCTGCAGAAGTAATTGTAATTGCCCAACAGGGTTCGGCCTCCCTGATACAACGCAAGTTGAAATTGGGATACAATAGGGCCGGGAGAATTATAGATCAGTTGGAAGCAGCAGGTATTGTTGGTCCTTTTGAGGGCAGCAAGGCCCGCCAGGTACTTGTACCAGATATTTACGCCTTAGATCAACTATTGAGCAATGAAAGTGCATAGGTGACATGTTAAAAATTTAAATAGAAGAAAATGAAAATTAAATTATCTATTATATTATTGGTATTATCTACTTCAATATCTATGGCCCAAAATTCGGCAAAGGCCAAAACTTTGTTGGATGAAGTGTATAATAAAGTAAAAAGTTATGACAATATTTTTGTAGACTTTAAATACAGTCTTAATAACGAGGAGGCCAATATAAATACAGAAACGAGAGGGGATGTAACCATGCAGGGAGATAAGTATTTATTCAATTATTTGGGTTCCAAGCAAATGTATGACGGTAAAAAGGTATATACCGTTGTTCCAGAAAATGAAGAGGTGACCATTGAAGAGAAATTGGATGATGAAAACACCATTACACCATCTAAAATGCTTACATTTTACAAGCAGGGGCATAACTATGACTGGGACATTTTGCAAAATATACAAGGAAGAAAAATACAGTTTGTGAAGTTGACACCAATTGATACCAACTCAGAAATCAAATCTATTTTGTTGGGTATAGATGTGGAGACCAAACATATCTACAAGCTTATTGAAACGGGAAAAAACGGTACAAAAACGACGATTACTGTTAATTCTTTTAAAATAGACCAGCCCTTGTCCAAAACCTTATTTACTTTTGACGAGAACAAGTATAAAAATGATGGGTATTACATCATAAGAAATTAGACATTGAGAATTCTAGACCGATATATATTATCGAGGTTCCTTTTTAATTTTCTCAGTTCGTTCGTAATACTGATGTTTATCTTCGTATTTCAAACGATATGGTTGTTTATTGATGATTTTGCAGGTAAGGGCCTGGACATTTTCATAATAGGAAAATTCCTGTTTTACCTTATGCCCAACTTAATGGAACGGGTAATTCCCTTGACCGTATTACTTTCTTCCATACTTACTTTTGGTTCGTTTGCGGAAAATTATGAATTTGCGGCCATGAAGGCCTCTGGTATTTCCTTACAAAGGGCCATGTTGCCTCTTATTGTTTTTGTTACATTTTTAGGTGGGGTCACTTTTTATTTTGCCAATAACATTATTCCTATTTCCGAACAAAAAATATATAATCTAAGAAGGAATATTGCCAAGGTTAAACCTGCGGCGATTATTTCTGAGGGAGTTTTTAGTGATTTGGAAGGTACGGAAATGAACATGAAGGTAGATCGTAAGTATGGGGAAAATGATAGGTTCTTGGAAAATGTCATCATTCATGAAAAATCCAAAACAAAGGTCAATACCACAGTAATCAAGGCTAAATCAGGTGAGCTTATCAGTAGTGAGGACTCGGATATTTTGCAGTTGGTATTAAAGGAAGGGCATTATTACTGGGACGTAAGCACTAAAAATAACAAGGAGAAGAAGAAAAATCCATTTACCAAGGCCAATTTTAAGACTTATACCATTAACAAGGATCTTTCAGATCTTAACGATGTTGACTTGGATGAGGAGCGGGATGTAAGTACGGATAAGATGAAAAACATTTCCCGCTTAACCAAAGATATAGACTCTCTAAAGGAAGACAATGTAAAATTGGTAACTGCTTTTTCCAAGAATATCGTAGGAAGAATGGGCGCCTTCGTGCCCCTGAAAAAACCAGATTCGTTAGCCCAAATTACAATCGATAAAAAAAAGAAAGAAATGGATTCTTTGGGAACCAAGATAGGTACAGATAGTATATTGGCTCTCTATCCCTCATGGCACCAGACACAGATTTTAAGCTCTGCAAAAAGTGCTACTTCCAATATTATAACAAGTATTCAAGGAAAGAAAAATGAGCTTCAAATAAAATACAAGATATATCGTCTTCATATTTTGTCGCTCCACAAAAAATACGCATTGGCATTATCCTGTATTATTTTGTTTTTTGTTGGGGCCCCTTTGGGTGCCATCATCAGAAAAGGTGGTTTAGGTTTGCCTATGGTTATTGCAATTATTCTGTTCCTAACTTATTATTTTATTGGGGTATTTGCCGGAAATTATGCCAAGGAGGGGAATATAAATCCAATTATAGGGGCATGGCTTTCTACATTTATAATGTTACCTTTAGGTGTTTTCCTAACTAGAAGGGCAACGGCGGACAAGGGATTAATGTCCTTTGGGAGTATTTTGGATTATTTTAAGAGCGTATTTAAGAAGAAAGAAAAAATTGCTGTAACATGACAACAAAAGTTGAAAAGACCATTGCGCTAAATACCATTGAAGAGGCTATTGAGGATATAAGGCAGGGCAAGGTTATTATTGTAGTGGATGATGAAAACAGGGAAAATGAAGGAGATTTTTTGGCAGCCGCAGAATTGGCTACACCAGAGTTGATCAACTTTATGGCTACCCATGGTAGAGGACTTATCTGTGCACCACTTACCGAAGGTAGATGTAAGGAACTGGGTCTGCATATGATGGTGCACAATAATACTGACCCTATGGAAACCGCGTTCACAGTTTCTGTAGATTTAAGGGGCTATGGTGTTACTACGGGTATTTCTGCCGCAGATCGTGCGAGTACCGTTAAAGCGTTAACAGATTTAAGTATTAAGGCCCATGATTTGGGTAGGCCTGGGCATATATTTCCTTTGGTAGCTAAAGAAGGGGGAGTATTAAGAAGAACGGGACATACCGAAGCCGCCATTGATTTTGCCCGTTTGGCCGGACTAAAACCTGCCGGGGTTATCGTTGAGATTATGAACGAGGATGGATCTATGGCCAGATTGCCCCAATTGGTAAAAGTGGCCAAGACATTTGATCTAAAAATTGTGTCCATCGAAGCCTTGGTCGCCTATCGCATGGAGCATGATAGTCTTATCCGTAAAAAGGAAGATTTTAATATTGTTACCAGATTTGGCGAATTTAGATTGAGGGCTTACCAACAGACCACCAATAATCAGATACATTTAGCGTTGACCAAGGGGACTTGGAAGAAAGAAGACAAAGTCCTGACCAGGATTAATTCTACGCTGATCAACAATGACATTCTTGGCACCCTTACCAACAATCCGGACAAAAAATTGGAAGATATGTTCAACGCCATCAATGAAGAAGGCAAAGGGGCAATAGTCTTTATTAATCAGGAAACCGAATCCTTGAACCTATTGGGCCGCCTGGGTGAACTGAAAGAATTACAAAAACAAGGAATTTACAAAGCTCCGAAAGTGGATATGGACGCCAAGGATTTTGGTGTTGGAGCCCAAATTTTGCACGATTTGGATATAGCCAAAATTAGGTTGTTGAGCAATTCTAGTCACACCAAAAGGGTTGGGCTTGTAGGCTACGGACTGGAAATTGTAGAATACGTAACGTATTAATAAGGACGTTTAAATCTTAAATAATAAATGCCGAAGGTTCAATTTCCTTCGGCATTTTATTTTGGCTCAAGGTAGTCCCGACTTACAAGGGTCTTACCCAGATGTTTCTAAATTGAGTTTTGTTGCCGTGGTCCTGTAGTGAAAGTACATCATCACCATGGGCAGAGGGGTAGTCATGCAAACCAATATAATAGGTGTTACCACTAATCTCTACATTATTTTGTACTAGAACACCGTTGTGTAGAACCGTAATCCTCGCCTTGGCATCCAATCGGCCATCTTTTTTAAATCTAGGGGCCGTATAGATTACGTCGTAAGTGTTCCATTCCAATGGACCGCGCATCGCATTTACCAAGGGTGCGTGGTCTTTATAAATACTAGCTGCCTGTCCGTTTCTATAGGTACGGTTATTGTAAGAATCCAATATTTGCAATTCATATCTGTTCTGCAAAAATAATCCGCTATTGCCCCTACCCTGGCTTGAACCTTCCACCACATCCGGAGCACTAAATTCTATGTGAATCTGGCAGTCACCAAATTTCATCTTTGTACTTATACCTCCAGATCCGGGAACTACTTCCATATGGTTATTGTCTACAATTTTCCATGGTGCCGGTTGTGCATTGTCTTTTTGTTTTACCCATTGATCCAAGTTTGTTCCATCAAATAAAATTATTGCATCCGAAGGGGCGTCTCCCAATGTTTTTGCAGGAGTCACTACACTTACTTCTGGTTCCCATATTTCCGTCATTTCTGCTTTCATGGGCATAGGGGATACTTCGGGAGGAGTGCTGATATGTTTGTTTTGTGCTCCTATTTGCAAAGAAAAAGCAATAGAAAATAGGAAAAGGAAAATAATCTTGGAATTCATATTACTAAAAGATTTAATGGTGATTTGATTTGCTATTTTAAATATACTTATATTCCTCAAGATTTACATGGATATATATTAATATTCTTAAGGTCAATACTTGTTCAGTTTTCATCACCCCAATTATGGCGAAAGATACATGTAGTTGATATAAACCAATGGCTGTTTGTATATTTCAAGTGAAACTAGGGATTTTGATCCTTATGTTTCACCTTATATATAATTCTATTGACCCATCTCAAGTTCGAGTTCCCCTCCTTTTACTATTTGTGAGTGTCTTACGGTGAATCCATTTAGAGCTTTACCATCCAAACTGGAGCTTTTTATAAGCCAGTTATCCATATCGCTGTTTTTTACCTTTATAGTAAATTTATTGCCTTTATAATATTGGGGATGAAGACTTATCTCTATGGTGTCAAAAATTGGACTTCCCAATTCATAAACCGGATCATTTTCGGTTCCTCCGTTCATTTGAAAAAGACCTATTTTCATTAGAACGGATAAACTTCCCATAAGTCCCTGGTCTTCATCGCCATTGTAGCCAGTTGCAGGAGAAAGTCCACTAAAAACTTTGTCTACCACTTTTCTAGACCAAAATTGCGCTAGATCGGGCCTGTCCAACTGATTAAATACAAATGCCGTCTGAATGGATGGTTGGTTACCGTAATTGATGGGTATACGTCTATATTCCGGGTGAAGTTCCTGCGAGTGCGAATTACCTGCTGTGAACCCTAGTTTTTCCGCCACCTCGAATTGATGATTCAATTTTTCAGCGGCCTTCGATTTGCCGCCCATCAAGTTTGCCAAACCGCCAATGTCATGAGGTACAAACCACGTTGATTGTGCTCCATTGGACTCTATAAATCCATGCTGGTGTTCGTAAGGATCATAATTCTCCAACCAACCTCCTTCTACATCCTTTGGTCTCATCCAACCGGAAACTTTGTCGAATACATTTTGGTAATTATTGGAACGCAGGGCAAACACATCATAGTCATCCTTATGCCCAAGTTTTTTGGCCAATTGTGCCAAGGTCCAATCTTGGTAGGCATATTCCATAGTTAGGCTAGCTCCGTCCTGGTGTCCTCCAAATTTACCCTCGGGAATTGGATAGGGAACAAAACCGTTATTCAGGTAATACTTAAAGCCTCCGCCAAGCGCTGTTTTATGTTCATAACCAGCCTTTTCCATAATTCCTCCTGGCATATGATTTTTCTTTAATGCCTGATAAATAAATTCGGTATCTTCCTTAATAATACCTTTCTGAATGGCACTGACTATAAAAGGGGTAGACGAGGCACCTGTCATAACATAAGTGTAATTGCCCCCTGAAGGTCCCCGTGGGACCAAACCACCATCCCGATAATATTGTATCAGGGAATGGACAAAATCTTCCATAATATCTGGATAGACCAAGCCCCAAAGCGTATTTATAGTCCATTGGGCTCCCCAGAAGGAATCGGAATTATAATGGTTAAATTTAGGTTGTCCGGCAGGATCCAAGGGTATTTGTCCTATTCTAAGGTTATCTCCAGTATTATCGGGATAGGCTCCATTAATATCACTTATTACCCTTCTACCTTGCAAAGCGTGCCAAAGGTCCGTATAAAATCTGCGCTGTTGTGTTTCTGTACCTCCTTGAATTTTAATTCTACCAAGAAAACCATTCCACTCTTCTTCGGATTCGTCCACCACCTTTTGAAAATCCCAATGGTTCAGTTCCGAATCCATATTTACTTTCGCATTTTCGACAGACGTATAGGATATACTGGCCTTCATTAATACATTCCGGTTTTTTTCATCCATGAAAACTAAATAATTGCCAGTTTCCGGATCATGGTCGATAGCACTGATTTCGGAATTCAATTCTATCTTGAAAAACAGTTTGAAGGGTTTGGGCCTTCTATGGGTAGGACTCATTTCCAACTCACCGGTAAGAATTTTGTTTCCTATTTTTTCCATTTTTCCATTTACATTTTCACTAGGTCCCAAAAGGGTATTCAGATTAAATAGTATGGCAGGACTACCTTCGCTAGGAAAGGAGTATTTGTGGAACCCTACTCTTTTAGTACTGGTAAGTTCCGCCGATATTCCATAGCGCTCTAGATCTACCAGATGATAGCCTGGAGAAGCCTTTTCTGCTTGGTGATTAAATTTGGAATAAAAATCTTTAAATACCCCAGTCTCGTTTTCAGAGGTAATGCTTACTGGCATTACTGATAGCCCTGAAATCTGCCATCCGTGAACATGGCTAAAGCCTTTGATGGTATCTGTCTTGTGTCTGTAACCACTTCCCCATGCTCCGTCAATTTCTGTATCCGGACTTAAATTCACCATGCCAAAGGGTCTAGATGCCGAGGAGAAAAAGAACCATCGTGAGTTTTCCGAATCGAGTTGTGGATATACTAGGTCAACAAAATTATCAGGTTTAGGGTTTTCCGATTGTATTTCTTTACAAGAATTAAATGTAAAAATGGTGAGTAGCAAAAGAAAAAAAATAGATGCTTGATTAATCTTCATTAAGTTGATTTTATGTTGAATAACATTTTTTGTATCAATAATAACTCAATAATTGGAGAAATCCACAATATTTCGTAGAACATTTGCCATTTTTTCAGCCCTTGAAGTAACCTCCTCATCTGTCCAACCCAATTTGATTAAACAGGAAATATTTCTACCCACCCATTGATCAGATTTGGAAAAATCGGACATATTATAATTTGGCAATCCCTCTCTTAACTCCTTGGAAAAACCATTCAGGCTATTCAAATCCTTTAAATGCTCCCATTTCCTATAGTAATGCCAATTGTTGTTGAACCAATAAAAGCAGGCGTCCACACCATTTTCAGAAAAAGCCTTGATTGTCTTTTTGGCCATTTCTTCTGTTGGCAGAAAGAAACTGAGAAAGGAATAGTTCTCAACACCATTTTTTGGGACTCGCCTAAAGCTAACTTCTGGAATTTGTTCTAGTGCCTCTTTTAAGATGGTATAGTTTCTTTTCTGGGTAGCTATAAAATCGTCCAAACGTTCTATTTGGGCAAGGCCAACGGCGGCATGCAGTTCCGAAATCCTATAGTTATAGCCCAAGATCGGATGGCCTTCCGCTCCCCTATCCTTACCAATATGATCATGTCCATGATCTGAATATTGGTCGGCGAGTTTATAAAACTCCTGGTTATTGGTAATCACTGCACCCCCCTCTCCACAGGTAATGGTCTTTACATAGTCGAACGAAAAACATCCCAAATCTCCATAGCTGCCCAAAGGTTTTTCGTCGTAACTGCCACCAATGGCCTGACAGGCATCTTCCAAGAGAATTAGGCCGTGTTTTTCACATATCCTTTTTAAAGGTGCCAGATCTGCCATGGATCCACACATATGGACAGGCATCACTACTTTGGTTTTATCGGTAATTGCGTTCTCCACGGCAAGGGGGTCTAGTGTAAGTGTGTCGTCTACATCCACTAGGATGGGAACAGCCCCAACGGAGAGGACTGCTTCAAAGCTTGCCACAAAAGTAAATGTCGGCAAAATAACTTCATCCCCTGCGCCTACTTTAGCACAGGCCAAAGTCACTGTCAAGGCTGCGGTACCGCTGCTCACCAATTGGGCATGGTTCACTTGCATTCGCTTTTCCAGGGCCTTTTCCAGTTCTTTTGCTTTCCAATGGCCATTCCTCATGCCATCAAAACCATACCGCATTAATACTCCTGAATCCAAAACGTCATTGACCTGTTTCCGTTCCTTATCTCCAAAAAGTTCAAATCCTGGCATATTTTAATTCTTAATTATTAGGTTATTAAATTGATTTTTTGTCATTGGATCAGGGTATATGAATGATACTTTCATCCAAGTCCCTACGCACTTTTTTTAAGGTAGCAAACATATCATCGGTGGACCTGTAGCCAACAGGAAGTACCAATACAGATGTAAGTTTTAGTTTGTCCAGTCCCAACAGCTCGTCATAGGACGTTGGCTGAAACCCTTCCATAGGACAGGCATCGACTTCCTCCAAGGCGCAAACGGTAAGCAGCGTACCCAACGCTAGATAGGCCTGATTGGTGGCCCATACCCTGACCTCTTCCCTTTCCTTTTTTGAGAAGCTTTCGACCAGTGCCCCCTTAAAGGGATCAAGTATTTCATCGGAAGTATTTCTAATTTGCTGTACCCTGGCAAAATAGTCATGGATAAATTTCTGGTCAATTTGCTTTTCAATACAAATAACAAGAACGTGCGATGCTTGGGCCACCTGCTTTTGGCCATAGGAAAACTTCACCAACTCCTTTTGTAGCTCCTTATTTTGAACCACCAATAATTTGATGGGTTGTAATCCATAGGAAGTGGCTGTTAAATTAAAGGCCTGCTTTAATTTTTCCAGCTTTTCCTCTGTCAACATCTTATCGGCATTGAACTTCTTCACTGCATAGCGCCATTCCAATTTCTTGATAATATCCAAAATTTATTCTCTTTTAATTAAAAAACCATAGTTTAATGGACATGAAAATAACCACAATAATCAGTAATATTTTTACGATTTTGTCCCCTTTGTCCACGGACCATCTGCTGGTCAACCATCCTCCGAGTGTTTGTCCGGAGGCCAAAGTTAAGCCTATTTCCCAATCCAGTTTACCGTTCAACCCGAAAAGTATCAAAGCTGCACTGGTGTACACCACCATGACCACAGCCTTAATGACGTTGGATTTCATCAATGTAAGGTGATTGATAGTTGATAACGCCAATAACACAAAAATACCGGTTCCTGCTTGTATGAAGCCACCGTAAATACCTATAAAGAAAAAGGAGACAATGGCCCAAAATTGTCGTTTTCCCGTAATGATTTCCTCAAAATCGTTAATGCGTATTCTGGGTTGTACAAGCATCACAATAACTATTAGGACCATTACAATGGCCAGTATTTTATTAAAGGCATTCTCATTAATATCTATGGCCAGTTTGGAACCAATTAGTGTACCTACTGTAGCTACTATGGAAAGATACAAAATAAACGGACTGGCTATTGCCTTGCCCTTACTCTTGTAGCCTGCAACATTGGCAATTCCTTGGGTAAGTACGGCTATCCTGTTGGTGCCATTAGCAACACTGGCGGGCAGGCCAAGAAAAATTAGAATAGGCAATGTAAGAAGGGAGCCACCGGCAGCCAAAGTATTGAGCGCACCAACTGCGAGACCTACCAAAGCCAAAAGCACATAATGGTACCATTCTTCCATTAGGCAAAAGTAAGTGCTTGGAAAGAATCTAGCCTAATTTAAATTATGAAATAAAAAATGGATTTTCTTTTAAAAAGAATAAAAAGGTTTCTATATTTGCACCCGCTAAGGAGAAATGGCAGAGTGGTCGAATGCGGCAGTCTTGAAAACTGTTGAGGGTCACACCTCCGGGGGTTCGAATCCCTCTTTCTCCGCTGGGAATTTACCAAATTCCACCAAAAGCCCGTAAACATTATGTTTTCGGGCTTTTTTAATTTTCCAAAATATCAAATAAAACCATAAAATATCATAGAAAAGGTGCGGTATTCGGTGCGTATTTTTTAAACAAAATTTACGCACCGAATTAGCTGTAATGGTATAATTTTCAATCGGTTACAAATTATATATTACAATTAATTTTTTATATTTATTCCGCATTTTAAATACGCACCTATGAAAACAACATTCTCAGTTCTTTTTTATCCAAGAGGAAATGATATGGATAATGAAGGTGAGGCCCCTGTTTATGCTAGAATAACCGTAAATGGTAAGCGGAGTGAATTCAGTATTAAGAGGAAGGTACTAATGACAAAATGGAACGCTTCAGCCGGAAAAATGAAAGGTAATTCGTCTAAGGTTCGTGAATTGAACGCTTATATGGACAAGATTCGTTATAAGATATACCAAATTCATGAAAATCTCATGGATCGTAACGATCCGATTACCGCTGATTTGATTAAGAATATTTTTCTTGGTAAATCAGACAAGGATAAAATGTTGTTAAAAATTTTCCAGGATCATAATGACAAGATAGCTGCATTGGTGGGCAAAGATTATGCTCCTGGCACTGTTGAAAGGTATTGTACGGCCAAAAAGCATGTAGAAGAATATATTAAAAAGGAGTATAAGGTAGAGGATATTCCAATCAAGAAGGTTGATCACGCCTTTATTGATGGGTTTGAGTATTACTTAAAAACTGAACGCGATTGTTCCCATAATACTGCTGTGAAGTATATTACCAATTTTAAAAAGATAGTCCGGATTGCATTTGCGAATGATTGGATCCAAAAAGATCCTTTCCTTCATTGGAAGGGCAGGTTGAAAATTGTAGACCGTGAATTTTTAACCGAATCTGAAATTCAGCAGATGTTGGAAAAGGAAATCAATAATGCCAGATTGGATCAAGTAAAGGATATCTTTCTTTTTTCCTGCTTTACGGGATTGGCCTATTCAGACGTGAAAAAGCTTTCCAATGACAACCTGGTCTTGGGAATTGACGGTGAAAATTGGATAAAAATAAAAAGATCCAAAACGGACACCCGTAGCAATATACCCATCCTGCCTTCGGCACAGGCTATTATTGACAAGTATGCCGAACATCCTGCTATTCTAAACGGAGATAGAATATTACCTGTGTTGAGCAATCAAAAAATGAACGCCTATCTTAAGGAGATAGCTGATCTTTGTGGCATAAATAAAAATTTAACCTTTCATTTGGCCAGACATACTTTTGCCACAACCGTAACTTTGACCAATGGTGTTTCTATTGAATCTGTGAGTAAGATGTTGGGACATAAATCCTTGAAAACCACCCAACATTATGCCAAAATACTTGATAGAAAGGTAAGTGATGATATGAAAATGTTGAGGAAGAGATTAAATTTTAATAGCTAGATCATAGCTGTAACTTAGAAACATTTTTTTGTCCTCTATTTTGATCTTAAATCAATCTTTATACTTAAGGGTGTACATTCCTCTTGAGGGATTATCTAAAACCCCTTGCGTCTTCAATAAGGAAATATAGGCCATGATCGTGCTATATTTCATTTTAGGATAATCTTTTTTGATGAGTTCTACCAACTGAATTTTTTTAAGGATATTTTGATCCAAAAAATAAGACTGTACCTTAAGTTTAAATAAATTATTCAAAATCAATTACTTAATTTAAAGCTTAACTAAATTTATAAATATTTATAGAATTATTGGAAATTTATTATGAGATTTTTAACGTCTTTACCCAGGCAATACAAGTTGTTGTTTAGCGATTGGGGCAATTTTCCTTTTTAATAAGAACATCATGATGACAGTTGGAGGCTATATTTGTTATTCATAAGTTAAGACTTGAAAAATAAGTTTGTATAACGAATCTATTTTTCAAACTTCAAAAAAAGAGGACGTAGGGGTGCGTCCTCTTTTCTATTTATCATTGTTCATGTTGTCAGTCTTAAAAAGTAACAATAACAATTCGGGGCTGATTTTTTATATACCATCATCTTCATATACTTTTTGATTGAATCTTATGATGAGCTCCTCCAAAAATCGTGTCTTGCTATCCTTTCTACTTTTTATCTCAGCATAGGTTTTATAAATGTTGTCCAAACGAATATTGAACAAGTCCTCAAATGCCGATGCAATACCTTTTATATCCTCCTTGCCATTGTTGACTGCAGAACTGGAGTAAAGCGCATATATCAATTCTGTTAAGGCTGCTTTGGAGGCACTCCAAACCAATGCCCTCTTGGGCTTCTCAATCTGTAAAGCTTTGTGTTTCTCTAATTTTAATAGTTTTATAAGTTTCTGGAGGTATAGGATAAACTTATTCATTCCCTTTATTCTTGCCCAAAGCATATCATGAGAAGTAAAGAACTTGGGGTCCAGATAACAGGCTTCTGGTAGGGAGTAAAGGGGAAATACTTGATTGGACCTTGTAAAGTATTGCACGTCCAGGTAGGTAAGTTCTTGTTCCATATAATGGACAAAGTCCCAATTTCTATTGAAGAATTTATTGATGCGCTTAATTTTCTTTTCCAAAAAGTTCAATTGATTTCCAAGACCTATCTTGGGCATCAAGAGTTCACAAGACCTGACTTCGCTAAAATAGACCAAATAGCTTAAGGGCTCGGATTTTACCCTTTTAAAGAAATATATTTCTTCCTCTATGGATTTGAAGCCTTTCTTTTCCACTATTAATTTCAGCAAATAAAGGGCATTATTGCTCAGATGAATTCCTTCATTGCTTTTTTTTAGGTCTATCCTTTTACTTGGTAGAATTTCCTCCAGTTTCTCAAAATAGCCATCAATAATGTGCTTGAATCGATTATCCATCCTACTAACTTTTAATGCTATGTTGGTGAAAAGCAATTCAGAAGATTAAGTTTGGGTAAATTATATTTTAGTGGGGCTAATTCACTATTTCAACTGCTGTTTTCAAGCACTCCTGGCAATTCTAAATTATAATGTCCTTGGATTGGAAATGGGGCATCTGTGATATGGTGATCTAAAATAATGGCATCTTGATCCTCAACGGCACTGGGTATGGCCCCCAGATGGCCCAGGGTACTGTTCTTGGTGATAATGATGGGCTGCCCGTACATTTGCCCAATTTTTTCTTCCAGAGCGCTGTACAACGGATGGGAAATATAGGATTTGGACAGGGGAAACTGGGTACCGTACTTTTGGATGGCACCGACTGCGGCCGCCTTTAATCTGGGATCCTGTTCCAGTCCCAAATATCCCGTGGTCCCAAAATGGTAGAGCGTATTTCCCCCGACCCCAATGGTCCTTCCTGTAAGGTCCTCCCCTTCCGCATATAGGTGTAGAACACCTTGTTTGGCGGCATCGGTGATCACCTCGTTGACGGTGTCCAAAAAATTATTGTGCTTGATCTTTGCCATGGTCATTTGTGTTCGGTCCCTAAAATGTAGTGGCATTTGTAGGATTTTGTACTACCCAATACAAAATTTATCCCTCTCAGATAAGTTTTAATCCCTCTGGGATAAGAAAATCCCCCTTTATATAGGTCTTATAGAAGGTTTTAAAATTCGCAATCATTATATTTATGTAAATTTAGTACCATCTACCAGTTTTTATTAATAGACCATGCAAAGTTATTTTGAAAACGATTTCACGCAGTACATGCTTGTGGACAATATTGTGCATATCATTTACAAAAAGGGGGTAATTATCGACCTCCAAGCATCTAAACGGATTGTGAGGGACCGGTTGATGTTCCAGGAGGAACGGGCCTATCCCATTCTCTGTGACATCCGACAGCTCCGCAGGGTGGACAAGGCTGCCAGGGACTATCTGGCGCTGGAGGGTTCCCTGCTGGTTAAGGCCCTGGCCTTTATCATTGAGCCTCCCGTAACGGATGTCATGACAAGGTTCTACCTTATGACGAACCATCCGGACATCCCTACGGCCTCCTTTCGGGAAATTTCCAAGGCCTTGGCCTTTTTAAGCAGGTTCCTGAGCCTAGGCTTAGGGACGATCCTATTTTAAACATTTTTAACATGCAACATAATATCCTTTTTACTCCTCTATAAACACGTGTACATGTCCCCTTTAAAAACAAAAGATAGAATGCAGGAAATCCAGCACATGCTCCTGGAAATGGCAGGTGGTAATTTCTTTTACCGTTTGGAGACCTCGGACAGGAACGACAATGTTGAGGCCCTGGCCATAGTGCTGAATATGCTGGCCGAAGAGATCCAGGAATCTTTCTACCATCAGGGATATGTGAGTTCCAAGGGTACTACCGAGCATTTGGTACAGATGTGTTTTCTACTGGATGGGAACGGAATGGTCCAAATGGCCAACCAAAAGGCCTGTACCATCCTTTCCAAATTGTACGGCAATATTGTCCAAAAGCCTTTTTCGGACCTGTTGACGGAAGCCTCCCAAATGGATTGGGACCAGAAATGGAAGACCCTCGGAAAAAAGAGCTTCTATGATATGGCAATCCCCCTCAGTTTTTTGACCAATGAAAATCTGGTCGTTCCCAACCGCTGCCATATCACGTCCATCAAATCAGAAGAGGACCGTTCCCACAACGTTTTGATCACCGTGGTCCATACCGTTACGGGCAGGACCTATGCCAAGGAAAGGAACCAAACTGCCATTAATACGGACCCCAATAGCACAATTTCCAAAAAGAAAGGAACAAGGCCAAAGGTAAAACTGAGTTATGAGGACATTCGAAAGATAAGGGAGGGACGGGATATGATCCTAAACAACCTGCAGATGGACCACCCCAACCTTAAGGACCTGGCCCACCAATTGGGTACCAATGAGTTCAAGCTGAAATATGGTTTTAAGGAACTTTATGGCACCACGGTATTCAAATATCTGGTTCAGGAAAGGTTGCGAAAGGCCAAGACCTTGGTACAATATACCCAACTGAACTTCAAGTCCATTGCCAAGATGGTCGGTTTCAAAAGCGTTCCCCATTTCAGCAGGACGTTCAGCGAGCAGTACGGATATTCCCCTAAAATTTTCAGGAAAAAGGCCGATATGGGAGAGATATAACACATAAATCCCTCTGGGATAAGTATTTATCCCTTACAAGCAATTTTAACTCCCGAACTTTGCCATATCAATACAAATGATATGAAACGGCACCAAATATTTAGGGAGACAATTGTACAAACGGCCTGTTTGCTGTTCATTGTCCTATTTGCTTATGCCGGACTGACCAAACTGCTGGAAGGGCATCTTTTCTATGACAACATCAGGAACTCGCCCATACTTGGGGGCAAGGCCATAGCTACCTTGGCCTCTTGGGCCATACCGTTGTCGGAACTGGCCGTTGCCCTTTTATTGATTTTGAAAAAAACGAGATTGATGGGGCTCTATGGGGCAGTAGTCGTGATGCTCCTATTTACCGGCTACACCCTGGCCATTCTATTTTTTGCCCCATATAAACCTTGTTCCTGTGGGGGCATTATCTCCCTCTTGTCCTGGGAACAGCATTTGGTCCTCAATGCGATATTGCTCCTATTGGCCCTACTGGCCATATTGCTCTCCCCCAAACATAAAAATAATACATGGAACAAGATCCAACATGGGCCATAAATGGCCATGTAAGCGAAAGAAAAAAGTAAAATGATGAAGATATTTTGTTGCGCGACAAGAGCAGGGGGAAGACCGAAAACCTGTACAAGAGAGTAGGCAGCTATTATTAATTAAAATTATATTATCATGAAAAAGTTGAAATTGATATTACCGATGTTGGCATTTGTTTTTGCCATTGCACTGTCGTTTGCGTTCACAAATGCAACGGCCGATGATTACTACGCTACCGGATTTATTCAGATAGGCACTACCTGGTATGAGGTGGACGTGGATTGTGATGAAGTGAACAATAACGATTGTAAAGTAAGGCTCGAAGGGCAATCACAGGTCTATACCGTATACGCCGATGAAAGCACCAACAATCCGTTACGGAATTCTACAAATCAGATCAAGGTAATTCCAGACCCACGCCCCTAGAGGGTTCATTAATTCACTAAAAAAAACACCAGGCCTAAGAGTCTGGTGTTTTTGCCTTTTGGCAATCAAAAAAAGAAGAATGGCATTTGAATCTATGGATCCTTCCGGCCATTTTTAAAAACAAATTCCATCATATTTTCATCCCTTAAATATTTTTTGGCCGTTACCTCTATATCCTCGATTTTTAAAGATTTTAAATAATCTTCTACCTCAGTGGTGTATAACCATGGCTCATTAAATTTATAGTATCCATGCAGTTTTTCCATTTGCTGGAATATACTCCCTCCCTGTAACTTGGCCATTTTATTTATTATAACTTCCTTAAATAGTCCCTGTTGCAATGATTTCTTGCCTATTTCTTTTACCAGCTCCTTACAGGAATTCCGTATTTTGTCCAAATCTTTGGCCATACAATCCAAATACAATGTAATCTCATAGGATGACAGCTCCCTATTGAAAGAGGCCGTCGCAAAAGTATCGTATATTGCGGATTCATCAACGTACCGTAACTTTTTGGAAATTGAACTTAGCAAGGCTCCCAAAATCTCTACTTTAATATGTTCTTGCCAATCCAACGGATCCTGTGTTGCACTTATGAACTTCATGGAATATTTAACGCCTTTCATATCATATAAAACACCAAGTTCCCGGGCAGAAAATTCCCTGTACAATGGACCCTTTGGCAACTTTACGTTTCCGATCATTTCTTGTCTACAACCCGGTACGGATCCCGAACGGGGAATGCTGCCCAGGTATTTTTGAATCAGTGGCAAAATAGCATTTACTGTAACATCCCCGGTGATCAAGAATGTGAAATCCGAAGGGTCCCCATATAATTGGTTATATATTTCATAGCTCCGGTCAAAATTGGTTTTCGAAATACCTTCCCATCTCGGGGTTCCATTGGGAGCTATTGACCTATCACCTATAAACTCGCGTACGGCAACATTGAAATCCTCCAAAATAGGATCATAGGACGGTTTGGAGCTATGTCTTTTGATCTGTTGGAGTTTCCAATCATCAAAGGCCCTATGATCCTTTCTTGGATTGGTAAAATGGAGGTAAACCAGCTGTAGCAAGTTTTCAAGATCATGAATGGAGGCATTTCCTTTAATTCCAGTTTCCCTACAATCAATGTATGGGGACAAGCCATTCCTTATACTCGTTCCATCAAGGAAACCCTGAATTTGAAATTTATCCATTTCACCCAATCCCGCATTTTGTATTATTGACGGTGCATTTATGGCCGAAAAATAATCGCCCTTTTTAAAGCACGAAGCCCCATAAGGACTGAAGCCATGTAGATAAATCTTATCATTGTTACTTTTTGCCAAGTCTTTTGAATTGAGCAACACCACCTTTGCTCCATTATCCAAAACAAATTCCTTTGCTCCAAAGACACTTGTACCAATAAAGTTCGATTCCACCGGTTTTAGGGAGGCAACCTTAGTCCTATCCATCAGTTGACCGGGTATCTCCTTAAAAATATAAGGCACAGATGCCCTGTTTTGCTCTTGTTGGATCCAAGAACAGACTTCTTTCTCATTAAAGTTTACTCCTTCAGGTGCAACAATCGCAATGTCATTGGGCATAGTGAACATATAGTCTTGCAAAAGCGCATTGAATTCGCCCAAAGTTAGATCTGACAACCATCGATGTAGAACTGAAGCCTTGTTTTCCGGAAGGGCCAAGCCATAAACATAATTATTTTGGATCTGTCCTATCCAATAATTTAAGTTCTCTGTAACATCGGGTTGCAGTTCCTTGATCTTCTTATTCTTTTGCTGCTCCCATTCTGTTTTGCTAAGCCCATATTTCTTTAACTGCTGCAACAGAACCATGACTTTCCTTATTGCCCCTTCCGCATTTTCCCCGGCCTCTTGAATTTGTATTCGGTATGCGGGAAAAGCGAGGTGGGGCGGCATGCCCGAGGCCGAAAAAGTAGAATTGTAATCATTGCCGACCCTTTTGAAACGACCATTCATCACATTTCGCAACATGCTCCAAACCACTTCTCTTTTTAGTCCGTCCCAAGTATCCCTTTGTTCCAAAATTTTACCATCCCTCATATAAAGATGAACCTTAACGTAAGATACATTGGAGTTTTCTAGGGCCTTAGATTGCACCAACGAGACAAATTGATTTGGCCGATCCAGATATTCCGCTACACATTTTTCGCTCGGTATAGGGGACCTGCTACTTTCAAGATTGGAAAAGCGCTTTATAACGTTGCTCTCCATATCCTGTATTCTTGTGGTATCACCTACCAGAACCAACGCCATATTATTTGGCAAGTACCATTTCCTATAAAATTTTATGAGCCGTTCGGGGTCAAATTTTTTGTTATGTTCAAAGAAATTGGAATTATCCATTCTGCAGGGCGTTATTTCGGATTCAAGGCGCATCCTAGTAAGATGTTCTTTTAAATTGCTACCCTGTTTCATTATTTTCTCCTGCCTTAAAGGGCCTCTTTCCTTATTGATTACCTCTGGGGTCAAATGCAGGTCCGAAATATCCTGGAACCATTGTAACCCAGTATCAAAAGCATCCCTGCGGTCATAGGGAACATTAAAATAATATAATGTTTTCATTGCGGATGTTCCTCCAAAAACGTCATTTTCGTCCATGCCCAATCTGGAACGCATTTTTGTATTATTAGCAATATTGCCGCTAAAATGCTTGGCACATTTAAACGCAAGATGTTCAATGGCATGTGCAAAATCCAGTTCCTCGGGGGCCTCACTATAATCCCCGGTCTTAACATAAAAGCGCATCACAAGTTTGTCGCCGGAATTGGCCACATGTTTTATGTAATAGGTAAATCCGTTGGACAACTTACCAAAGCGGATACTTGGATCCAACTTTAATGGCCCATAGGCATCTTCTTCCTGTGAATATGTCCCTGTAAGGTTCAAAGTAAAGAGGGCATAACAAATTAGGAGCTTTGGTATGGACATGGGCGCAAGCCTTGTTATTCTAGTACCCCACATTTTGATGTAGATTTTGGTTCTTGTCAAGTTCCACCTGCGGTATGGGAAACAATACATCCGTCTCTTGCCATAACGGCTTTATGGGCATTAGCACTTGGGACGCTTTTCCAGTCCGCTTAAGATCGAACCAGCGGTGCCCACATTCTGAAAAGAGTTCCAGTTTTCGTTCCTCCGATATAATGTTCAGTAACCCTTCCTTGTTTATTTCGGGCTCAATATCATTGATAAGGTCCAATCCTGCCCTGGACCTCAATACATCGACATCGGCAATTGCCCCGGAAATATTCCCTTGCATGGCCCGGGATTCTGCCCGAATCAAGTATTGTTCCGCCAAGCGAAGCACCATAGAATATTCGGAAGCACTATTTCTACTGTTGGAGTCTTTGTATTTATAAGGAAAATGAAAGGACCTGCTGGAATTGAATCCTACCCAATTGGCAAGCCTTTTATCCTTTTCTTGCATGGAGGCCACAAAATTATCCGACAGTTTTACCGGCGAACTGGAATTGCCCCTGAACATATAACCATCCCCGGTATATGTTGACGAAAATCCCCTGCCCTCAGGGGATATCTGCCAAATGGCTTCCTTGCTGTTTTTTAGGAACACTTGGTTCAAATCCTCCAGGATTTCATAAATAGAAGTCTGGTCAATAAGCTTGCTGCTCCATTCCTCTGCTTTTTTCCAGTCTTCCCGGTATAGGTAGACCCTGGCCAAAAAGGCCTGTACCACATATTGGTTGATGTTGGTTCGCTCGTTCTCCCCATAAAAATCCTGTCCATCAAGAAGGACCACAGCTTCTTCTAGGTCATCCATCAATTGGTTCCATACCTCACTGGCCGGATTCCTTGTTGCCACGGAATTCTGGCGATAATCCGTGGTCAGAACCAAAGGAACGTCGCCATATAGGTTTGTCAGGTAGAAATAGGTAAAGGCCCTTAAAAAAAGTGCACGGCCCTCAAGTATTCCAAGTTGCCCCGCAGGGATGTTCGTTGAATTTCCCAATCCTTCCAAGACGCTATTGGCCATATAGATGACATTATAGGCACTGGACCACAGGTTATAGTTGGCGGAGGCATCCGGTGTCTCGGCTGGAGCAATCTCATTCTGTTGAAATGGGCCATAACGGGTGTCCGTAACACTGGTGGTCTCAAAAATATCGGAGGGCATTCCGGCCAGTACGGTAACGGAATATTGATATCCACTGGAAAAATCCGCATCGGCCAATTCATTGTAAATTCCTTTTATGGCCGCAGTAGCGGTTTCCCCACTATTGAATACCACTGGGCTTACCAGTATATGATCTGGCGTATCAAGCTCTACAAAATTTTCACAGGATATTGTAAAAAGCAGGTTGAAAGCCACTATGAAACGAATCTTATTATTAATGTACCTCATGGTTATTTTTATTTAAAGATTAAGTTGTACTCCAATAGTTATGGTCCGCAGGGAAGGTATGTTGCTCCCTCCCGGATATTCAACATTCAGCCCACCAAAATTGGATATGGTAATTAGGTTTTGGCCCTGTAGAAATAGCTTACAGTTCTTCACGCCGCTTTTATGTAAGAAACCATTTGGCAACTGATAACTTAGGGCAAGCGTTTTTAGACGCAGAAAAGATGTGTCCGTTATAAAGTGATCGCTCTCCAATGCATCGTAATAGGCGATTAGGGCATCAAAGGATTGGCTCACCTCCTGTACATTACTGTTTCCTGAATTTTGCCATGCTTTATAGAAATCTGCGGTTTGATTGCCTATGGAACCGGGCACGTCCATTAAAAATCCCCTGGTTGAGCTGTCCTGCTTTACGAACTCCCATAAAAACTGCAGCCCTATGCCTTTGTAGGACAGATTATTGGCCAAGCCACCGTAATAGGTTCTCCCCAAGTTTCTGATTTCCGTACGGTCCTCATAATCCAACCTACCATCATCGTTCACGTCAACTACCTTATAAAGTCCGGTTCCTATATCCACTCCCCCGTATTTGTAAAACAATTCGATGTTCAGCGGATGCCCGATACGGTACAAATTGGCATACGAGGTTTGGTCCAAGTTTGGAAAGTCCAATAATTTGTTGCGCGGTACGGTCAGGTTAAGAAAAGTGGACCATTTAAATACCTTGGAGTTGATATTGATGACGTACAACTCCACTTCCCACCCCGTATTCTGGACCGTTGCCGGCAAATTGGCCTGGACCGTGTTAAAGCCTGTAATGGCAGGCAGGGGATATCCCACCAATTGGTTGGAAGAACGGTTGCGGTACCAGTTCACCCCTAAATTTATCCGGTCCTTGATAAACCCCAGATCTAGGGCAACTTCCAGTTTTTTATTAATTTCCCATGAATAATCCGGGTTGGAAAGTTGGGTCGGATATAGACCGCCCGGTCCCCGGGTAGCCTCGTAGGCATCCAAATATCCATAATCCCCAATTTGGTCGTTTCCTGTGGTACCGTAGCTTCCCCGAAGTTTTCCAAAACTTAAAATAGGAAAGTGGTCCTTTATCAAACTTTCTTCGGAAAAGATCCAGGAGCCCCCAATGGCCCCAAAATTGGCAAAACGTTTGTTTGGCCCAAATCGGGAAGACCCGTCCCTACGACCTGTAAGGTTGATAAAATATTTTTTCTTGTAGTTAAGGCCCAGTCGGGCAAAAAGGGCACTGTAACGGTAGGCTATCTTTTCATTGCTGGCTACTTTCAATACTTCTGCGGCCGATAGGTCGCCCATCAGCGATTCCGATACAAAACCTTCTCCCGAAACACTCAGGTTACTATTTTCGCTATGTTGAAAGGTCGCTCCGCACAAAGCCTCAATTTCAACCTTCCCAAGCTTATTTGAATACAATAACTGGGGTTCCAAAATCCAGGATTGCCGTTTCCGATGGTTTCTTTGGGAGACGTGACTGGTTCCGTCCCTCAGTTGTGGACTATAGGCTTCTTTGGAAACAAGGCCTATGTACTCCCTAACATTTCTGGTATAACCTGAATTCATTTTTAATGTCATACCCTTCCAAAGTTGGTATGACAAGCCCAAATTGGATATAATGCTATTTCCCTCATCCTCCGTGGTCCTGTGCATAATAGGTGCCAAAGGGTTGTCCCAACTGGAATATTCCCAAGCTTCCCAATGTATGCTACCATCCGGGTTGTAGATAGCCGGGGCATTGGGCGGTAAGATCATTGCTGTCGACACAAGATTGGTCCCACCGTTGGCAAAAACATCACTTTTGTCCCAACCGTAGTTTACGGATAAATCAATATTCAACCTTTTATTATCGGAGAGGTGGTTTAGATTAAGTCCCCCGGTTATCTTATTATAATCCTGGTCACCTGGGAATACCATATCTTCCTTATGATAGGAACCGCCCAATCTAAAAGAGGTGGTGGCATTGCCCCCTGATGCGGATATATTTACGTCGGTAATGGTGGAAGTACCCCCGAAAAGCTCCTCCTGCCAATCCGTATAACGGTTTTGGTCCCACAGCAGTAGGTCGTAATCGCTGGTCTCATTGGCTTCCCTGCCGTCGTATTCCAGTGCGGCCCTTCTAATGCTTAAATACTGCTGGGTATCCAACAATTCCATTTTATTGGAAACAGTGCCCAGACCTGAATACCAACGCGCTTCCACCTCGGTCTTTTTATCATATCCGGTTCCTTTTTTAGTGGTGATCAGCACCACCCCATTGGCCCCACGGGAACCATATATGGCGGTGGCATCGGCATCTTTTAGGACTTCGATGCTCTTAATATTGGATAAATTAAGGGTGCTTAAAGGGTCAATCCCATCTGAATACAAATTACTGCCGCCTGATATGGGCGTTGAAATAATGGGAACACCGTCAATAATATACAAAGGGTAATTGCCTTCCCTCCGCAGGCTGTTCTGTCCACGGATACGAATAATGGGGGCACTTCCGGGCACCCCATTCTGTTGCACCACCTCTACCCCTGCCATTCTGCCCTGAAGGGCTTCTAACGGACTTACTATGGGCTGTAGCTCTATTTCCGCAGCGGTGACCCTACTGATGCTCCCTGTGCGCTCCTTTATCTTTACGGTGTAGTAACCGGCATTGACCTCCACTTCCTGTAGTTCGGTGACCTCGGACTGCATTTCTACGTCCAAGGTAGTCCTGCCCAGTACGGGCAGTTCCCGGCTGTGGTAGCCCAGATAGGAAAAGACCAGGGTATCCTTATTGTTTACCAAAAGGGAGTATTCCCCATTGGCGTCGGTAAATGTGCCTGTGTTGGTTCCCTTGATAAGCACATGTACCCCGGGCATAGGGCCGTAGCTGTCGGTAACGGTACCGGAAATCTGGTACTGCTGCTGGGTATCAAGGTCGGTAAAGGAATTAAAACAATGCCCATGGGGGAAATGGGCAAAGTAAGGTGGGGGAACAAGAAAGCAAATATATAGTAAACATAGGCGTATAACACCCCTGTACTCAAGATTATTTTTCATAATTTTGAAGATTAGATGAAACTTAGTTTTATTTAGTTAAGGCCTTCCAAACGTATGCGTCAACAGGGTTTGGGAGGCTATTTTGTATATGTTCTATGTCATAGGCAATAAGGGTCTATTGGTTGGTGTTGCTGCTTTGTGGGCAGGATTATGGTTACCGATTGGGCATACCTCAGCTAGCTCACTGTTATGGCTTCCCTCCTAGCCTGGTCAACAATGCTATATTATAGCACCGCTGAGGCAGCAAAGAGATAGCCTTAAATGATGTTAGGCTGCTTTGTCGTTATTTGGCCGGATGCCAAAACTATGTGGATCGTGGATTATGGGATAAAAGGATTTTCGAGTTCCGGAAAAAAGGGTACAACACAAATCCCATAATTGATGAACTAGTTTAAACTATTTGAATTGGCTAAAAAATTGTCTTTTTTCACCCATTTATTGTCTTTTTCTCGTTCCGTAGCGATGCTATGCAACTTAAAAAAGCCTTCAACTGGGCAAAAACTGCCGAATTTTCGCCACAATCCCAAGAGTTCAAACCAGTTCAGTGCAAACCTATATTGGGTTCTTGGGCTTTTTGGTAAAGAGAATATCGTACACGGTATGCTGCATAAGAACGGTAAGTTGCCCTGTGGCTCTTTTACCATTTAAGTTACATAATATGTGTTTCATAGCTCTTTTAGCCTTTTGGTTATTGCTTGCAAAACTTCTAATAAAACAACGCTCGGCATAAAGTGGGTCAATGTTCCACTTTAAGGTCCTAGAATTGGTTTAGCACACTCTGATAAGAAAACCCATGCCCCGGGTCATGGGCATCTTGCTTATCATCCCGTGCATTAAGTTACCAGTTTTTAGACCGGGAATCCAAGCGACTGCTTCTAGACTAATTCAAACAAAGAAGAATCGCAAACATATGTTAATGAGGTAAATATAATGAAAATAATTTATACAACACAAATATGTATCGAATAAAAAGTTCTATTATTTCAAAATTTACTTGATGAATGAGAACCCCAAGGATTTATTAGATTTATTGAATATCCAAATCGGGTGTATTCTAAAAGTTAATAGACTTAGGAGGGGTATTTCGCAACATGAGTTATCCTTGATTCTTGAATTAAACCCCACTGCGATAGGCAGAATTGAAAGAGCGGAGGTAACCAGTGGATGGGATAGGATTTACATTTTGAGTAAAGAGTTAAGAATTCCCTTTTCCGATTTGTTTGAACTTCTTCCTGAAAAGGATTTACTTTTGATTGTTGATGAATTATATAGTCTAGAGCAGAAACTAAATGATGAAAAGAAAGAGTTCTATCGCACTCTAATATCTAAAATAAAGGACAAATACACTAGATTAAACAATCTGAACTAAAGCAATAATTCCGGTAGGTGGCTCCGAAATGAAAAATTATTGAATTTAGACCTATCCTAAAAAGGGTAAGGCAACACTTTATTTCTGGTTTATTCTGATTTCAAGTTCAAATAAACAATCTTTAATTACATCAAATTTAGATTCTATTTGTGCAATACGTTGCCTATTAAAATGAATTATTCCATCTTTTACTTCAATTGGCAACTCTGAATTTTTAATTTCCTCTTCACTCATTTTTGGTGTATCAGTTAATATATCCCTCAATTCGCCAATTGCATCTTTTAAGCTATCTTTAATATCATTCTTGATTGAAAACTGACATTTATCTACAGTTTTGTAAATTGAATTTAGTGATGTATTAATTCTTTTAATGGATGAAGCCGCTTCAGTATAAGGAATTGTGCCTGAAACTGATTCTCTTTGAAGTTCATTCGTAATCTTGTAAATATTATCCACACGTCTAAGAATTAAGTCTTTTTCTATTCGGTTATCACTTTTTCTTTTATCAAAATGTACCGTAATAATTATTGCTAAGCCAATCGTGACAACAATAGATAAAAGGTTCACAAGGTCAATACTTCTTGATATTTCAAAATATGCAATATCGTAAAATTTCCCAATCAGGACACCTAAAACCAATAAGACCAAATACAATGCACTTTTCAAAAGTCTATTTAATAGATTCTTCATGAGCGTCCTTTAAATATTCATAAACATCATCTTTTAAATAATCTTCCTCTTCAGTAATAATTGTTAATAGCTCAAGTATTTTTTCATAACTCAACCTATTAATTCTAATTAGACCACCGAAAGCCTCTTCTAAGAATGAAGTGCCATAACCATCAGTTCCGTCTAGATCAACTATAATTTTATTATTTGTGTCGATCGCATCCTTGAATTTTGGATAGAGAACTTCTTTTCTAAACTCCTCACCTGAATTCTTTCCTTCGTCAATATATCGAGGACCTGGTGAAAAACTATAATCTCTTGCTATTTTAATTTCTATTGATTCCATGACTACTTCTATTTGTATTATTTACTTCCCAATAAACAAATGTTCCGCTAAATGAATTCGACATTATTTTAAAATTCGCATCAGAAACATTTGCATGTACATTATTAGTTATAATATTTAAATTACTAATTTGATTTCTATTTAAAGCCATATTTATTCCCGGCAGCCCTTTACCATGATAAGGTTTATTAGTAGCAGTTTTATGAACTGAACCGTCTAATATAAGATTTAATAATTCAGCATTATTCCCATATTTATACATTTCTTTCACCTTATCTAAAATTCCATAGAATTTACTATTACTACGTTTATTATTTAAGCTTGTGAAAACACCAACTCCAAAATCAATAAAAGCAAAACTAACTTTTTGGCCTTTTTCGTCATGGTGAACTGAAATCCACCAATGTTTTTCGCCTTTCTTCGAATCGTCAGCATGATTGTTTGTATTCAACATTAACTCTATGAGTGTTCTTTGAACTCCTTGACACCTTCTTTCTTCACCCCATATAGTTTTACTTGCTTCTTTAATTAGTTCACTCCCTAATTCAGAATCTACATCTTTCCAGGCATGTGTATGAATTGAACTTTTTTGTCCTAAACTATATCTATCAGAATCTTTAAACTGTTGGTACAAATATTTTAAAAATTGAGATTCATCAAGTATTCTGCGAGCTTCAGAATTCTTTGGAAAGTCACCATTGAATTTAATTTTATTAGCCTTGAATTTTACCATTATTGAAAGAAGAACAACTATGGCATCATAACTTATTTCAATAACGTCTTCTAAAACAACAAAAACTTTACTCTTTAAATCATAATGCTTCTTGAGTTTATCAATAAACTTTACAACCTCACTTGAATTATCAATAAACGATAGTTTAGAAGGTGCCTGAATTTTTATGTAGTCTTTATAAGGATCCTCAAACTTTCTTTTATGTTCTAATTCTGGTTTACTAATCCCTAATTTAGAGATATTTTCTTGACGTTTATATTCCTTAAAAGCTAACTTTCTTTTAAAAGATTTTCTTGCATGAACTTTATTTCGTCTTTTATGTTTTTCAGTTGTATATAATTTTTTCAACTATTCTGAATGGTTTTAGTATGCTGCCAACGGTGGAAATCTTTCGTTTAAGAGATTTAGGTTCTTATTCCTCAGTTTATCACAGGGGTAAGCATGGTTTTTATATGGTGCTGGTTACTGTTTTATTAATCGTACTCACCTTTAATGTTAGGGTAATATTTTTCCATTATCTCAATCCAGAGCTCAAGAGTATCATGCTGGTATTGCCATCCTGAATTATAAATTCCGGCCATATCATATTTTAACCTATAATCTCCACTATATGGTTCTTCGTATCCTTCTTTGTATTTTGCCAAAATTTTATCACACTCTTTTATTATTTTTTCAGCACCTAATTCCACACTTCTTTTATCCGATATATATATGGAAGTATAATACTGCATAACTCCCAAAGTAAGTGGTTTCTTCGTTAGATAAAACTTAATATACTCAATAATTCTAGCTGCTTTAGGGCGATTGAAGTTTTCTAAAATTAGAACTGCATAGATAAGTCCCTTATAGGAATCCTTATCGGTTTTCAAATTAATAATTTCTCCATATTCACTGGAAAAATAATTGAACATTTTATTCAAATACCTCTCTTTTCTTTTTATCGTGCCATTGGAAGGAATGTCAATTTTGTTAAAAATTTGATATAAAAATACAATGATGATCATCCATAATTCATTTGCCAAAGTTTCAAAATCTGGCAGAATATTATCTTTTTGAATTAAAATTTTAGAATAAGTGAAAAAGGATAAGGCTATTATCAGAACCCAATAAAGAAATTGTTGCTTCCAGTTCAAGAGCAATCCTCTTCCAGTGATTAAATTAAATAGAAGTCTAAAACTTAGATAATAGACACTGACCAAATAAAAATCATTGACAAGGTAGTCTAAGTGAAGCCCGTATAAGATTGCTGATGTAATAATAAGATACACAATGGGGGTGAGTATCCTCAGCATAAAATTGAATGCAGGTGCATCCTCTTTTCTTGCAAACACGGACATTGATATATATCCTATTGAATAGGAGTGTTTACCAATCCAATTGAGAATAAAAAAAAGAAAGATTCCTAATCCTCCGTGTACGATAATTTTTTCCAATAGTTTTTTTTAAATATTGCAACCAACATTACAGAATTCACTGTATAAGCCAAGGGCACAGTTTTTTAATATATTCGAACCATGCGGTGTAGGTTTTGCGCATGCCATTATATTGGGATTAAAACCTTATTTCTTGCCAATTTAGGGATTTTTGTTTAGTGCTGGGGAATTTTTTTCTTACTCACCTTAACTGGTACAGATTGAAACAGGATGGGTGGCACTATTAAAGGAGGGATCACTTGAGGGTCAGCATGAACCAGAATACCTAAACAGCCCTTAAGTGACAATTGTAGCATCGGATATTTTAGAAATTATAGGGTCCTACAATGTTTAACAATGTTACCATACGTTTTTATTCAAGCTTTGTCATTTTTACAATTCTCTCTGCCATCTCTACTAAATCTTTTAAATTAGATTCTTTTACCTCACCAGATTTTTTAGAATCTCTTTTTCTCAAAGGGTCTCTATGTATTTCTTCGAGAGCTGTTTTTATATAATGTACATATTCTTCGTTTCCATCTGTTCCGTTTTTCTTTAATTGTTCCGAAAATCCAACGATAGCTTTTGAAAGCACCATTTTGTAAGCGTAATCTTCTATAATATTTTTCTGTTTAGTGTATTGGTTTGCGCAGAAAACAGCTCCAATTATTGGCAAAGGAAGCAATGATATTCGACCAACTAAAAGTCCAATATTATTCGGGTTTGTTTGTAAAATCCAAATACCTAAAGAAACAGTCCCGATTAGGCAAATAAGTGCTCCCAAAATCCAACTTCCAAAAATCCATTTGTTGTTTGAATTTTCGTATTGTCCTTGAAAAGAAGCACTAATACCTTCTGCTGTTGTGTAATTCAGAGCTTTTTTAGATGATTCAATTAGGTTTTTTGCTTCTAATAAAATTGATTTTCTCTCATTTTCATACTCATCCAACTTTTTATTATTTGTTTCTGTTTTTTGTTCTAAATCATCGAGTCTTTTCTCCCTGTCTTGTACTTTGTTTGCAAATGATGTGATTAGTTTTTCGTTGGATTTACTTTCTACTAAAGATTCAGTTATTTCTTCAAGATTTTGAGAGGCCGTTTCTTTTATAGATGAAAGGTTTGTGTTGACTGTTTCTAGTAATTCTGACTGTTTTGTTAGCTCATCTTTTCTTTCGATTACTTTCTCCAATGCACTCTCAATTTCAGTAAGTTTTTTATTGCTTTTTTCAAGTTTTTCCGAGAGAGCACTATTAGTTTCTTCAATATTTTCATTTAATTCTTTAGAATCCACAAGTACTTGTTGTAGTTGAAGCTTAATTTTTCTTACCTCTTCGATTTCTTTTTCAAATTCTACTTGCCTATCTGAAAAATATCTAACATTATAATTTCTTAAAAGCACTTTTAGTGCTTCAAATTGCGGTAGATAATTTACTGGACTTTCTAAATAGGCTTCTATTTGAGTTAGGTACGTGTAAATATTATTTCGCTCTTTATATGTCGAAATTTTAACAAATTTGGATGGGTAGCGAGTTAGTGTAGAAATATCTGTTAATAGAGCTTCTATACCACCAATCAATCCTCGAAAAGTATACTCATTTTCGCTGCCATAATTATTGGAACTATAATCTTTCAAATCCAATTCTTTTATTCTTTCACGAATCGAATCTCTTTTTTCTCGAATTTGTTTGATTGATGTTAATTCCATAATTTTTTTTCAAACGTGTGGTAACTTTATTGCTAAGATTTCGGTCCAGAAAATCCGGCCTGCCACGCTTTTCGGCGCGGATAAACAACACTTTCCCTGTATGTGGTATTAATATCTTTCATTCCCTTATGCACCAGTCATTAACTACTAATATAATTTAAATATTCAATTAACGGGTTTTTGCATTGTGGCTTTACTATAATGTTTATAACAACCTTCTCCATAAAAATCTTCAACACTGAACCCTACAAATAAAACCAATAATATATACTCTTTTCAGCATGGAAGTATCACTTTTTCACAGCATAATGTTTTTACTTATAAATCTAATGGTACTTTCGGTTATCTTCATACTTCAACAACTTCTTGTTTACCTTCACCTGCCTTATCTGATGAATCGGCAGGCAGGAAAGCTTCTTTTAAAACCGCTTGCATCAGCATTTTAGCGTTGGTTCCACTGGTTTTTATTTGTTTCTCTAAGGCTTGGCATTTTTGCATTAAGGTTTCTACTTTTTCTACGATTGCTTTTTGTTCTTCTAAAGGAGGAAAAGGAATTAAAATATTGTCCATCTTATTTTTCGGAAGACCTTCCCTGCCTGCACCAGTTTGCACTTCAATAATCATATTTTGGAAATATGGAGAACAAATAGTTTTATGAAGATAACAACCATTTTCAGAAAGAACAGACCTAATAATGGCAACATGCTGATTTATATTGCCAGTGTCAAAATCTTTTGGAACAATACAACATCTGCCAATTGAGCCACCTGTTATGTTTAATAATAAATCTTCCGCCTGGACTTTGGTTCCTTTCATTCTCTCATGAGTAATATCTGAAATGAAAACAATTCCTTCATAACTTAGGCCATCATCATAAACATTCTGAGACCTTAAAAATTTTATTCCTGTGGTAGGATAAGCAGATTTGCCTCCTTTTGGTGTGCTTCCAGAACCTGTTTTCGAACAAATATCGCCCAACCTACACCAAACCCAACCTTCGGGCAATTCAAAAGGAATATCTTCTGCTTTAATTGGAGGAAGTACTTTTTCCTTTTTAATTTTTTTGTCTTTAATTAATTGGTCTTTCTCTGCTTTTATGCGTTTTAACAATTCGGTGGCAGGTTCCACTTCGGCTCCGCTCAGTGCACGCTCGGCTCGCCAATCAGCTGTTAGTTTGCCCTGTATGGCTTCTTGGAGTATGGATTTTTTTAGTTGAGTTGTTAATAGCTTTTGGGTTTGGATTTCGGACTCAAGCTTGGATTGCCCACTTTTAAATGATAGAATTTTATCGAGAAGCACTTTTTGCTCATTACCTTCTGGCAACATTACCGACTGATTGAAAAACTTGTTTTTCTGAAGTCTTATCCTTTGGGTAGTACCATCACTACCTCTTTTACAAATCTCATCAAACCAGGTGGTAGCAGTTAATTCTAAAAAAAGTCTTTTAGCTATAATATTCGCATCAATTTCAAAATACCAAAAGTCATTTGTAACTATAGCTCCATCAAGTTCAGGCGGCACAATTCCAAATGCTCCGTTTCTTGCATCAATTCCCGACAAAATAAAGTCACCTTTTTTAACTTCATACATCTTAGATTTAATCAAAGCACCTTTTTTATGTTCACGAAGAACCACGCCATTATGATTCATTTTTATGGTAACCAGTTTATATTCTTGGTCGTCAATCAATTGAATAGGTCGCTTGATTCTTTTTAGAAAATCTCCAATTAAATACTCTTTAGCCATTTATTTTAGGAGTGTTTCAAGTTCTGATATAATATTCTTAGAAGTCTCGAAAGAAGATTTTAACGCTATTAGGGTTTCTTCTGAAGAATATGCAATTTCTTCTATTTGAGTATTTGGATTCTTAATATCCAAATCCCAACCCTTTAAATCGTTAACATTCACTTTCCAAGCTACATCACTTTCTTTTCTATTGTTCCACCAATCTATAATGGGGCGGAATTCGCTAAACTGTATGGGCTTGGTTTTGGAGTAGCTCTTTTGCCCTTCGGGCAGTTTGTGTTCGTAATACCAGATATCCTTGGTTTTACTTCCTTTCTCAAAAAACAACAAATTGGTACTTACCGTAGCAGGGAAAAAGGTACTTTGTGGCAAACGAATAATGGTGTTCAAGTTGCAATCGGTCAATAGTTTTTGCCGTATGCGTGCTTTTACGCCATCCCCTGTAATGGAGCCATCAGGCAAAACAATGGCCCAACGGCCTTTGGGTTTTAGCAGTTGTAACATTAAAATCACAAACAAATCGGCAGATTCCTTACAACGGAAGGTTGCCGGAAAGTTGGTCTCTACGCCATCTGCAATACTGGCCCCAAAGGGTGGATTTGCCAAAATAACATCTACTCTGTCTTTTGCTCCAATGCTGTTGTATTCCTTTTTTAGACTATCCATATAATGATAGTCCGGAATATCCATTTCGTGAAGAATTAAATTGGTCAAGCCCAACACATAGGCAACAGGTTTAAATTCCCATCCTGTAATGCTTTTTTGCAATTGGTGCTCGTCTTCTACGGTATGCACATAATTTTCCCGTACATGGTCAATGGCTGCCGTTAAAAAGCCTCCAGTACCTGCAGCTGGATCCAACACCTTTTCGCCCAATTTGGGATTGATCATTTGGGTCATAAGCTGGGTTACGGCTCTTGGCGTATAGTATTCGCCCTTGTTTCCCGCATCACGCAGTTCAACTAAAATGCTTTCATATATGTCGCCAAAAATGTGCTTGTCCTCCGAATTGTTAAAGTCCACCTCATTGAGCTTATTAATGACCTTCCGCATTTCATACCCGGATTTCATGTAGTTGTTAGAGCCTTCAAAAACCTCTTTTACTATGGCGGCTCTTTTTGGGTTGGCAATGCTTGTCAGCTCTCGAAGGGTTGCAAACAACCCTTTATTATCCTGTGCATTGCTATCTATAAATTCCAAAAGTTCATCACCGGTAATTCCTTCGGCATCTGTTGCCCAACTTCTCCATTGGAATTTTTCCGGAATTACGGAAACATAATCGTCTTTGGTTATTTCCAATTCCTGGTCCTTGTCGTCCATTATTTTCAGAAACAACATCCATCCGAGTTGCTCCAATCGTTGCGCATCCCCAGAGATACCTCTGTCCTGCCTCATGATGTTTCTTATACTGCTAATTACAGCGCCTACGTTTGCCATTTTTATTAATTATTAGGTGTTAATGGTGAATTGTTAATGTTGGCTTTTGTTGCTTTGATAATGCTCGTTAGTAGTTTTAATAATTCAGTTGCGTCAATGCTCAATGAATTATACTCTTGCTGATCGAGGTAATCTGTTTTGAAGAGTAATTCCAACCAATAAAGCGTCTCATTTATTTCTTTTTAGGCAATAGCCATTTTATGAATGAAATCGGGTTTTGACTCGGCATGTTCTGCTTCACGAATCATCGCACCAGCAGAAGTACCAGATCTAAGCACTTGTTTGGACATAACAATCTCTTTTTTTGTCCGAAATAAGTACTTGATTTAACTGTACAATACGTATCGCAAAATCTAAACTTTTCGTTTTTACTACATTTTCTCTCATTAATAATTAACCATTTACAATCGACCATTAATCATTGTTTCTTTTTTTTATTTTAGATTCCAATATTTTCAAGTCTTCTAAATCTGCTTCTTTCGCTTCAGCTTGCTTTCTTCTTTCATTAAATTCCTCATAAATGGATTTAACTTTTTCTTCCATTTGTTGGTGCGAAATAGAACCAGCATGCAGCAGTACATCCTTGTCGTTAAATTCTAGCACACGATCTACATTATTTTTCCAGAAAGCTAGGGTTATGTCCTTTCTTTCTTTTACTCTTAGCTCGGCAGTCTCCAAAAATATTACGGTGAGTCTGTTGAGTGTATCAATTTCATCTTTTGTTAAATAATTTTTGGCTATGATGATGTCCTGTTTTCTAACCTTATTCCCTTTCCAAGAAGTTAGGGCCATATTGGGTTTATTGGCATTGGCTCTGCTTACAATAATTTCTGCCGCCGTATTTTTGGTGACCGCATAGAGTAATTTGTTTTGCGTTTCGGCAAAAAACATTTGCGTTGCCTTATCAGATGAGTCGTAATCACTGCTCAGCGCGAGTAAGTCCCGTACTTTTTGATAAAACCTTTTTTCTGAGGCCCGTATTTCACGAATCCTTTCCAGTAATTCATCAAAATAATCAGGTCTGCCATCAGGATTTTTTAACCTTTCGTCATCCATAACAAAACCCTTTATCATGTATTCCTTAAGGTTTTGATTTGCCCAAATTCTAAACTGCGTTCCTCGCTTACTTCTCACCCTAAAGCCAATGGCTAAAATCATTGAAAGAGAGTAAAAAGTAACCTCATATTGTTTATTGTCGGCGGCAGTTGTTAAGTAATTCTTAATAACTGAATTGGACTCTAATTCTTTATCTTTCAGTATGTTAGTTATATGCATGCTGATGTTTGGAACAGAGGTGTCAAAAAGTTCGGCCAACTGTTGTTGGTTCATCCAAACATCACCATCTTTGGCATATAGCGAAACAGATGTTTTTCCATCCGTAGTATTATAAATAATAATGTTCTGTTTGCTCATTTATGCTCCTGTTTTATACAGTTCTTTTTCCAATTCTTTTATTGCTTTTATGTATTGTGGTTTGCCCCCAAAGGCATTTACAAGTTCCATAGGTGTTCCCAATTTATTTAATGGATCAAGTTTCAATACTTCTGTACTTTCTATGGTAATTAAACCGTCTTGGGCATATTTGTCCAAAAGACTTTGCAAAACCAATTGAGCCTGCTCGCCATATTTGGTAAAATAGTTACGCTTTTTTACGTTGTCCGCTCTTTCTTTTCTAGTGAGCGGTTTTGAATCAAACGCCACATGACAAATTAAATCGAAAGGGTCAAAGGCCGCTCCGACATCATCTTGTAAAGCATCGAAGAAAACACCCTGCTCTTCCAGTTCATTTACAATCGCTTTTTTCTTATCGGCATTGTTCCAAGAGTTTAAGAATTCATCTAAGGTTTTGTATTGCTTGGTTACGCTATTTTTGGTGTAATCCCGTAACGATTCCGTAATAATTTTTCCATCTGTACCCAAATACTGAACTCTTTCGTTTACGATTTTTACCCGCACACCATCTACCCTTATTTTAGCTCTGGGTTCCTCTAAAATTTCACCTCCGCCGGTAATTTCAGGATATTCTGGAGGTTCAGGAAAATTTACTTCCTCACCGTCAACATCAATAATTGGTGATTCGGTAGTTTCTTCTTCAGTTCCTGAAAGGTCTTCATCCTCTCCAACATCTTTTATCATTACCGGATCCCCGTCAAAATCAGGGTCGGCAAAAAGGTTGGTGACGTTTCTAAAATCCATAATGGTAAAATAGGTCTTGCCATATTCCTCATTAATTCTTGTGCCCCTGCCGATGATCTGTTTGAATTCGGTCATTGAACCTATGTTACTGTCCAACACTATCAATTTACAAGTTTGGGCATCAACACCTGTGGTCATTAATTTTGAAGTAGTGGCAATAACGGGATAGGTTTCAGTTGGATTTATAAAGTTGTCCAACTCCCGTTTCCCTTCCTCGTTGTCGCCCGTAACCTGCATAATGTATTTGCTGTTTTCAGCAAATAAATCAGCATTGGCATTGACCAATGCGGTACGCATGCCTTCGGCGTGTTCAATGTCAATGCAGAAAACGATACTTTTTGCAAATCGGTCATATCCTTTCAGAAACTCCGTAATTTTTGCGGCCACAATTTTTCTACGTTCTTCAACAACTATGTTTTTATCAAAATCTGTTCGGTTGTAAATTCTATCTTCAACGGGATAGCCATCCTTATCCAAGAAACCCGTTGGCGGCCGCCAACCTTCCGCATCAATATCCAATGTTACCTTAACTACTTTGTAAGGAGCTAGGAAACCATCATCAATTCCTTGCTTAAGTGAGTAAGTATAAATGGGTTCACCAAAATATTCGGTATTTGAAACTTCCGTTGTTTCCTTTGGTGTTGCTGTAAGTCCAATATGGGTTGCCGTATTGAAGTATTCCAATATTTCCCGCCACTTACTATCCTCCTTTGCGCTGCCTCTATGGCACTCATCAATAATTACCAGGTCGAAAAACTCGCGACTGAACTGTTTGTAAGCATCATCACCGTTGCTGTCCGAAAGCCCCTGGTAAAGAGCTAAATAAACATTGTATGCGGTATCAATTTTTTTCTTTTTGATGATTGTTAAGGCATCCTTAAAGTGCCTGAAATCACCTCGTGCGGTTTGGTCAATTAAAGCGGTACGATCCGCTAAAAATAATATCCGTTTTTTAGCTCCACTTTTCCAAAGTCTGTAAATAATTTGGAAAGCAGTATAGGTTTTGCCTGTTCCAGTGGCCATAACCAAAATGATTCGCTGCTGTTTCTTAGCAACCGCTTCAATGGTTCTGTTGACGGCATTTTGTTGGTAATATCTTGGGGAACGACCTGAACCATCTTGGAAATAGTCTTGTGAAATTATATCTTCAACCTCTGGGGTTTCAATTCCTTTGTATTTTTTGTATTTGGCCCATAATTTTTGCGGACTTGGAAATTCCTCCAAGGAAATTTCTTTTTCAATTTCTCCGTCTGTGGCGGTTTTGTCGTGAAAGTAAAATCCGTCACCATTACTACTGAAGACAAATGGAATGTCCAAAGTATTGCCATAACCAAGAGCTTGTTGAATTCCTCCTCTTACCGAATGTTTGTTATCTTTTGCCTCAATTATAGCAATTGGAACATTAGGTTTGTAAAACAGAATGTAGTCGGCAAACTTTCTTTTTCCTCTTGCGGTCAGTTTCCCTTTCACATATATTCGTCCGTCTGTAAAGAAGATTTCACGCCCTAATTGAGTTTGCTCGTCCCAACCTGAGTTCAGAATCGCAGGAGTGATAAACTTGGCTTTAATGTCCGATTCTGATAAGTCTTTTTTATTCATTCAAATCTGATTCCCTTACCTATGGGGTTTCGGTAAAATTATTTTATTTATTCCAAAACATTCAAATACTGCTTAATAGAGTCCAATCGACCTTTGAATTAATCACCTAATTTAATAAAACTTTTTAGTTGGCCTAGTTATTAATTAAATGGTTTATGGCCCTGCTGCCCCCTTCCCTATTCTGTGGGGTCTGGCTGTCATGGGTTTGCATATTTTGGAACTAAAGAAAAACAATTCTTTGAAAAGTAAGTTGCGGGAAACCGTAAAGTGGTGGTTTGTAGTAACACGTTTTAATCCAATTGTATAAAGCGAAACGAAGAATTGGGAAATTTGAGTAATCGCCGTAATAAGTGATAACCGGACCAGGTACAATTAGCATGTTCTTTATGTTTGGACCCTGCAGATTTTGCCATACATTCAGTACCGACCAAATGAAGAACTCTTGGTTATTGTATTTCTTATTCTTTTTCCATTTGAGAACCTATAAAAGGTATTCTGGGTGCTAAAAAATAACCTGTCAAACTTGCAAATAAGATTGGGACAAAATGCCCGAATCCTGTCAAGGTAGCAAGTAAAATTGTTGTGCTCATTGGCGTTCGCGTTACACAAGCGTTAATTGCAGCCATACAACTAACAATTGCTAATGTCAGATTAATTGTCGGAAAAAGTTGATGGATAATTATTCCTAATGTTGCTCCTACGAAAAACAGCGGGATAATAAATCCACCCCTCCAACCTGATGTCACAGTTATTGAGATAGCGATAATTTTAAATATCAAAATTGAAAACAATAAAGTCAATGGGAAATTCCTTGAAAGTAGCTCGTTTATCTCGTGATGTCCAAAGTATCTTGTTATTGGAAAATAAAATGCGATTACTCCAAGTAAAATCCCTCCAATTAGCGTTTTGATATAAATGGGAATAGGTCTTTTCTCAAATAATGATTTGAAAAACTTGGTGCAAAAAATAAAACCCCACCCAAAAGTAGCTCCAACCACTGCAAATAGAACGGCATAACCAAAATCGAAAACTCCTGAATATTCATACGCTGATAAGTCCCAAATCGGGCCAAGTCCTAAATGAATGATTAATGCAAACACCAAGTAACTAAAACAACTTGCAACAAATGCAGGGATAATGGCTTTGTAATATTCAACTGCGTGTTTGTGGTGAAGGATTTCCAATGAAAAGAGACTACCGCCTAGAGGAGCACCAAATAAGGCTGTAAACCCTGAAGCCATTCCTGCAATGCTTAATGACCGCAGTTCTTCTCCTTTAAGTCTTAATAATTTACCTAACCAAGTTCCTGTTGAGCCTGTTACTTGAACTAATGGTGCTTCTGGTCCAAGACTTCCTCCTGACGCAACACATAGCAATGAAGAGAGAATCATTGAAGGATTGTTTTTTGGGTCAAGTTTTCCTTTGTTAAACCGAATGTTATTTACAATTAAATGTATTTCTCCTGGGTCTCCAATAAAGTGAATTACCAAACCTGCTAAAAGTCCACAAATTGCCATTACAGGAATTACTTGCCAACCATGGAAAAAGGCTAATTGGTGGGTCAGGAACTCAAGTCCAATCCAATAAACTCCTGCAATCATTCCTCCTATTAATCCAAGTAATGCCCACAACAAAAAAGTCCGACTGAAAACAAATGGGTTAAATCGGACGGGTTGGTCTAAAATATTTAAATATGTTACTAATTTTCTTCTTCGTTTTAACTTCACTTTATCGCTTCTGTTTTATGTTCGTTAAGGCACATAGTTTACACAAGTTAAAGATTAGCCTTTACACTAAATTAGTCTCTAACCTTGTTGCTTGTTCTTTATTTCTTAAATACTTTTCATCAAAGAAACCTAAAAATGTGTTTCTATAAAATACCCTCCAAATCCCGTTGCCCATTTCCTGGATCCCCACATATTTTCCCATTAATG
>Ga0208032_1000191_pt1 | contig 43823 bp, 30 predicted proteins | sample MalvirAntarct_66_FD_184254 | JGI IMG/M metagenome (GOLD analysis project Ga0208032, IMG submission 184254) | Marine viral communities from the Global Malaspina Expedition - Malaspina viral metaG Antarct_66 (SPAdes) (version 2) | ecosystem: Environmental > Aquatic > Marine > Oceanic | place: West... | reverse complement strand
GAGGGACACCGTATGTCAACACCATGGGGTATGTATCCTGAACTATAGAAAAAATTTATGAGAAAAAATTTGTTTTAACCATAGGATACAGACAGGCTTGCCCTGAGGTTTAATACCTTTCATTGTTGGCGATTGGAATTATCACAGTATTGATACGGAAAGAATTGTAATACTGTGATTGATGACAAATTCAAAAGTCCATTGGAATTATTTTTCGGATAATCCAGGACGCGGAGATTGTAATTCACTTCTAGATATACTTCAATAGGATCGATTAATCTAAAATGTTATTTATTATGGAAAATAGAAAAATTATAGCTGTAGTAGGGGCCACTGGGGCCCAAGGAGGAGGATTGGTCCGCTCAATCCTAAATGACGGAAAAAAGGAATTTGCGGTTAGGGCCATTACCCGAGACGCAAATTCCCCAAAAGCCAAGGAGTTAAAGCAATTGGGTGCCGAGGTGGTACAGGCCAATGTAGACGATAAGGATAGTATTGTCAAGGCATTTAAAGGTGCTTACGGAGCTTATTGCGTAACATTTTTTTGGGAACATTTTTCACCGGAAAAAGAAATGGAGCATGCAATAAATATGGCTTTGGCGGCCAAGGAAGCGGGGTTGGAACACGTAATATGGTCAACGCTTGAGGATACCCGTAAATGGATTCCTTTAGATGATAAGCGGATGCCGACCCTGATGGAGAAGTACAAAGTTCCGCATTTTGATGCCAAGGGCGCTTCCAATGCTTACTTTGAAAAAAGTGGAGTCCCTTATACTTTGCTGTTAACATCGTTCTATTGGGACAATTTTATTTATTTTGGGCTTGGCCCCACAAGGGGAATGGACGGAAAATTGAGAATTACAATGCCAATTGGCAATGCCAAGCTTCCGGGAATTGCCGCAGAGGATATAGGTAAATCTGTCTTGGGGATCTTTAAAGCAGGAAAAAAATATCAAAATAAGACAGTGGGGATTGCTAGTGAGCAGCTTACTGGAAAACAAATGGCCGAAGCTATTACTAAAGTGATAGGGGTGGAAATCGGATTCAACGATATTGCTGCCGATGACTACAGGAAACTTGGTTTTCCCGGAGCAGATGACCTTGGGAATATGTTCCAGTTTAATAAGGAGTTCGAAGATAATTTTTGCAAATCACGGGACGTGAAATTGACAAAAGAATTAAATCCACAATTAATGTCTTTTGACACCTGGTTGTCCAAAAATAAAAGAAAATTGGAATCTGTCATTAAGGGAGAAGCCACTACTGCTTAAGGAAGAACTATTATTTTTTGTGGAGTTTTAAAAAGAAGAAGCATTGATTTTTCAATGCTTCTTTTGCTGTAAACCGTTTCACTTTTAATGTTTTTTAATGAAGTGGTTCATGAAATCTTTTCTTAATGAACTACCAAATTGCCATTGTATTCATAATGCAATGGAAAAATGCTAGGCTTTGTTTTTGGGATTTTTAATTTCTCCAAAATGGGCATAAGTGTTTTTCCAAAGGCTTCAAAACGTTCTGCCGATTCCCAGATATCAAAAATCAACATTCCATTAGGTGTTTTGGCAGCATGGTGGTGCAGCAATCCTTTGGGGCTGGTCTGACCAGCTTTTCTTATTTCATCCCAACATTGGTCAAACTGTTTTGTGGTCATGCCACGGAAATCGAATTGAACCATAACTTTTTTCATAGTATAGAATTTATTTCCTACTCGTGTGGCTTTTCGGTTACGCCCCGTTTTTTTAAGGGGTTGCTGGACTCCTCTTAGTTGTAAATAATTCCAATAAATGCAGTACTTGAAACTTAACTTGAGGGGAGGTGATGGACTGTAAAAAAGCTTTGATAAGTAATTATCTTGAATTTATAATAAATTCATTATCAGTCGATTAAATTAGAAATAACAACGAAAGTTACTGATTAGATCTAAGGGTAGTCTGTTAATTGTGATATCGTTAACGTAATTGTGAACGGGAATTTTTGGGTTTACAAGGTCAGTAAACCGTAATTTCTTAAAGTCTGTAAAGCTTTGGAATACCAGAACAGCTCAAAATTTTCAAACTGCAATTCAAAGTCGGTTTTAAGCTGGCCATAGGTAGATATTTTTCCATTTGCGACCAACATATTGGCCAAAGTGTCCCTTAGCCATTCCCCATGTTCGTAATCTACAGTTATGCTCATGGAGCTGGACTTGTCATGAAAAGTCATTTTAAGCAGTTTCCAGCTATGTCCTTTTTTGGATTTTGTAATGGTCTCCACGAGGGGCGTGTTTCCCAACCACACTATTTTGGCATTGGGTTTGGTGTTTAGGGCAGGCTCTTCGGCAAGCGCATTTTCTATATAGTTTGGTGCTATGGTGGTTTTTGGAATTTTAAAATCGAACCATTCTTGCAAGGGATGGTCTAAACAAATACCGTGCATAAAGTTAAAGAGGGATTTTTTTAATCCATAACTAAACTGCTCGTGATCAATTCCCGTGGTATCCGTGAACTGGATGTCATTATTGGCAAAAGTTATATGCTGATAGTCCGGTATAATGTGATATTTTTCGGGATTGAGACCTACTGGGCTATGGGCGGTAAGGGCAAATTGATGCCAGAATCCAGATTGTAATATCCCCAATTGAAACATTTGTCGCACCATTTCCAAACTATCTACCGTTTCTTGGACCGTCTGGGTAGGGTAGCCGTACATAAGATAACAATGGACCATAATACCCGCTTCCGTAAAATTGCGATTTACCCTGGCTACCTGCCCCACGGTAACCCCTTTTTGGATCAACGCTAACAATCGGTCCGAAGCCACCTCCAAGCCTCCGGAAACGGCTATACAGCCCGACGCCTTTAGTAATTTGCAGAGATCCTGGCCAAAGCTCTTTTCGAACCTAATATTGGTCCACCAGCTAACGGTTAGATTCCGTTTTATGATTTCTAGTGCCAAGGCCCTCATTAAGGCTGGGGGTGCGGCTTCATCCACAAAATGAAATCCTGTTTCGCCGGTTTGTGCAATGAGCTCCTCCATACGGTCTGCCAATAGTTTGGCCGCAATGGGTTCGTAGATTTTTATATAGTCCAAGGAGATATCGCAAAAGGTACATTTGCCCCAATAGCAACCGTGTGCCATGGTAAGTTTGTTCCAACGGCCATCGCTCCACAAACTGTGCATCGGATTTGCAATTTCTATGACGGAGATGTATTTGTCCAGTAACAAGTCCGAATAATCCGGGGTACCTATCTCACTTTGTTTGTAATCTGATCTTGTGGAGAGATTGTTGAAAAATACTGCGTCCTCCTTTATTAGAAAGGTTCTTTTTAGAAGGGTTCTTTTTAGAAGGGTTCTTTTTAGAAGGGTTCTTTTTAGAAGGGTGGTACTTTCGGTGGATCTGGATTCCAAGCAATGGGCCGTTAACAGTTCCAAAGGTAGTTCCCCGTCATCTAGCGTGATATAATCAAAGAATTCGAAAACCCTAGTATCTGTAAGGGACCTGAGTTCCGTATTGGGGAATCCCCCGCCCATACTTACCTTAATTTTGGGATAGTTTCGTTTTATAAATTGGGCACATCTAAACGCACTGTAAAGGTTGCCAGGGAAGGGAACGGAAAAACAGACCAACTTGGGCTTAACCGTACTGAGTCTCTCGGCCAAAATGTCCAGGGTCAATTGGTCTATATAGGTGATGTTATTTTGTAAATGCTGGTAGAGTTCATCAAAGGAATTAGCGCTCCTTCCCAATCGCTCTGCGTAACGACTAAAACCAAAATTTTCATCAATACATTCCACAATAAAATCGGACAGGTCTTCCAGATATAGGGTGGCCAAGTGTTTTGCCTTATCCTGATGTCCCATACTGCCAAAGGCCCATTCCAAATCATCCAATTGGTCAAATCTTACTGCCTGAGGCAAAAAGTTGGGAGTACATATTTGCCTGGCAAAGGTGGCATTATGTCCCTGTAAAAACGAAACAACGGAATCTATGGTCTTTAAATAATCTTCCTTTAAGGCGTAAATTCTATGGCAGTTGTCCGAGCTAATGGAATTGTTGGCCTGGGCACGGTCAAAAATATCCCGGAGTCCGTCCTTGGAGAAAATTTTTAATATAACCTCAATACCTAAATCCATTTGAAAAGCACTGATGTCCCTTGTGTTTAAAAAGCCTTTTAAATAGGCCGTTGCCGGATAAGGGGTGTTCAACTGGGTAAAGGGAGGTGTTATTAAGAGGAGGTCTTTCGCCATGGAATAATTGTGTACAATGATGCAAAGATAGGGGTGTTTGGGGTAATGGGAATATTTAATTTATTTGGTATAGAATCAATTTTTCTAGAAATGGTACGGTCTTGGCCACGAATATAAATTGAAGGAACAAAAAAAAACTCCGGTAATCAGCCGGAGTTTATTCATCAATCAAAAAACGAACAGTCATGATAACTGTTGTTACTGTGTACAATTTACAATTTTTGCAATAGCTTTCCTATGGGGACAAGCGATTGGGCAAAAATTTTAATTGTTTGGATTAACCAAGATATGTTTTTAGGATTTTGCTTCTTGAAGTGTGTTTTAGCCTTCTAATAGCTTTTTCCTTTATTTGACGGACCCTTTCCCTTGTAAGGTCAAAAGTCTCTCCAATTTCCTCTAAGGTCATGGAATGTTGTCCTGCCAAGCCAAAGTACAAACGAATTACATCCGCTTCCCTTGGAGTCAAGGTTTCCAAAGCTCTTTCTATTTCGGTTCTAAGCGATTCGTGCAACAATTCCCTGTCCGGATTTGGTGATTCACCACTACGCAATACATCGTAAAGGTTGGAATCTTCACCGTCTATTAAAGGAGCATCCATGGATACGTGGCGCCCGGAATTTTTAAGTGATTGTTTTACATCCTCCACGGTCATGTCCAATTCCTTGGCAATCTCTTCCGCAGAAGGTTGTCTTTCATGGGCTTGCTCCAAGAAAGCAAAGGTCTTGTTGATCTTATTGATAGACCCGATCTTGTTCAAAGGTAGTCTTACAATACGGGATTGTTCCGCCAAAGCTTGTAATATGGACTGGCGAATCCACCATACCGCATAGGATATGAATTTAAAACCACGTGTTTCATCAAAACGTTGTGCAGCTTTTATCAAGCCAAGGTTACCTTCGTTGATCAAATCCGGAAGGGTCAAACCTTGGTTTTGGTATTGCTTTGCAACGGAAACCACAAATCGTAAATTGGCCTTGGTCAATTTCTCAAGTGCACGTTGATCACCTGCCTTGATCCGTTGTGCCAATTCTACTTCTTCATCTGCCGTAATCAAATCAACCTTACCAATTTCCTGTAAGTATTTATCCAAAGAAGCAGTTTCTCTATTGGTAACCTGTTTTGTAATTTTAAGCTGTCTCATCGAAATTTTTTCTATCTAAATTATGTGCATTAAGCATAAGCTGCATTGGGTTATACGTACAAAAGTTGGAAATGTTACAATTGGTCCGTTTTATTTTGGTTTTTTAGACAAAATGCATAAAAAAAGCCACGCTCTCCCTTAAAAAAGGTGAAAACGTGGCTTTGGTATTGTGACCGGTATTTAAAAACTAGTCCCTTCTTGGCTTACGATCCCTATCTCTATTTCTATCGTTGCCTCTGTCATTTCTACCGCGATCTTCCCGTGGTGGTCTTTCCTTAAAGCCTTCAGGTTTTGGCAATAAAGCCTTACGTGAAACTTTTTCTTTTCTTGTCCTTGGGTCTACACCAAAGTATTTAACATCAAAAACATCTCCCATATTTACCACATCGGAAACATTTTCTGTTCTTTCCCAGGCCAATTCGGATACGTGAAGCAATACTTCGTTACCAGGAGCATCGGTATATTCCACAACGGCACCAAAATCCAACATTTTGATGACCTTTACTTCGTAGGCGCTACCAACCTCTGGTTTAAACAATAATGAATCGATTTTGGCAAGAACCATATCAATACCTTCTTGTGAGGTACCCAATATTTCAACTATACCTTCTTCGGTAACCGGATCTTCATTGATAACGATAGTTGTTTTGGAAGCTTTCTGTAATTCTTGGATTACTTTTCCTCCAGGTCCTATCAATGCTCCAATAAATTCGCCAGGAATAACCCTGGTAACCATCTTAGGTGCATGTGGTTTAACATCGTCATTAGGTGCTGCAATGGTATCTACCAATTTGCTTAGGATGTGCAAACGTCCAGCCCCTGCCTGCTTTAATGCATTGACCAAAATTTCAAAGGATAATCCCTTTACTTTAATGTCCATTTGGCAAGCGGTGATTCCGTCTGCGGTTCCTGTTACTTTAAAGTCCATATCCCCAAGATGATCTTCATCACCAAGTATATCGGACAATACAGCGTATTTTCCTGAGTCGCTATCGGAAATCAATCCCATGGCAATACCGGATACCGGTTTCTTTAATTGTACCCCAGCGTCCATCAATGCCATAGTTCCGGCACAGACCGTTGCCATGGAAGACGAACCGTTGGATTCCAATACCTCGGATACCACACGTACTGTATAAGGACAATCCTCAGGGACCATACCTTTTAAGGCACGTTGGGCCAAGTTACCATGTCCAACCTCTCTACGCGAAGTACCTCTAATAGGTCTTGCTTCTCCAGTTGAGAATGGAGGGAAGTTATAATGTAGATAGAAAGTTTCCTCTCCTTCAAACGATGGCATGTCTATTTGGTTGGCTTCCCTTGAAGTTCCCAAAGTAACCGTTGCCAAAGCTTGGGTTTCTCCACGAGTAAAAATTGCGGAACCGTGGGTTGATGGTAAATAATCAACTTCACACCAGATTGGCCTAATTTCATCTGTTTTTCTACCGTCCAAACGTAGTCCGTCATTTAAGGTAAGATCCCTAACCGCAGCTTTTTCAGCTTTATAGTAATATCTGGAAACCAAATCCCCGAAATCTGCCAATTCCTCTTCAGAAAAAGTAGCTTTTATTTCTTCTTTTATGGCGTCGAATGCTGCACTTCTTTCGTGCTTTGCTGAACCGGCTTTTGCAATGGCATAAACCTTGTCATAAGCCATGTCGTGGATTTTCTTGGCCAAATCCTCATCTTCCCTTTCTGGCTCGTATTCACGAACTTCTTTTCTGCCAAATGCTTCTGCCAACCTAAGTTGGGCAGCACATTGTACCTTAATGGCATCATGGGCAAATTTAATGGCTTCCACCATTTCCTCCTCGGAAATCTCCTTCATTTCACCTTCAACCATCATAACAGAATCTGCTGAAGCACCGATTACCATATCGATATCCGATACCAATAATTGAGCCCTGGTTGGATTGATTATGAATTCACCATCAATACGACCAACACGCACTTCTGAAATAGCACATTCAAATGGGAAATCTGAAAGTTGGATAGCTGCAGAAGCGGCCAATCCCGCCATAGCATCTGGCATAACATCCTCATCATGGGACATTAGTTGGATCATCACCTGGGTTTCAGCATGGTAATCCTTAGGAAAAAGTGGACGTAAAACACGATCCACCAATCTCATTGTCAATACTTCACCGTCACTTGGTCTTGCTTCTCTCTTGAAGAAACCTCCTGGGTAACGACCTGAAGCTGCAAATTTTTCACGGTAATCTACCGTTAGTGGAAGGAAATCCACATCACTTTGTTTGTAATTGGAAACTACTGTACATAACAACATACATTTTCCAGACTGAACAACAACAGAACCATGGGCCTGTTTTGCCAATTTTCCGGTTTCGATAGAAATTTCTCTACCGTCACCAAGGTCAATGACCTCTCTAAATACTTTTGGTATCATAAATACGAATTAAAACCTGTCTCATTACAGGTTTGTTAAACAATGGTCTTTCGTCTGTTATAGACGCGTTGTTGTGTTGTAGTTGTGTGTTGTTGACCAATGAAAAACTATGTGCAAGCTTTTTGTTTGTGCCCTAAGGTAAACCTCCGGGACTTTACAATAGTATTGAAAAACAATAATATTGATATTGTAAAAAAGGGGAAAGTAACACTTTCCCCTTTTGGTAAATTATTTTCTAATTCCTAATTCTTTAATTATAGCACGATATCTAATGATATCTTTTTTAATCAAGTAATCTAGAAGAGATCTTCTCTTACCTACCAACTTTACCAAAGAACGCTCCGTGTTAAAATCCTTACGGTTCTTTTTTAAATGCTCTGTTAAGTGGTTGATTCTGTGGGTAAACAAGGCAATCTGCCCTTCAGCAGAACCTGTGTTTTTTTCTTCCCCGCCGTGTTTCTTAAAAATCTCGGCCTTTACTTCTTTAGTTAAATACATTCCAATATTATTTTAATGATTTTTATGTACATGATTGATTTTCAATCAGGGCGCAAAGATAGACTTTTTTTTAGAAACCTTGTGCAATCCTAATATTTTTTGAAAGGTGTATTAAACTTTTTTAATTATCCGGCGTCCTATTATAAAACGTTAAAGAAATGTTATTGCAAATGGGCAGTAACGGATCTTAATGCTGGCCAGCGACAGAATTGAAATTTTTCTTATTGTAAACATTTAAATCAAAACAGATGAAAAAAAGTCTCAAAAAATCGAACTTAACAGGATGGTTGCTAATGGTCTTATTGGTAATGGGTTCCTGTAACAATGAAGAGTCAAACAGTGTGGAAGAGGATACCACTTTTGAAATTGCCGAACTTGTGGCTAGCGATGAAGCCGATTTAATTTCGGAGGAAATTGCCAACATAGGAGAAGATGTTTATGCCACTGAAGAGATCAGAGCTACCTCAAAATCGTTCTTTCTTTCCAATTATTTGCCAGAATGTGTCGTAATAACAACAGTGGTTACCAATGACACAAAAGATACTTCCATTGATTTTGGTGGGGGTTGCGAGATGCCCAATGGCAATCTATTAAGTGGAATTATCCATTTAAGTTATGCCAAGGACATGGATACGGCAACCAAGACCATTGTTCTTTCCTTGGAGAATTTCACCTTTAATGAGGTGGCTGTAACAGGGGGAGCCACGTTGGTGCGAAATCGTGCCAACGACAACGGTAATCCCCAATCCGATGCCGTTGCCAGTTATAACGGGGTATGGCCAGACGGAAGTGTTGTCAGTTTTACGGGAAATAGGACACGGGAATGGGTAGAGGGTTATGGTTCCGGATTTTGGGCCGATAATGTTTTTCTTATTTCCGGTGAAGGTACCTATACCAATAAAGCGGGTGATGTTTATTCCAGGGAAACTATAAGCTCCCTGCGCAGGGAATTGTCCTGCTGGTTTATTGTTAGTGGGGTCTTGGAGATTTCTATAAATGATGCCACAGCGAGTCTCGATTTTGGAGACGGCACTTGTGATGCCAAGGGAAGCTTGACCCTTCCAAATGGGGAAACCACGGAAATTTTTCTAAGAAGGTTTAATAAGTAGGAATGCTTAAATAAAAAAGGCCCTGATCATGATCAGGGCCTTTAATTTTTTATACTCTAACAGGGTTATTTTCTATTAAATCTATATAAAGATTAATTTTCTTCTTAAGGTCCCTGCGATGGACAATAAAATCTAAAAATCCATGTTCCTGTAGGAATTCGGCAGTCTGAAACCCTTCCGGTAATTCTTTACCGGTAGCTTCTTTCACCACACGCGGACCAGCAAAGCCGATCAAGGCCCCAGGTTCGGAAATATTTATATCCCCAAGCATAGCATATGAAGCTGTTGTTCCTCCAGTGGTGGGATCCGTGCACAAGGAAATATAAGGGATGCCGGCATCTGCAAGCTGTGCCAATTTAGCCGATGTTTTTGCCAATTGCATAAGGGACAATGCTGCTTCCATCATACGTGCACCTCCAGATTTGGAAATCATGACAAAGGGGATTTTCTTTTTGATGGAATAATCGATACCCCTTGCTATTTTTTCTCCTACCACACTACCCATAGAACCACCAATAAAGCTGAAGTCCATACAGCAAATAACTACATCCTTTCCAAGGGATTTGCCCACTCCGGTCCTAACAGCATCCTTAAGGCCTGTTTTTGCTTCGGCCGCCTTTAATCTTTCCACATACTTTTTAGTGTCCTCAAATTTCAAGGGATCCTTGGAAGTAAGTTTTGCATCCAACTCGGTAAACTTGTTGTTGTCGAAAAGAATTTCGAAATATTCCTTACTACCTATTCGTACATGATAATCATCCTCTGGGCTTACATAAAAATTCTTTGCCAACTCATCGGATTCTACAATTTTTCCGGTAGGTGATTTGTACCAAAGGCCCCTTGGGGTATCCTTTTTCTGGTCCGTTGCAGTTTGTATTCCTTTTTCCTTTCTTTTAAACCAAGACGACATAAGCTTTCTTTTTGGGTTGGGGGATTATAGGGTATTCACATTATTAAGGTCCTCAAAAGCCTTTTTAAGACGTGTAACAAACGTTTTTTCTCCTTCTCTTAACCAAACACGTGGGTCGTAATGCTTTTTGTTTGGCTCGTCGGCACCGTTTGGATTACCGATCTGGGATTGTAAATAGTCCTTTTTACCTTGGATATAGTCCCTGATCCCTTCAAGGAAGGCATACTGTAAATCGGTATCAATATTCATTTTAATAACACCATATCCTATAGCCTCACGTATTTCCTCAACGGTAGATCCCGATCCACCATGGAATACGAAATCGATATGGTTGTGTTCAACACCGTATTTCTCAGTGACAAATTCTTGCGAATTTTTAAGGATCTTTGGGGTCAATTTTACGTTTCCAGGCTTGTAAACACCGTGTACATTACCAAATGCGGCGGCAATGGTAAATTTAGGGCTCACTTTGGAAAGTTCTTCGTAGGCATAGGCAACCTCTTCCGGTTGTGTATATAGTTTGGAATCGTCCACATCCGTGTTGTCCACACCATCCTCTTCACCTCCTGTGATTCCCAATTCTATTTCCAGGGTCATTCCCATCTTGCTCATTCTGGCAAGATATTTTTTGCAAATTTCAATATTCTCTTCTATTGGCTCCTCCGATAGGTCTATCATGTGTGAGCTGTATAACGGTTTTCCCGTTTCCTTAAAATGTTTTTCACTTGCATCCAACAAACCATCTATCCAAGGCAATAATTTCTTGGCACAATGGTCTGTGTGCAATATAACGGTTGCACCATAGGCTTCGGCCAATTGATGAACGTGCTTTGCTCCTGCAACGGCACCCAAAATAGCGGCTTGCTGACCGTCATTGGATAAGCCTTTTCCGGCATTGAACTGTGCTCCTCCGTTCGAGAACTGTATAATTACTGGAGCATTTAAACTGGCAGCAGTTTCCAAAACTCCGTTTATAGTGTTCGATCCTATAACATTAACAGCAGGTAGGGCAAATCCTTTTTCTTTAGCATAATTGAAAATTTTCTGTACCTCATCTCCGGTTGCAACTCCTGGTTTAATATTGTGTGCCATATTCTTGTTTTAGTGTAGTTAATTAAAAAGATGGGACAAAAGTAATAAAATAATCAGCTTTAAAAAGGATAATTTATACCTATGTTGAATACTGCGTTGGATAGATTGTAGTCCCTAAACCATCTTTTTGAAGATTCTTCAGCGGGATTATAAGTTTTAAGACCCATATCCAACCTGAATACAAAATACGTAAAATCGTAACGAATTCCAAGACCGGTTCCCAAAGCGATGTCTGCCAAGGAGCCCAAATTTTCGAAGGTGGCCTTTTCATCGGTAACATTGTCCCGGGCATTCCAGATGTTACCGGCATCGGCAAATAGGGCCCCTTTAATATCACCAACTATTGGAAACCTATATTCCAAATTGAAGGCGATTTTTAAATTTGCTTCGTTAAAGTCGTTTACGTCTTCAGTTCTGCCTGGTCCCAGGGAATAAGGCAACCATGCACGGTTATCGTTGGAACCACCGGCAAAATAACTTCTTACGAAGGGTATGTTGTCCGAATTTCCATAGGGTATCGCAATACCAAAGAAACTCCTAAAGGCCAATACATTTGTCCTTGAAGTGCTCCAATGTTTTATGTAGTCGAATTCCGTTTTTATATATTGGGAAAAGGGCACGTTAAATACCAAGAGTTTGTCGTCATCACTAGTGTAGAATGGAATTATTTTGGATATTCCGGACAATAGGTTCCCTGCACTTTCCAATTTGAACCTAAACTGATAGAAATCGTTATCAGCTGTGCCAGTTTTATTGTTTTTGGTAAAAGTGTAATTGCTTGCGAAAATTAAATTGTTTTCAGTAAGCCTTATTCGCCTTTCCTCAATACTGCTCACATCCTCAAAATCCGTGTCATTGGAAGTGACATCTCCATTTAGAATGGCGTTGGTAAAGCCCGTAGTACCTCCAGGAATAATCAACTGGAGATCCGTACTGCCATCAACGGTCTCATAATATTCGGCCAGTGCGGGATCGGTTTCATAATTGTCGGCAATTTCATCCAAATTTTCATAGGTGCTCTCATATACTGCAAAGAACCGGTCTGGGTTTACATTGCGAACAAATTGGACATTTAGCAGCTCGGCCGCATTCTTTTTGAAATCTGTTGGGGACCAATTATATCCAAAAACAGTATTCAAGGTTTGCTTGTCCAAGCCAATATTCTGTTGAAAACTCGTTCCAATAGATAATTTGGTCTTGGGAAGCATGTAGTTGGGTATAATTCTGGATGTATTTACAAAGGGGAACCAAATTCGAGGTAAATTAAGGTTGATATCGGCTCCCGTTTCCAATATGTTGAAAAAGCGGTTGTCCGCTATGTCCGGATCACTGGAAGCCCCAATGCTTATCCTTCCTGAAATGCTCAGGTTTTCTGCACCTTTGAACAAATTTCTGGCTTGTAAGGATGGACTAAACCCTATTCCTAAAAATTGAATATTGGAATGGGTTACATCAAAATCGGTACCCAATGAATATCTAGGACGCGGCGACAGATAGATATTGGCCGTTAATTCTGAATTTGTACTGTCTGCTACGAATTCAATATTGGGATATTTAAAAGTGTTAAGGTTGGTAATTTGTCTATAGGTTCTAATCCGGTTAATTTCCCTGTAGATACTGTCCTTTTTTAAGAAAACGGCATCTGTAAGGGTTTTTGGCTTGTATCTCAGTTTTCCTTGGTAATAGATCGTGAAATCTTTATAATCCACCTTTTTTAGGCTGTCCAACCCATTGTTGAAGGTGTAGTTGGTGTAAATATTTATTTTCTTGAAGGTATGTACCTTGTATTCCGAAGTGGAAAGTGCGTTATCTGTCCTGGTTTTTAGATCTTCAATATTTAAAAGGATATCCATTTTTTGATTGTTCCCCAGTTTGGTGGTGTCTCCAATTAAATCGTAGGAAATGGAACTCTCTTGAAAGTTATGGATTCCGGTGTTTCTAAAAAGATTGGTCAATCGTTCCCTTTCACTATTAAAATTGTCGAGGTCTATCCGTTGCCCTGATTTTATAAAGGAATTACTCTTGTTTGCCTTGTTGATGGAGTCTAGGGCAGAGGAGGTAATATTCGTGGATACCGAGTCTATAAGATAAGGTGTGCCCAAATCTAACCTGTAGTTCATAATGGCCCGTTGCTTTCTAGCGCTGGTATCTATTTTATAGGTAGTGGAGTTATTAAAATATCCCTTACTTTTATAATAGGCATTTAGTCTTTGCAACGACCTTCTTGTTCTTGAGGTGTCTATAATGGTTGGAGGTTCTCCAATATTCTTTAACCATACGCTGGCTCCTTTGACCAAAAAGGACTCTCCCAATCTTTCCACCTGTTTTTTAGATAGTATATTGATTAGGCGCTGCTCTCTTTTTTCTTTTTTATGCAACCAGACCTGATAGGAAGAATCTGGGTTTTTCTTGGCAAGGTTGTAAAGATTTAATCTTAGGGGGTATCCCAATAAGGTGCTGTTGGGTTTTTGAAAAATAAGACTATGTATGTCTTCATCGGTAACTTTTACACTATCGGCATAAATTAGGTTTTTGGTCAATAGGAGTTCGTCATCGCCAACTCTTTTTATTGCATTGCAGGAGGTAATTGCAATTACTAGCAATAATAATCCTATTTTCGTAATGTTTAAATGCATACACGGCCGTGTCCTCATAGAAGTCAAAAATACATTATTTGTATGGTTGTTAAAAGCCAAATAAAATTTATAAAAAATTTACAGCAAAAAAAGTACCGAACGCAAAACAAGTTGTTTGTGGTGGAGGGGATAAAGACAGTTCGGGAACTACTTAATTCTTCCCTGAAGGTCTATAGAATATATGTTACGGACAGCACCGTGTTGGAGTTTAAGGGAGACTTTGTTGAGGTGATAAGTGAGGGGGAATTGAAAAAAATGAGCGGATTGTCCACTCCAAATAAGGTCTTGGGCGTATTTCATTTTCCGGTACCCGAGCCATTGGATTTTTCTGATTGGATCATTGCTTTGGACGATGTTCGGGACCCTGGAAATATGGGTACTATTATTCGTCTTTGCGATTGGTTTGGGATCAAGAGCCTACTATGTTCATCCAATTCCGTGGATTGCTATAATCCTAAAGTTCTTCAGGCAACTATGGGATCCATAACCAGGGTAAATATTGTGTACGGAGATTTGAAAAGGATTTTCAGCAATTCCGAGGTGGCAGTGTACGGTGCGTTTATGGATGGTGTAGAGGTTTATAAGGAAAAATTTCCCAAAAGGGGAATATTGGTAATGGGGAATGAGGCCAATGGGGTGTCGGAAGCCATTGAGGCCTTGGTTGAGAAAAAAATTAGCATTCCACAGTTCGGGCCCAAAACTACTGAAAGTTTAAATGTGGCAACAGCCACTGCCATTTTGTTGAACGAAATTAGAAGGGGATAATTCTCTACTCAAAGGTAAAATTGATAAAAAGTCCCCTGGTCATCATTGCTTCAACATTGCCAGTCCATGGGCTATTGGGGTCATTATCACGTACCAATTCATCATTAATGGCAAAAACTCCGCGGATAGAGGGAGTGAACTTGAAATATTCCAAATAGAAATCGATCCCAAAACCCATTTCGTAATAATAGGTGGTCTTCTTCATTCGGAAAGTAGCGCTGCTGTTGTCGTCCAAACTTTGTTCATTACTGCCCAGGTTTAATGAGGTAGACGCCCCGCCAACCAGGAATGGTTTCCAATTCCCCAGTCTTAGGGTACTGACCTTTAGGAGCAAGGGAAAATTTATATATGTCGATTTTACCTCCCTTATGGCATCCCTTTCGTTATCAAACCCTGGAAAGCCCAAATTTCTCTGGTTGTAGTGCAATCCAGGTTCGAAGCGAAGATCCAAAAACTTGTTAAGTCGCAGTTCCCCGATCAGCCCTACGTTAAATCCAAATGATTTGTCCACCAGAATATCGGGTAGATCGTCTTTGTATTCAAATTTAAAGTCATATTGGTTGAAGCCTAAAAAATATCCCCAATTTAGTAATGGCTTGTCCTCATTTTCAAGGTTCATTACGGGTTTTTCATTAAACTGGGCCATGGCCGTGTTGCCCAGAGTACAAAAAGCAATAAAAAGAACAAAAATATTTTTCATATTTTACTTTGTAGCTACGTAAATAGAGGCAACCCCAAATGTTTGGGGTCTATTGTCTATACCTATAAACCCAATTTTTGCCAAAATATTGTTGAACTGTTTTCCATAGGGGAAGGCAGCTGCGGATTCGGATAAATAGGCATAGGCACTGCGATCTTTGGAAAATAATTTTCCAATGGCCGGCAGTATGAATTTGGTGTAGAATTTATAACCTTGTTTGAAGGGCGTTTTTGTGGGAATGGAGGTTTCAAGAACTACAAATGAGCCTCCTGGCTTTAGGACCCGATATATTTCCTTGAGTCCTTTTTCAAGATTTTCAAAATTCCGTACTCCAAAGGCAACTGTAATGGCATCAAAGGAATTGTTTTCAAAGGGCAGATTTTCACTATCACCAACAATCATTTTGATAGTTTCCCCCAGTTTTTTTTCCAAAATTTTTCTTTTGCCAACTTCCAACATTCCTGGAGAGATATCCAAGCCGATAATCTCTTTGGCCCCTGTTTTGGTCATGTTAATGGCCAAGTCGCCCGTTCCGGTAGCAATGTCCAAAATTTTCGCAGGTTTTTTTTCGGAGACTATGGATACTACGCGCTTTCGCCATCTAATATCAATTCCAAAGGATATAACCCTGTTAAGCCCATCGTAATTTCCAGAAATGGTATCAAACATTTTTGTAACCTGTTCCTTTTTGCCTAGCGTTGAATCTTTATAAGGGGTCACCTTTTTATCCATAATCATTAAATTTTTGGTAAAGATACTATATAGACCTAAAGATATACTTCTAATTTTTACAATAAGAGATGACCTCTATCTGCTTAACTGGTGTATTTTAGAATACAACCCAATTTAATTATGTAATTTTGTCGCGCTTACAGTCAGATTTTAATTGAAATATGATTTAGCAAGCTTCTTTCCTATATGGGAAAAATGGATTGATTCGGAATTCGAAAAGGAGTTGTACAAAGGAAATAGATTTGGTTTATAATTAAATTTAGGATACTTGGGGTGTAAAACTATAACAACACAGGATTGACCATTAAATATTGTGTACTTCGATTGATGAAAAACAATTTATATAACAGATGAAAATTATTATTGCAGGGGCTGGTGAAGTAGGTTTTCATTTGGCCAAATTACTGTCCTACGAATCCCAGGATATTACTCTGATAGATAGTAATAAGGATAGTTTATCTTATGCAGACAGTCATTTGGATATTAGGGTGCTTAGGGGAGACGCTACTTCCATTGCCATTTTAAAGGATGCTCAGGTAGAGAGATCCGATCTGGTTATTGGAGTAACCTCTTCGGAGACCACTAATATTACTTTGTGCATGTTGGCAAAACAATTGGGGTGTAAGCGTACCATAGCCCGTATCTCCAACGCTGAATTTATTCATAACAAGGAAGCCATTAGGTTTCCGGACTTGGGTATAGATGAGCTTATTTCTCCGGAGGCTTTGGCAGCTACCGAAATTCAACTATTGTTGAATCAATCCGCATTTAACAATACTTACGAATTTGAGGAAGGTCTTCTGATTATGGTGGGTGTATCCTTGCCGAGTACCGCACCTTTTGTAGGAAAGACGGTAAAGGAGGCGGCCCAGATTTTTTCTGAACTACATTTTATGCCCATCGCCATTCAAAGGATGGGTACCCAATACACAATAGTGCCAAGGGGCGATACTGTTTTTAAGGATAATGATCAGGTATATTTTATAACTTCCAGAGAGGGCTTGGATGAACTGTACAAACTCACCGGGAAGGAGAAGAAGGAAATCAAAAACGTGATGATACTTGGCGGTAGTAAGGTAGGCTTTAAAACCGCCCGTGATCTTTGCAGAAATAAGTTTAACGTAAAGCTTATTGAGAAAAGTAAGGAAAAGGCTTTCGATTTGGCAGATGAGCTGCCCAATGCCCTCATCATTAATGGTGATGGTAGAAATGTAGAGCTTTTGGAAGAGGAAAATTTGGAGGCCATGGATGCTTTCGTGGCTGTTACAGGAAATTCTGAAACGAATATAATGTCTTGCTTGGTTGCCAAATCCAAAAATGTTAAAAAAACAATTGCCCTAGTGGAGAATATGGATTATTTTCAATTATCACACTCCATAGGAATAGATACCCTGCTTAATAAAAAGCTATTGGCTGCGAATAATATCTTCAGGCATATCCGTAAAGGTGAAATTGTAGCGATGACCAGGCTGAATAATTTAAATGCAGAGATTTTAGAATTCATTGTTAAGCCAACATCGCAGGTGAACGGACAAATAATTAGGGAGTTGGAATTTCCCGAGGAAGCTACCATTGGAGGGGTAATCCGCGATAATCAAGGGATTATTGCCTTAGGGGGATTTAGAATTACAGAAGGCGATAGGGTAGTGGTGTGTTGTTTGCCAAGTGCCATTCCGAAAATTGAAAAGCTATTCCTTTAGTATGGGCTTAAATTCGAAAATTATCTTTCACCTCATGGGATTGCTATTACTTTGTAATGGTTTTTTTATGATTTTGGCTGCAGTGGTAAGTGGAGTCTATGATGATGGAGCTACCTTGGATATTACCCTTGCGGCAGTGGTTACCATGCTTGTTGGTGTTTTGGCCATGTTCTATACGCGAAACCACAAAAAAGAGGTTAAGCGAAAGGAAGGATACATCATTGTTACTTTTGGTTGGTTGGTCATGTCCGCCTCGGGGATGTTGCCCTATCTTTTTTCAGGGGCCATTCCAGACGTCACCAATGCTTTTTTTGAGACTATGTCCGGGTATACCACTACTGGTGCTTCGGTGGTGGACGATATAGAGGTTTTACCGGAAGGGATCCTATTGTGGAGGAGTTTAACCCATTGGATAGGTGGGATGGGGATTATAGTTCTTGCAATTGCTATTTTGCCTTTATTGGGTATTGGGGGAATGCAATTGTTTGCCGCTGAGGCTCCTGGGCCAAGTGGGGACAAATTACATCCAAGGATTACGGATACAGCCAAGCGACTTTGGTTGATTTACTTTAGCTATACCGTGGCCGAGACCCTATTGTTGAAATTGGCCGGAATGTCCTTTTTTGATGCAGTAAACCATTCTTTGGCAACCCTTTCCACTGGAGGTTTTTCTACCAAAAACGCCAGTATGGCTTATTGGAACGATCAACCTTTAATACAATATATAGTTATTTTGTTCATGTTTTTGGCCGGTAGCAACTTCGTATTAAGCTATTATGCCTTTAAGGGCAAGGTGCAAAAAGTGATAATGGATGAGGAATTTAAATTCTATTCCATTTTTATTTTTTGCTTTACCATAGTGGCCAGTTTGGTTGTTTATTTTCAGGCCAATGTACCGATGTCCAATTTTCATCCTATGGTGTTGGGAGAGGGGGAAAGTGCCTTTAGACATACCTTGTTTCAAGTGGTCTCGGTTATTACGACAACAGGATTTGTTACTGCCGATTTTACTTCCTGGACCCCTTTTTTGACCATATTCTTTTTTGGACTGTTTTTCCTTGGGGGTTCTGCTGGTTCAACCGCAGGGGGCATCAAGGTGATGAGGCATTTGTTAATTATCAAAAATGGCCTATTGGAATTTAAGCGTACCCTACATACCAATGCCGTTATTCCTGTTCGCTATAACAATAAGACGGTACCCGAACACATCGTGTACAATATAATTGCATTTTTTGTACTCTATATGTTGTTATTTATCATTGGATCCTTGGTGCTTGGTGCACTGGGGTTGGACTTTGAAAGTGCCATTGGGGGGGCAGCCTCCTCACTGGGGAATGTAGGTCCGGCCTTGGGTACTTTAAATCCGTTGGTCAATTTTAATAGCCTTCCGGCCCTGGGGAAATGGTGGTGTGGTTTTCTAATGCTCTTGGGTAGGTTGGAGCTATTCACAGTATTGATTCTGTTTTCTCCCTATTTTTGGAAGCGTACTTAGAATATTAAAAAAAAGTAAAAAAAAATGGACGTCGGTTAGGACGTCCATTTTTTTTAAGACTAAAGTCTGTATTATAAGACTGCCTTTATTCTGGCCATTGCTTCCCTTAGTTCCTTCTCTGAAGCCGCGTAGGAAATACGTATGCAATTATCATTTCCAAAAGCTTCACCTGTTACGGTAGCTACATTTGCCTTTTCCAAAAGGTAAAGCGCAAAATCGGAAGCATTATTGATCAATGTACCGTTAATTGTTTTTCCAAAGAAGCTGGAGATATCGGGAAATACATAAAATGCTCCCTCAGGGACATTAAGGTTAAATCCTTTTATTTCTCCCAATAGTTCCAAGACAAGATCGCGTCTCTTATGGAATTCGTCGATCATAAATTTAATGGAGGAAATTGGGGCATTAAGAGCGGCTATGGTTGCACGTTGGGCAATAGAATTGGCACCACTGGTAATCTGGCCCTGAAATTTGGTACAGGCCTTGGCAATCCAATCCGGACCTCCTATATATCCAATACGCCATCCGGTCATAGCAAATGCCTTTGAAACACCGTTTACCGTAATGGTTCGATCGTACATGCCTTCTATATTGGCAATACTTACATGTCCTCCTCTAAAATTGATATGTTCATATATTTCATCCGATACCACAAAAATGTTGGGATGCTTTCTCAATACTTTGGCCAAACCTTCCAACTCTTCCTGGTTGTAAACAGATCCACTTGGATTACAAGGAGAGCTGAACCACATCATTTTGGTCTTAGGCGTAATGGCCTTCTCCAATTGTTCCGGAGTCATCTTAAAATCGGTGTCAATGCTTGTAGGTACTTCTACGGGCACACCTTGGGCCAATTTCACAATATCGCTATAACTTACCCAATAAGGAGCTGGTAGAATAACCTCGTCACCATCATTGAGCATAACCATAGCAATATTTGCCAAGGATTGTTTAGCTCCTGTAGAGACTACAATCTGGTTAAGGCCGTAAGTAAGTCCATTGTCCCGTTTAAATTTATTGGCAATGGCCTGCTTTAAATCGGCATAGCCGTCCACCGGGGAATAACTGCTGTAATTTTGGTCTATGGCCTCTTTGGCAGCTTCCTTGATGAAATCAGGGATATTAAAGTCAGGTTCCCCAAGACTTAAGCCAATGATATCTTTACCTTCATTTTTTAATTCTCTGGCTTTAGCGGCCATAGCCAATGTGGCCGAGGTGGACATGGAATTGATCCTATCGGATAAATGGTTCTTCATTTGTATATTATAATTTACTGATATTGAAATTTGGGTTTTTTGCCCAGTTCCTTTAGATGTTTGAAGTGCGAAATTATAGCTTTTCTTGTAGTTTTATATTCGTTGTATGGCAAATTAAACTCATTTGCGGTCTCTTTAACAATTTTGGCAATTTTTGTGTAATGTATATGACTAATATTTGGGAAAATATGATGCTCCACCTGATGGTTTAAACCTCCTGTAAACCAGTTTACTATACGGTTTTTGGTACCAAAGTTTACGGTGGTGAACAATTGATGGATGGCCCAAGTATTTTTCATAGTACCGTCCTTCTCTGGAAGTGGCGTTTCCGCTTCGTCCACAACATGTGCCAATTGAAAAACTACGCTCAGAATTACTCCTGCAACATAATGCATTATGAAAAATCCTAAAAGAATTTTCCACCATGCAATATCTAGAAATACCATGGGTAACACGATCCAGATGGTTAGATATATAAGCTTGGTTACAACCAGCATACTCCAGTTCATAAACGGATTAGGGAACTTGCCATAGGCCAATTTTCTTTTGGTATAGCGGTACATCTGTTGAAAATCCGTTGTTATGGCCCAGTTAAATGTAAGAAGGCCATAAAGGAAGATAGAGTAAAAATGTTGAAATTTATGGAATCTGTGCCACTTGGCATGCTTTGAAAACCTCAGGATCCTTCCTGCTTCCAAATCCTCATCGTGTTCGTGGATATTGGTGTAGGTGTGGTGCAATACGTTGTGTTGAACCTGCCAGTTGTATACGTTACCAGCCAGGATGTAGATACTTCCGCCCATGAGTTTGTTTACCCATTTTTTATTGGAATAGGAACCGTGATTTCCATCGTGCATTACATTCATCCCAACTCCGGCCATGCCCACTCCCATAGTAATGGTGAGCAATAAATTCGCCCAATTTGGAAGCCCTAGGGTCAGGATTAGAAAATAGGGGGCCAAAAATAAGGCAAACATTACTGCGGTTTTTAAGTGCAATTTCCAGTTCCCTGTTTTTTTAAGGTTGTTTTCCCTGAAATAATCATTAACGCGCTTATTTAGGGTTTTGAAAAACTGTGCTGAGTCTTTTCTTGAAAATCTTATGGGTTTATTGTCCATGATTTAATTTTTTGTAAATATAAGGCAAATACAGCCCAAATTATGTATAACTGCTTTGTTAAAACGTAGGCCATGCCCATTAAAGTGCTATTTTTGCAAAAATTTAACGAATCATAATGGACTACACAATCATTTATAAATATTTTCCAGATTTAACGGATTTGCAGAAACAGCAAATTGAAAAATTGCAACATTTGTACCAGGATTGGAACGTAAAGATAAATGTAGTCTCCAGAAAGGATATAGATGAGCTGTATTTGAGACATGTGCTCCATTCATTGGCAATTGCCAAGTTTCAAAAATTTAATCCCGGGGCGGAAGTTTTGGATGTAGGAACCGGAGGTGGGTTTCCTGGGATTCCCTTGGCCATTTTATATCCCGAGACCCATTTTACACTGGTTGATGCCATTGGAAAAAAGATCAAAGTAGTTCAGGAAGTTGTTGCGGGATTGGAAATTGAAAATGTCACCGCGGTTAATTCGAGAGTTGAAGAGATTAAGGGGCAGTTCGATTTTATTGTTAGTAGGGCAGTAGCGGCAATGCCGACATTTACGCATTGGGTGAAAGGGAAAATAAAAAAGAAATCCGAACACGAACGTAAGAATGGAATCCTCTATTTAAAAGGAGGGGATCTTGAAGAAGAATTAAAGGAATACCGTACCGTTGAAGTCTATGATCTTTCGGCAATATTTGAAGAGGAATTCTTTGAAACCAAAAAATTGGTTTACTTACCCGTAAAATTTAAGGGCTAATTTTATAGACTTAACATGTGGTAATAAGACTCCCTACAAGTTTTGGCGTATGCCTTAATGTAATTGGGGATATTCCTAAATGAAAAACTTTTCGATTTTTTCGGAGTTTTGTTTTCGATACTTTCTTTCATGACTTTGGGCTTTAGAGTTAACTTTAAATTCACTGTAAATTTACAATAAGTTAACGTTAAATTTACATTATAATTGTGTGAAAGCTGGTTTAATTTATGTTAAATCTATCCTTTTGCCCGGTATTATTCCGAAATTGATGGCTTTAGTCTGCCCAAATTAAGGGCTTTAGGAGTAAAATGACTGCTAAGAGCGAGTGGATTTATATAATAGGCAAGGCCCGTATCTGCACTAAGCAAATACGGGCCTTGTTTATTTATTTCTATTCCCTTATCCCAGGAATGGATATCTATAATCTACTGGAGTAACAAAAGTTTCCTTTATAAGCCTAGGGGAAACCCAACGCAAAAGGTTTTGTGCGGAACCAGCCTTGTCATTGGTGCCGGAAGCTCGTGCACCACCAAATGGTTGCTGTCCTACAACGGCACCTGTAGGTTTGTCGTTAATATAAAAGTTGCCGGCACAGTTCTGTAATGCTTTGGTTGCTTCGGCAATAGAATAACGATCCCCAGAGAGTACGGCACCCGTTAGTGCGTATTCGGAGGTGCTATCTACCAAGGTAAGCGTTTTGGACCAATCCTTGTCCTCATACACGTAAATAGTAACCACAGGGCCGAAAAGTTCGGTTTCCATGGTGGTATATTTTGGGTCGGTGGTTACTATCACGGTAGGCTCTATAAAGTAGCCCTTGGATTTGTCATAATTTCCGCCCACATAAATTTCGGCATTCTTGTCCTTTTTGGCCTGGTCAATGTACTTTGCCAATTTGTCAAAAGAAGCTTCATGGATAACCGCCGTAATAAAGTTGCCCATATCCTCGGGAGAACCAGGTTTGTTAAACGATTCCACATCTGTTTTTACATAATCCAATATTTCTTTGGATATAGATTTTGGAAGATAAACCCTGGAGGCCGCACTACATTTCTGGCCTTGGAATTCAAAAGCTCCCCTTACAATGGCAGTTGCAACCTGTTTTGTGTTGGCGGTAGGGTGTGCAATTATAAAATCCTTGCCCCCAGTTTCACCTACAATCCTAGGATAGGTTTTGTATTTGTGGATATTGTTTCCAATTTGTTTCCACAATTCCTTAAATACATGGGTGGATCCTGTGTAGTGGATTCCAGCGAAATCCGGACTGTCCAAAGCTACTTTTGTAATCATTACAGGATCTCCGTAAACCACATTGATAACGCCATCGGGTAGTCCGGCTTCCTTAAAGATGTCCACGATTACCTTGGCAGAAAACACCTGACTATCACTAGGTTTCCATAATACCACATTTCCCATCATTGCCGCACTTGCTGGAAGGTTTCCGGCAATTGCAGTGAAATTAAATGGGGTTATGGCGTAGATGAAGCCTTCCAAAGGTCGGTATTCCACCCTGTTCCAAATACCTTCCGCAGAATCTGGCTGTTCCTCGTAGATCTGCGACATATATTCAACGTTGAAACGAAGGAAATCTATAAGTTCACAGGCAGAATCAATTTCGGCCTGATGTATATTTTTTGATTGCGCAATCATAGTTGCGGCATTGATCTTTGCCCTATATGGTCCCGAAATCAATTCAGCGGCCTTGAGGAATATGGCAGCGCGTTGCTCCCACTCCAAATCTGCCCATTTTTTCCTAGCTTCCAAAGCGTTGGATACAGCATTGGATACATCTTCCTTGCTGGCAGTATGGTACTGGCCAACTATGTGCTGATGGTCGTGGGGAGGGGAAATAGTTCTGGTGTTTCCAGTTTTAATATCTTTTCCGCCAATGTACATTGGAATGTCTGCTTTGCCATTGAAATAGGCACTGTATTGCTTTAGTACTTCTTCCCGCTCTGGAGTGCCCGGGGCATAACTTTTAATAGGTTCGTTGTATGCCGTGGGGACTTGAAAAAATCCTTTGCCCATGATATTCTTTTTTAAGTTCAAATTCACGGTAAAGGTACTAAATGCATCAGCGAAAATAAAACTAAGAGCTAGGTGAATTTTAGGATTCGGGGAAAGAATGGCAATAAAAGGAAATACCGTAATTGTTGTTAAAACAGTGCTCAGCGTTTTCCATAAAAAAGCATCATGGAAATATTAATAAAAAAAGAAGGGTTTGAAATTTAATTTAGTGCAAATGGAGCACTAAACTTAAATGTGGGAATGTACACCCTGAATTTCTCGGAATTATTTATGCCCACCATATTGTAATGGCCCTTCATGGCCCCAATAGTGGAAGCCAAAAGGCATCCGGAACTGTAGGTATGGGATTCACCCGGTTTGATAACCGGCTTTTTGCCAATTACCCCTTCGCCGTCCAATACTTCCAATTCATTCAAGGAATCATAAATCTGCCAATGACGTGATGTCAATTGTACCGAATCCTTGCTTTGGTTTTCTATGGTTATGGTATAGCCGAAAGCAAAATGCATTTTGTAGTTCTTGAAGAAAGTTCCTTCAAAACTGGTGTTTACCGAAATTTTAATGCCTTTTGTTACCTGTGTTATCATAAGATCGGATTCTAAATATGTAAATAAACTTCCGGTTGTAAGCATTAAAATCTATAATGCCATCAAAACAAAAAATACAGTATTTTTTAGATATGTATTTAATGCGGTTATCAATCTACCTTGCTCAAAGGAAATCCACATTGTTTTACAAAGATAAAGCGCAAATGTTACAATTTATCTTAAAATTATAATTCTTTTAAAACGAATTTGGGACCTCTAAAAAGCAATTAGTCAGCAAGATAAAGAACAACTGTAAATTATAAAAGTTAATGTGGATATATTCGGTGTAATTATATTAATTTCTGATATAAGTCAATACAATCTGTTTTTGCAGCAAGGTCCAAGTCCATTGATAAATATTTGTGCCCTTTCCCTGTCCAATTTATAATCTTCTGTATTACATGGATAATGACTTTAGAACTTTCGATTTTCGTTACAATTATTTTCAGCAATCACACTGTAATTTATTTCAGGTGAAAAAGAGAGCTGATAATGAATTTTGGATCATTTTTTCAGTAGTGTCCCATAAAAATATAAAGTTAAGAAAAAACGCATTTTCCCCCTGTTTTTCATTGAATTTGATAGGACAATGTCAAACAGAACCCAGTTATGGGGCAAAAAAGCTTAACCAACCTATGTTTTTTGTTGTAATGTCCTCCTACTTTGCCTTTGGATTTTTCAGGAACTGGAACAGGTCAATATAGGTCATTAAATGATACCATATCACAGATATCATATTGTAGTATGCCCATTTTTTCTCTGCTTTTCGCTGAATGACAAGTGTGATGAGTTGGATTATCAAACTGACCCAAATCTGTATCTCAATGGCATTTTGGTTGTCCCCTAGGAAATATTTGAGGGGAAAGTTCTGCTTTAGTCGTTTTAACTTTGTCTCGATCTGCCATCTGTTCTTGTAGACTTCGGCGATCTTATCTGCATCAAGGTAATAGTTGTAGGTAATAAACTCATACACTTTTTGATGTTCATCGAACCAAAAAGCTATTCTTCTAAGGTAAAATATCTTGCCGTCGTTGTTCTTGAGTTCTATTTTTTCGTCCATTAGCACGGTATCATCTACCGTGTCGGAAACATCGAACTCTTTAATGCTTGTATAACGGGCATTGTCCTTTTTCCTGGTCACTAAGTAAATATCTTCCAATGTCCCTTTTTGTTATTGTGCATAATGCACATATCCCTTGTCAAATACCATATAAGATCCATTTTTCAGTTCAAGGTCTTTTAAAAAGGTATGGTCATATGTGGTGGCACTTGAAAACTTTACCAGACAGGGCACATCTTCCATGGCGTGTATCATGGTATGTATCTTGATGTTGCCCTTCTTCTTGCCGTTGAGCGGATTCCTGCCCACGCCTTTGAGGATGTCTCCAAAGAGCGCTATGGTCGAGGAATCAACAATTTTAAGGTCCTTTACCGCTGGTTCACAAACCCTGCTGTCCGATAAAAAACGATGGTAAAGCCCATAGAGCAATTGAAAGATATCGGCAAATACCGCTGAACTTCTTCTTTAGTTGGCGTCGGACAAGGTACTGCGGTTATGGAAGTCCTTTAGCCTTAAATGATTGATTTTGTCTTCACAGGCAAGCATGATACTCGATACTTCATAAAGCGAGCTGCAGCCGTACATATCATAGTGGCCAAATGTTCATATGTGGTGAACTTTTTGGTGTGCCTGTCGCTGTTGTGCTTTTCGGTTGTCCGATGAACATCGTTGGGCAAAATGAAATCTAACACCTGTTTGGTAATGGGTTGTCCACTAAAGTTTTTACTTTTATTCATATCTCGAATGTTGTGGTAACTTCAAGAGATAAATTAAGCGGGAAATCCTATCGAGGAAATCCCGCTTTTAAAATCTTTTATCGGACACTACTGATTTGGAAATTAAACGACTGTCTTCCTCAAAATACCAATATCTTCGATCACTAATTCTAACTCATCACCAAGTTCTAAAGGGCTAAGCACTAAAAAAATATTTTTAATAAGGCTTCGCCAACCAACATTGTCACTTCCTGGATTATCGCCGGGCATCAGATTGACGCTGTTTGCTGAAGCACATTCCATGATTTGTATAAAGGCCAGGTAAACTTTCTTGTAATTGCCCCATGCATTGTTTTTCCATTAGTAATTATGTTTTTTTAAAAAGAACCAAAATTTTATTGTGAGAATTTTTTTATCGCCCTTCGCGCCTGTTAATTAGTTGAATAACGTAAGCCTTCATCAAAATTAAAGAGTCCATAAGCGTCACCCTCCAAATAGCCCGGAACATCAGATTTCTGATTTTGTGCCGCTTCATCGGAAATAGGCGTGGTAAAGGGCATTTTACCTGATGGATTATACTTGCCCGTTACGATATCTAATATAGCCTCAGGGGTGGTGCCAAAAGTTGCTAGAACACCGAGAATGGTTTTTGATCCGTCTTGGTACACTTCATCAATAGCCCAAGGGTTGGTATAATTCACCGCCAAAATGGTTGGTTTTTGAGCCGCTACTTGCCTTATATATTCCACATCGATCCCGTTATTGGAGAGGTCAATATGCAAGGGGCCTCCATTGGACTGAAATAAGGATTTTCCTTTTGGGATTAGCCAGAGAATCGTAAAATCGGCCTTATCGACACTGTCTACAAATTCAATATCCCAGCTATTGTTGTCAGTCTGGAAAACGTTGGTAGGTGAAGCATCTCTATTTTCCGTAAAGGTTTCGAAGTACACCTTTGTATTTGCTTTCAACGGAAGGATTTCATTTTGGTTTCGCAACAGAACAATTGATTTGCGAAGAGCCACTTCTGCGGTCTTCTTAAACTCATCATTACCTACTATTTGCTTGGCAGCACTTACATCCACATAGGGATTTTCAAAGAGGCCCAATTGAAACTTTTCGATTAAAATTTTGTGAACGGAGGCATCTACTATTGGCATCAGTTCAGGAAATGTAGAAATGGCTTCTATCAACAATGTTGGGTCAGCCTGACCTGAGAAAAGGTTGACACCTGCTTCCAATGCTTTTTTGTAACGTTCTATTATGCTTAGTTCTTCCACGCCCCAGGGCATCATTTCAATGGGCCCAGTATCTGAATTTATAATTCCTTTGAAACCTAATCGACCTCTAAGTACTTCCTGTAGAATTCGCTTGTTAAAGGCAAAACCTACTTCTTCGTATTCCGTACCCGAGGGCAACGAATAGTAGGGCATAATGGCGGAAGTTCCCGCTTCTATCGCCGCTTTAAAAGGAATTAGATTTCGTTCGAACATACCCCCTGGGTAAATGCCCTTTTTACCCCAATCAAAATGTGGGTCCTGACCGCCTTCACCAGAACCACCGCCAGGAAAATGTTTGGTAGTCAGGGCTACTGATGTACTACCTAATTGTTCACCTTGAAAACCCTTTACCACTTCGGTCATCATGTTGGCGGCGAGCTCTGCATCTTCTCCAAAAGTACCTTCAGTGCGCTGCCAGCGTGGTTCCGTAGCCAAGTCGGCCATGTACATATATCCCTTATTAATGCCTACTGCACGCCATTCTTGCCTTGATATATCGGCAAATTGCCGCACCAATTCAAAATCTCTCATCGCCGCTAGGCCCAATTCTCCGGGAAAAGGGGTGAATGCCGTTCTTCCCATAGTCAAACCTACCGATGCGTCGACGGAAATATGGTTTCGAGGATTTGAGGCAATTGTGGCAGGTATACCGAATGCGCCATTTTCGCATAGTTCTTGCAATCTATTTGCCCATTTGGCAATGGTATCGACCGCTGTGTTGGCCCTTAAAATAAAATGTCTCTTATAAAATTCGTCGACATCTTTGGTAGTACCGGCCGTTGACATCATTGGTGCGGAAAGCGGCTTTTTCGTAAAAAAGTTAACATCGCTTACAGCATCGGTTTCGTTAAAACCGCTTGTGATAGGTTCTTTACCGGGCCCTCTGCCGGCATCATTTTTCATAAGTGTCGTACTGATCAGCATTAGACCCGCCTTTTGAGGTATACTTAATTTAGAAACCAAATCCGTACTTCTTTCTTCTGCGGTTAAACGCCAATCCTCATAAGGATCTAATGTATCGTTCTTGTTCAGATCCCTGAATTCAAGTCCCGCTACTTCTAGGATTTTCACAGATTTTGTACCTAGTTTTGGCTGCTTGGTTACACTATCAATTTGAAGAGTTTCTTTACACGATTGAAAAAGTAGTAAGAATGCAACGAAGAATGCAAGATCTGAAATATCGATTTGTTTTGGTCTATTTTTCATAGGTATCAAAATTTGAATTTATTAGTTCTCTTGTTAAAGTACTAAAAAATTGTATAATGGCCCTTATTTCATCATGGTTTGGTAAGCTCTGTCTAATGGTAGTAGCGGAAGATGAAAGGGATAGTGCCTTTTTGTTCTAAATCCGCAGTTTAATGTTTCTAATTCAACCCGTCATCCGTTTCGTTGCCAAAGAATTTACTCCATTGGCGCGCCATGATTTAAAAATAGCCAGTTGAACCTAGGGTTTATATCTACCATATCAATGGTTATGATTATGTGATTGCCCTATGAAAACAAGGGAAGCGTTGAGTTGAACTAGTCTTGATTATTTGGTGATGGGGTCACTTATTTGTTGGGGAAGGTACTAATCTAAAGCAATATGTAAAGATGCTAAGCGAGCAAAGAAAGCTCTGATCAGTTCTTATAAGTGATGAATTTATGTATATTAAAAAACCTTGAATGTATGATCCAATCTAATCGATGAAAAAGAAGCGCACTCATACTTGTTAAAACCATTACTGCTTGCAAAAGATTCTGATCCCGCAAAAGTGTTGAATCAGAGAGGTGCCTTACCAAACAACCAAATACCTATAAAAAAAGGATAGACTAAATTTATCTTGATACTAGCTTAATCAATAAAAGTCTAAACTTAGAGTTGAAAGCAGGAAGCTCATGATTTTTTTGTTTCAAGGTGCAGAACGACTTATGGATGGCGATTTTTATTTAAACGATAATTATTTTCCAAACACTATTGATTATTTTTATTTGTAATCGCATTTAAATTGCGGAAATTTGTTAAAAGGTATTATGATAATTAAAGGCATAAAAAATGTTTTGGCGCAAACCTGGTCAAGGTTCCGTAGATTAATGATCTATGTTAGGCAACATCCCTTTAAATCATTGCTATTTGCAGCTATTGCCGGATTTTGCAGTCTGTTTTTATTTTTTCTGGTTATTTACCTAGGTGCTTTTGGGAAATTACCGACCAAAGCTTATTTAAAAAGCCTAAAAAACCCTGTTACCTCTACAATCTATGCCTCCAATAAAGAGCCAATAGGGTATTATTATCTTCAAAACAGATCAAATGCCGATAGTTCGCAAATAAAACCCCCTTTAATACAGGCACTAGTAGCCACGGAGGATTCAAGGTTCTATGAGCATAGGGGAATAGACTACAAAAGTTATGCACGGGTATTGATAAAATCCATCATTTTGCAACAAAATGCAGGAGGAGGTAGTACCATTACCCAACAGGTGGCCAAAAATTTGTTCGGGAGGGAGCAACAGTTCTTTCTTTCTACACCAATCAATAAAATTAGGGAGATATTCATTGCCAGAAGACTGGAAAGTATTTACGATAAGGAGGATATTATATTGCTGTACTTCAACACAGTTTCCTTTGGCGAAAATATCTACGGTATTGAAAAGGCGGCATTTCGTTTTTTTAATAAGGCGCCAGAGGAATTAACCTTGCACGAAAGCGCTACCTTGGTTGGCCTACTAAAGGCCCCATCCTATTATAATCCAAGAAATTTTCCGGAACGGGCCGAACAGAGACGGAATGTGGTTCTGTCGCAAATGCTTAAATACGATTATATCACCCCTGAAACTTTTGAAGAGGCCCAGACTCCCTTAAAATTGAATTATCAAACACCAAAGAAAGTGTCTTCTTTTTCTGCATACTTCAAGGATTATGTAGCAACGGAGTTTGCTTTGTGGGCTGAGGACAACCCTGCGCCGGATGGTCATATCTACGATTTGGAGGCGGACGGGTTAAACATTTATACCACCTTAAATACCAACATACAGAAATATGCCGAAGCTGCCCTGCATAGACAGGCAGACAATCTTCAGAAACTTATGGATACCTATTGGGCGGCAGCAACCACCGAGGGAGGTAGGGAAGTGCTTCTTCAAAAGTTGGTGGATCAAAATAGGGAGGTACAGCAAATGCGACAAAGTGGTAGGACCGAGACGGAAATAGCAGCCTTTGTCAAGGAAAAGCGGAAGAGAAAATACTGGGTAATCGGCAAGGGATTTGAAGAGCAAATGCAATCTTTGGAAGATTCTATCGCAAAAAGTATCAATAGATTACATGCTGGGGTTATAGCTGTTAGCAGTGCTTCTGGGCGGATAATGGGCTATGTAGGTGGTATCGATTACGGATTTAGCCAAATAGACAATGTTGTTACGCCTAGACAGGTCGGATCTACTTTTAAGCCTATTACCTATCTGGCTGCTTTGCAGGCAGGGGAGGACCCTTGTAACTATTATGACAATAATCTAATCACATATTCCAAATACGAGGATTGGAGACCCCGAAATTCCAATAATAAGTACGGTGGCAGTTATTCTATGCATGGTGCATTGGCAAATTCCATTAATACGGTTTCGGTAACCCTGCAACTAAGAACGGGAACGGAGAGGGTCTTGGACCAGGCAAAGAAAATGGGTATAGGATCGGAACTTCCGAATGTCCCATCCATCGTATTGGGTACGGCCGATATCAGTTTGTTGGAAATGGTAACAGCATATGTCAGTATTTCCAATGGTGGAAACAATGTAAAACCTTATGCTATTGATCGTATAGAAGATGAACAGGGCAATGTTTTGTTTGAAGCAAAACCGAGGTACGAAGGAAGGGTGGCGAGCACCGAAAATATTAAGGCCTTGCAGAAAATGATGGAAGGTGTTATTAGGGAAGGCACTGGGTCGCGTTTGTTGGGTTATGAGATTCCTTTTAATATTATTGGAAAGACAGGAACTACCCAGAATAATGGCGATGGCTGGTTTATTGCTTGTTCCCCAGAGCTGGTTGTCGGTTCTTGGGTGGGCACCTTTGACAAACGGGTACAATTTGCGTCTACCAGTATGGGATCTGGTGCCAATACTGCCCTGCCAATTGTAGCCTCTATATTAAAGAATTTGAGTTATTGGAAAAGACCTTTGCTCACTAATTTTGAATACGATTTTGATTATTTTCCCTGTAGGCCTTTTGTGGAATCCAATGCAGCCGAGGCTTATGAGTTTGCTCAAACCGATTCTACCTATTTACAGGAATTGCGAATTAAGGATACCCTTGCCATTCTACAAGATAAACCCATAGAAATTGACAGCGTTCAGGGAATATTTCCAGGTGAGATGCCCCTGGATTCTATTGCAAAGGACAGCCTTGCTATCGACATCGATATTTCCAAAACAAATATTGAATAAAGATGTTGCTACTATCAAGGATTTGTTTTTAGTAATGGCAATAGGTAATCTTTTAAATCATAAATGGTTTTCAATTTGATAGATACAATTTTTAATATCGGACATTGTTTAAAGAAAAATGGACGTGGATTTTTTCTCTTTCTATTACTAACTTTAGTACTTGGCTGTTCCCAAAGTTCAAAAACCAGTTTCGGTACAAATTATTTGAAAATAAGTATCAATAACCAAGGCCTTATTTATAGCATAAAAGACCTTACAAAGCCTCAGCCAAGGGAGTTGAGTCCATCCGATAGGCCCTCTCCATTGTTGACTTTGTACAATAGTAAGCTAGACACCTTGTACCGGCCACTGAGTGCCGAATTTAACGAGCCGCAAAATATAATTGAGCTGGCCTATCCCAACAATTCCAAGGCTGAAATCAGGGTTGATCCGAAGGACAAGTATCTGAAATTTACCCTTGTTTCCTTGACCAACCGGGAAGATATTGAAGGTGTGCAATGGGGTTCTATCCATACCAATATTACCAATCTTTTTGGGGAAATCATTGGAGTGGCCCGCGATACCAGTGAAACCGTTAATTATGCCATCGGTATGCTTGCCCTGGACGATAATACTTTGGGCGGAACGTCCAGGACCATAGGAGACGCCGCACCTTTTCAATATGTTATCCATTCTCCTGATACTATTCAATTTCCATTGCCGGAAGACCTATATGAGGGGCAAATTTTTACCTTGGGGGGCAATGGAATCAGTGATGTAGCCTTTTATGCCCACAAGGAACCTTATTATAGGATTTTGTACGGCAATGCTGCTGAAATTGATAATAAGGGAAGGATCTCTATCACTTATAATTCCAGGGACAGAACAAAAAAAAGAGAGGTTTATTTTTCCCTGATACCCAATATGCAGGCAAATACACCCAACCATTTGCAAGTTGAACCTGTGCCCGGTATTGATTATATTGGGTCTTCGGTAGCTTTATGGGGTAGTCCGGATAGCACTGCCTTGATGGATGTGATTCAGGATATTGTTTTGTCGGAAGGACTTCCATATCCCAAGATAGACGGAAAATGGGTGAAAGATCCTACCGCATATGTTCCGGACGCTATTACCAGTGGAGGCCTTTACGATAGTATTGTATCCTATACCTCCAGATTGGGCTTTAAAGCGATCAGTTTGTACGATCAGAGCTTTTTGCGTCCGGATCGGGCTAACGAGGGATATATAGATGGAAAGGATTTCGAAAAGAAACCATTGAAGCTGACTTCTGGTAATTTGTCGCATAAGGAGTTTGCCGATATGGCTGCAAAATACGGGCTTACCATTGGGAGGACCCCTATAACCACTTCTTTGGCGCCTGGTACCAAGGACGCGAGTCCAATTCCCAGTGATAGTCTTTGTTGCCAACAAAAGCGCTTGTTGGTAAATAATATTAGCACAACAGATACCCTAATAATTGTGGATGATCCCAAGTATTTGGACGAGATTGCCAGTTGGGAGGGTCATGCGGAGAACTTAAATATGGTAAAAATAGGGAAGGAGCTTATCCATTATCTAGGAATCTCGGAAGTGGAACCCTATCGCCTGTTAAATGTAGAACGGGGATATTGGGGAACCACGCCCACAGAACACAGCACCAATGATACTATATGTAAATTGCAGGTTACAATTAATTATGGCTATGACGGATTGATACCCAATATGAAGCTTCAGGATAAAATTGCGGAGTACTATGCCGATGTAAGTTTTATTAATGGCCTGGGCTATTACGATTTTGACGGGCAGGAGTTTTTGTTTAATAATGGACACGGATATTATTCGGCCAAACGCTTTTTTAGAAAAATGTTCGACAAGGCCGCTATGCATGGAATTCCTTCTATCCGATTTACGGGTGCAACCTTATCCGAAGGTTCTTGGCATTATCAAAGTATTTGGAACGTAGGAGGGGGAAAGAATTTATATGATGTGGAAACTAGGGAATGGGGAAGCTCTACTAGCCAGGGGAAGGATCTTAGGGATGTAACATTTGCCAATTATTTTCCCGTGGGAATGGGTGGAAATTTTCCTATCAATGCCAATTCCACGGTGGAGCAATATGAACATATACAAGCAATTTCGGTAGGTCTTGGTACTACCTATAGCCTTTATTTAAATCAGAAAGAAGTGGAAAGCTGTCCGCAAAAGGAGGCCATTTTTAAAGTGATCAGAACTTGGGAAAATGCAAGGGCAGCCAATGCCTTTCCTAGAGATATAAAAAAACTTTTAACAAAACCTGAAAAGAATTGGAGATTGCTCGATGGCGAAAATAAGGATACCTGGATATTGAACGAATTAAAGGATGGTAAAAAAGTTAAAAGCTATATATTGAATAGGGCTTAGGGATATGGATCCATAAAAATAATGTAGGAGCAAGAGCGATTGGTGTTGTGGCAAATCTGATTTTTTGCAACTCTTCTGGCCATGTGGGGGACTGTCCTTAAACAACCTATGTAGGAGTCCTATGCCAATTATTAAATACCTCCCGCAGGCAAATCGTGTGAACTATTATATAAAATGCAGCTTTATCCGTTGAAATGCAGGTGTTTGCACTAAAATACACCATTTTGGTTTCTATTTTTTACCTACATTTGTAAAAACAAAATTTATAGGAAAAATATTACATTATAAAAATTTAGACTTACCCAACTAAGGAGCATCAAATCCTTGGCATTATTTCTCAGATTATTGTAGCTTAAAAATAACCCACTGTAATTAATTGGAAAGGACAATGCCTTAGTGATTTGAATGGGCCTTTTTTACACTTTTTAAGGTTATGAAGATAGAGACAGTATGCATTATTGATGATGATCCCATTTTTGTTTATGGAACCAAAGTTTTATTAAACTACAACAGTTGTTTTGGTTCCTCTGTTATAGTACATGAGGATGGAAAGGAAGCCCTGGAAAATCTCACTTCAATGGCTAAATCCGGTGAAAAACTACCCGATGTTATCTTTTTGGATCTCAATATGCCCATTATGGATGGATGGGAATTTTTGGATGAGTTTGTAAAATTGCCCATTGAGAACAAGCCAAGAGTGTATATAGTGAGCTCTTCAATAGATAATCAGGACATTGAAAGGGCCAAAACCTATGATATAGTAAAAGACTTTATAGTAAAACCATTGTCGGATTCCATTCTTTCCGATCTGTTCAAGACTATAGAGACAGAGGGCCTGCATAACACTTCACTCTAAAATTATTCACCCTGTTTATTTTGTGGAATAGCGCAATTTAGTTAATTGCTTTGCTTTTTTTGCAAGAATATAGAGCTCCTGCTTGATACAACTATATAGTTAATGATCGTGTGTCTAACCTTTGTTGGAAATACATGTCTTTAAGGGAGTAGATAAAACCTTTATTTCATTTATATTTTTTTGCGTTCAGGAATGAATTGAGGCTATTTCATTTATCCACCAGTACACTGTTTTCTGGGGCTTTGGTTTTGGATACATCCATTTGCCTTACCGTTCTACCTTTTTCCATCATCAGCCGTATATCCTCTAGTGTTAAATATAAGCAGGGCACAATGACCAAAATGATGGCAGTGGCAAATACGATACCGAATCCCAAAGAAATTGCCATAGGGATCAAATAATAGGCCTGACTCGAAGTTTCAAGGATTATAGGGGCCAAACCTCCAAAGGTGGTCATGGTTGTTAGCATAATTGGCCTAAACCTTCTAAGGCCTGCTTCGTGTATGGAAGTGTATATAGGGTTGCCTTCCTTCCGCCGTTTGTTGGCATAGTCTATCATGATCAAAGAATCATTGACTACCACTCCAGATAATGCTATAACGCCCATTAAACTTACCAATGATAGGTCGTAGCCAAGTAAGATGTGGCCTATAACGGCACCTACTATACCAAATGGAATGGCGGTCATTACGATCAAGGGTTGCGCATAACTGTGAAAGGCTATGGCCAGCAATACATATATTAAGCCCATGGCAATGGCGAAGCCTGCCCTAAGGGTGTTGGTGCTTTCCCTCATATCTGCCTGACTACCTTCAAAGCTCCAAGTGATTCCAGGAAAATCGGCACGTAATTGTGGTAGTGTTTCTTCCTGCACCATATTGATGACCCTGGTAACTGCATTGGCGGGTTCAACGTCCATACCAACATTCACTATTCTGCGTCCGTCCCTGCGATTGATACTGCTAAAGGCTTCCCTTTGCTCAACTTCCACAACATCCATCAACGGAACTTCTATCCCATCTGGAGTAAGGATCAAGAAATTTTCCAAGTTTTGAATATCCTTACGCTCTTCAATCGGCAGTTTTACCCGTACTTCAATTTCGTTCATTCCCCTCAACTGTCTCATTGCCAAAGCTCCAAAGAAACCATCGCGCACCTGGCGCCCTACCTCGTCCGAAGTGAGTCCAAGGCTTCTACCTTGCGGCAACAGCTTAAAGTCGAACTGCATTTTTCCCTTATTATAGTTGTCAGTAACATCACGCGTATTGGAAAAAGCTTTCATCCTTTCCACAAAAGCACCACTAGCTTTTTCCAGCACATTGATGTCCGAATGGCTGAGGTCTATGCTAATGGCCTGCCTTGCGCCACCAGGGCCTCTTTCTGCCTCAAAGGTAATTTGGTCTACCCCTTCAATGTCTCCAATATTATCGCGCCATAGGGCAATGATCTCGGCAGCTGTAATATCGCGTTGGTCTGGTGGCAACATCACAATTTCAACGTCTATAAAATTCTGCCCACGAACATTGGTCTTTATTCCTTCAGCTACTTCATAAAGATTGTGTTCCTCGAACATGCGTTGGGTGGAGTTGGAGATAGCATGTGCTACTTTGGCCGCCTGGTCCGGGGTTGTGCCCACCGGTAAGCGAACCCCAGCTTCTATTTCATCGGCCGCAACTTCTGGCATCATGATCAGTCCCATGTGCCCACTATAGCCATAGCCTCCCACAATAAGCAATAGTGCAACGGCAGCAGTTAGGGTAATATATCTGTATTGTAAACATTTGTCCAATAGCGGGCGATATTTATTTTCTATAAAACGGTCAAATGCATTGGCAAAAGTGCGCTGCCAGCCTTCCAGCTTTTTTACCCATTTATTCTTATTTGTTTCCTTTTTTAGTTGAGCCAAATGGGATGGTAAAATAAATAGCGCTTCAAGTAGTGAAACCCCTAAAATAACGATCACAACCGCAGGTAAGGGCTGCCAGAATTTTCCCGTTTCACCGGGCATAAATAGGAGGGGTACAAAAGCTATAATGGTTGTTACAATGCTAAAGACTACCGGCAAGGAAACATCTTTGGTCCCCGCAATGGCGGCCTTAATGGGGCTAAATCCCTTCTGACGGTATTCATAGACATTTTCACCCACCACAATGGCATCATCTACTACAATACCAAGCACTACCAAAAATCCGAACATGGAAATCATATTTACGCTGATACCGATGAGTGGTAGGAATATCATTCCGCCCACAAAGGAAACGGTCATGCCCATCATTACCCAGAAGGCTAGGCGATACTCCAAAAATAGGGTCAGTATAATCAGCACAATGATAATGGCGAGAATTCCATTTTCTGTCAGTAGTGATAGTCGTTCCCTATAATCCGCAGCGCGATTGCTATCCGTACGATATTTGATTCCAGGCGGCAGTTGGAAATCTTCCATGATACCCTCAACGGCATCGGCAATCTCCAGAGGAGACTGGTTCCCAATTCGGAAAATTCGAAGTTCTACATAGTTTTCTTGATTGAATTGTCCGTGAAATCCGGTTTCCTCAAAACCATCGGTTATTGTGGCAATATCATCCAAGGTTACTTTGGCCCCAGAGTCAGAGGAAATCACAGTAATATTTCCATATTCCTTGGCCCATTGTTTCCGCTCCTGCATCCGAAGCAATATTTCTCCGCTTTGGGTCTGTACAGCCCCGGCAGGTACATCATTACTGCTTTGTTGAATTATGTCCGCTACCTGTCCAAGGGTCAGGTTGTATTTTTGTAGGTTGTGGCGGGGTATCTCGATCCGGGTTTCATAATCGGGAACATTTCCAAGTTCCACTTGTGTAATCTTGGGATTGCTGAGAAGGATATTGCGCAGGCGTTCGGCCAATTGGCGCAAGGTCCATATATCTGCCTTGCCATATAATCCAATTTGAAGTACATCCCGTTGACGGGATTGTAGACTTACAATGGGCTGTTCAATATCATCGGGAAAGGTACGTATGCGATTGATAGCCTGATCAATATCTTGGAAGGCTTTCATGCGTTCCGATCCCGCAACAAGTTCTATAAGAATCTGTCCCGAGCCTTCATTGGCTTCGGAAGCAATTTCCTTGATTCCCTGAACTGCCCTTACGGCTTCCTCCACGGGTTGTAGAATACCTTGCTCCACCTCTGCCGGAGAGGCGCCAGGATAGGCCACTGAAACTTCAACAAAATCTAACTGAAATTCCGGAAATACCTCCTTTTGTATTTTGAACATGGTAAATATTCCACCGCCGAGAAGCACTAACATAAGTAGGTTGGTGGCAATGGAGTTTTTGGCCATATAGGCAATAGCACCTTCTTTCCTAGGAGTTTTATTTTCTTTCTTTTCCTTTTTGTCCATGGTCTATTTATTGTGTCGGTTCTTTTTCGGAGCCTTCAGACCTTGTTCTTAGTCCAATACCATTGCTTACGGTACTTAAATCTGTGATAACAATCTGTTCTCCCTTTTCTAATCCCTTACGGATGTAGGCGTAGTCATTATCTGTGAGAACGATATCAACCTCACGAATTTCCAATTTGCCCTCTTTCATCACCCAGACCGTTTCGTTACTTCTAATATAATCCCTGCTTAGGCGAACTACATTGTCCAATTTATTGGCCTGAATATCCACTTCAACAAAGGTGCCTATCATTAATTTGGGCTTCCCTTCTAAATCGGTATTTTTAGCAAGTGGATCTGCCACTTTTACCAGCACCCTAGCCAGGCGGGTCTGCCCGTCCAAGGCACCAATTTCTTTGTCCAGATAACCTTCCCGATACTGCTCTTCGGGCCAGGCCGTAGAATTCTTGATAAGTACTTCGGAACCCCTGTCTTTATCATTTTCGGGAAAGTGCAGCCATTGTAGTTTGGAAACCGGTACGGTTGCTGTAACCCAGTAATACTCTGTGCCAACGAGCCTACCTAAGTCATCCCCTGGACCAACTTGGGAACCAGCTGTGACGTTCTGGCTAAGAATATGCGCATCAAATGGAGCACGAATAGTAGTTCTTTCCAAGTTTAATTGCGCTTGGTCCACAGAGGCCTTGGCACCTACAATGGTAGCCTTAACGGCATTTAGCTGGGGCTGCCGTAATATTAGTTGTCGCTCATCTGCGGATAGCGGATTGTCTTTAAAAAGGGAATCGTTGGTTATTAGCATTAAATCTTGTTCCGCTATTTGCTGTCTGCCCATTTCGGTATCCAAGGTAGTCTTGGACTGCAGTAGTTCGCTCTTTCTAAGTTCCAGGGTGTTCCTATAATCCGAGGGGTCTATCTGTAGCAGCGGTTGATTCTTTTTTACAAACCCCCCGGGAGTAAAAGCTGGATCCCTATTTATTATCTGTCCGGATACCAACGGACTTAAGGTAATATCCTCCACTGGTTGCACTGTGCCCGTTGCTGATATGGTGGGTTCATAGGAACCTACTTTTATGGTAATTACATCCACTAACATAGCAGTTTCTATGCTTGCCCCTTCGGTCTTTGCTTCCGGTTCCGTAGAAAATATAAGGGTGGTAATAGCAATCCCGGCAATGAGTATTGCCAAACATATCCACAGTATTTTTTTATTGCTCATAAATTTTATTTTCTATTGATTGTCGATCTCTCTTTCGGTTTCAAATCCGCCAGCCAATGCTCTGTACAGTGCAATTCGTATTAGAATTAATTGCCGTTGGGACACTATGTAATCCCTGCGGAGTTGTTGTTCGGCATCCAAACCGATAAGTACATCCAAGTAGGGGCTAAATCCGTTAAGGAATTCTACCCGCAGTTGCCTGTTGCTTTTTTGTGCCAATTCCAATTGTCTGCCAATATTATCTACCCTTTGCTTTTGTTTTATTTCCTGAATCAAGCCATTTTCCACCTCTTGAAAGGCCTCCAAAGTGGTCTGTCCGTATTCCAAAAGTCGTTGTTGCTTAATGGCTTGGGTCCTGTCCACTTCAGCACTAAGCTGTCCGCCATAGAATAAGGGAGCCAATATGTTTCCGGCTAAGGTATAGGCCCAATTGTCAAACAGATTTTGAAAACTATTGGATCGCAGTTGTCCCCTGGCACTTACTGATAATCTAGGATATTTACTGCGCACTGCCGACGCCATATCCCTATCGGCTGCTAATAATACGGCGTAGGATTGTTGTATGTCCGGTCTACGCCTGATGAGTTCCAGAGGCATACCTGCCTCTGGTAGTTCTGGCAATGTAGGTAGATCGGTGGTTTCAAAAGTAACGTTTAATTGAGGCTGTTTGCCCATTAATACCGCCAATTGATTTTCCAAAAGGGCTACATTGGTTTCAAAAATAATCTGCTGCTCTTTGGTACTTTCCAATAACTGGGCCTGTCTCAGAATGTCCACTGCCCTAATCTGACCGCCAACAAACCTCGTTCTTATAAGTTTAATTATATCCTCGTTTGTAGATATTTGGTCTTTTGTAATTTGAAGTTGTTTTTTTGCCGCTATTAATTGGTACCAAGTGGTTGCAATTTCAGCAGAAAGGGATATAGCTGCAGTTCGGTAATCGTACAAACTGGCTTCGGACCTGAATTTTTCTGCCTGTACCGAACTTCGTATCCTACCCCATAAATCCAGTTCGTAATTGGCGGAAAGGCCCAGTTGAGTATTTTCCCCACCCACAAAATCGGGTTCAGGTAAATTTATGGCCGATTGTGCACTAGCGGCAATTTGCGGCCATTTATCGCCGGCTTCACGCGCTACTATGGCTCGTGAAGCCAAAAATTGCTGCCATGTAGCGGCAAGGTCCAAGTTGGACTGTAATGCGGAATCGATGAGAATATTAAGTTGCTCGTCATTAAAGGCGGTCCACCATTTGTCTTCCAAGATACTTGGGCCACTATAAGAGAATTCCTTTAGGTCATCTATAGGTAACGCTACATTTGAAAATTTAGGGGAACAGCCAAAGAAGAGCAGAACAAAGATCAAAAAACAAAATGCAAAGGTTTTATGAAGACCTAATGGTTTGAATTGCGTTTTTAATCTTAGGAAAGTGCTTTTAGTCTGCAATGGTAGGGTTATATTTAGGTTTTCCCTAAAATACTTTTTTTAGCCGTATTACTGTATTAACAAAATCTTAATTGTTAATAATGTCTTAAGGAAATGGGTTTGGATTTTACCAATACCGATTGCGTTTGTATTGTTTTTTTGCTGCGTTTAATAAAGTAGTAATTTGGATAAACTGTTAGTTATCGGAACATACGGCGTTTAGATGATAAACGAATGAGGAAATTAAATGTAACCTGCAATAACCCTTTTTAATAAGCTTATCCATTATTATTCGGTTGCATTGGAAGCCTGAATAAAATGGGCTTTCAAATCCGGTTGGGGCATAGTACTGTCCAATGGAAACATTGGTCTTTTGATACGTTTATAACCCAATCTATTAAGGTCTTGATCTACACCACCTGGGGTCAATGCCATAACCCAATCCCCTCGCATATCATATAGATCTGGGACCAAGTAACCTATTTTGACCACAATAATATCCGTTTCTATAGGATGTAAACCTAAATTGGTGAAGTCGCTTAAATAATGGTATGGCTTTCTTTTTTTGGTAACGATTACCTGTATACTTCCAATTTTAACAACCACCTCCACTTCTGCGTTCACATCACCAGCCTTGATAGCTTCAATTGTTCCTTCCAGTTCCAAAGGACCTGCAAATCGGTCATCCACTGCAGCACCTGCCGTTGCCTTAATTTTTCCGCCGACACCTATTTCAAGGGCCTTTTCAACAAATTCCGGGCCTGGTATCGAGGCATAGATCAAGGAAGGGCCTTTGTCTGATTTAAATTCCGGCCTGGCCAACAATTGTTGCAAAGTCCAAGTAACGTCTCCTGCACCACCAGCGGTTGGGTTGTCTCCCATATCACTGATCATAAATGGATGTTTTTGGCTGGACAGTGCCATTTTTAAACTTTCTTCCAATGTTGTCGTTGGGGCAACAAAATCAAATTGATTTCGAACATCCCAAAAGCTTTGCGCCAATGTTTCTGCCCCTTTTTCAACTTTTTCCTTATCATCGCCTGTAACCATAACCACGGCATGGTTGCGGGGTTCATCTGCCCAGGCATATCCGATCCATATAGCGGCATCAATAACACCTTCTTCATTGGCTATATCAGGAACTTTTGCATATAAGCTTTTGCCAGGTTCAATTCGCGTACTGGTTTTTTCACCTGGTAATAATATGGGTACTGGGATCCAAGCCTTGTATTGGGGCTTGCCTGTTCCATTTTCAAGTCGATCCAGAAGATTGGTGACCGCCCTTTTTTTGGATTGGATGGCATCCTCATGTGGAGCCATTCTATAACAGGTTATCAGATCGGTATGTTTTGCCAATTTTTCGGACACGTTTCCGTGAAGGTCCATGGAGGTAGATATAAGTACCTCGGTACCGATTACTTCCCTAATTCGTTCTATTAGGTCACCTTCTGGGTCATCTAACCCAACCACGCTCATGGCACCGTGTATATCAAAAAAAAGTCCGTCGTAGGAGCCATTTTCCTTTAATAATTTTAAGGTTTTGGTTACCAGGGATTCGTAAGCCTCACGGGTAACAGTACCGCCAGGCAAAGACTTCCCTACCAGGGTAGGCACCCAATGCGCCCTAGTTCTATTTAACGAATCTACTTGTAGAAATGGGTACTTTTCAAATATGGAATCTCCCACTTTGGCATGAAAGGCTTCTTCATGGGTTAAGGCAGGTGAAAAGGTGCTGCTTTCTATTCCTAGACCGGCAATCGCAATTTTGGGCAGTTCTTTTGATGCTTTTTGATTTTTGCCTTGTTGACAGGAAGTAATTATAAGAAGGAGTAGGATATAGCAGGTGTAAAGCGGTTTCAATATGTTTTAGTTTTAGGTTCTTTATAGGTTTTGATATAAGGAAAGTAGTAATAGATTTTCCTTTAAAATCTAATTATAAGTAT
>Ga0208032_1000190_pt1 | contig 43944 bp, 49 predicted proteins | sample MalvirAntarct_66_FD_184254 | JGI IMG/M metagenome (GOLD analysis project Ga0208032, IMG submission 184254) | Marine viral communities from the Global Malaspina Expedition - Malaspina viral metaG Antarct_66 (SPAdes) (version 2) | ecosystem: Environmental > Aquatic > Marine > Oceanic | place: West... | reverse complement strand
TTAAGTTAGTGAGTTCTTACGAACTAACTTAAAAGACATTGAGTTGTAGGGTAAACCACCACCGAGGAAATGCCGATGTTCAATACTCACTGCAAAGCCGTTCAAGAATATTCACAGCGTAATGCTGATAACTTTGGAGACACTATACTCATGGTAGCTCTAAGCATTCAACAGAATTGGCTTGGTGTTGGTGACCAGATAGCTGATGTAAGAGCTAACAAGCTAGAGTCTAGGTTCTTATGGGGTAACAAGATAAAGACTTATGAGTACCTTATGTCCAATAAGCATATGATGTTTTCACAGGTCAAGGCAGTGCTTAACTCTAGTAAGTCTGACAACGAGAAAGCCTACAGCTTAATGATAATCTTCCTAAGGGTTGACGGCTTAGGCATACCAAAGGCAGGCTTCTGCTGTCAGTTGATTGCTGGGCTGGTTGGTTGTATGGATGTTCACAACATTAGAATGTATAACTTAGATGCTAAAGACTTTACACTTAACCCTAAGCCTAAGACAGACAAGGCCAGCCAAGCTAATAGGGCCAAGATAGAGAACTACATAGGACTATGTGAGGACTATGGCTGTGAGAATCTATGGAATTCATGGTGTGAGTTCTTAGCTACCAAGTCTAAGCGGTGGCAAGATGGTAACCATGTAAGCGAAGTACACTATACTTATCTGACAGGAGACAACCTTGCAGCTACCCACTGAAGAAGAATTTAAAGAGACTTGTGCCGAACATATCTGGTGCTTCACTATGGAGCCTGACTTAAACAAGGCAATGGAGGGGCTAAAGACCTATCACTATATACAAAAAGTTATTAAGCTAGGCGGCGGTAAGTATAAACAGATACACCGCCGTAGCTTTGAAGCTTGGATGGATAAGACTAAAGCGAGATTGCATCATGACTAAAGACGAGGCGGTGTTAGCTGCTATGGAGCAGGTATGGAAAGATATGAGGGACGGCGAAGGCCAGCCGCTCTATGATTTGCTAGAACTTATACCACTTAAAGAACTAATCGGTTACTTAGATGAGGCAGGACGACATGAAAAGCTCAGATATAATTGAAGAAGGCAATGTTTTGTGGCGTGTTGACTGGCTTGGAGAGTTTGATACCCCTAGTTTTAGCTTTAGTTTAGAAGATGCTCACAAAGTAGGGCGTATGTATAGCGATAAGCCCTACATAATTACTATGATACAGCAAAACACACTAAACAAATCAATAAAAGGTAAATAATATGTCCAATAAAGATGATTTCTTCAACATATTAGCAGACTTAAACACTAGTGTAGCCTTCTTAGCTAAAGACAAAGACTTTAATCCAGATGAGGACATGGTTGAAACACTAGATGACATTGCAACTGAGCTTTATAACCAAGTGTATAATACAATCAAGTAAATAAGAACAATTACTTAATGACTTATAAGTTAGTAAGTTCTTACGAACTAACTTATAAGACATTAAGTTATTGTAACAGGGTCGGTGTCGGCTGTCAAGTAAAATCGGAAACCAATTAACTACAATAGGTCACAAACTATGGAAACTTTATTCAACTTAGTCGCAAAAGCTACACACTCAGCAGTCTTTAGCGGTAAGAAAAATGGTACAGTATTTGGTAAGTCTTTTATTGTAAGACGTAGAACAATTAAGAACCGCTTCGAGGTCAGTAAGGGCGACTGCTTCAACATCTTTCACTGTTATAAGTGGGCGTTTTATCTACAGCATGGTAGCTCTCGAAGCATTAGCTTTAAGAACATCAAAGACATTAACGGAACCGAGGGAGTTGTAGCGTGATAGAACATAACAGACCCTGCCCTGATGACGACACCTATGAGTGTTTCAGTTGCGGTGCAGCTACTAATAATGGCTACGACAGTGGTCAATGTGCAACTTGCTTAGGAGAAGATTGATATGAATGCTATTGTAAATATGTTTAGAAACACATCAGATATGACAGAGCTAAAGCGTAGTGGCTATGGCGAGGCAGGCTTCGAGATAGGTGAAGCTATCCTCCAGTACCATACTCAAGCAGCTAGTGTACAGAACACTACTAAGAAAGTAATCTACCGTGAAGACACTGGAGCACAGCTTGGTGTTCATGGCTTAGACTACAAAGCAGTTGCACCTCATGAGATGATTGATGTTACAAGGGCTATCATTGAGCGGTCTGACTTAGACACAACAGGGATTCAAGAGACTATCAGGACATCGCACAACGGCTCTCGAACCTTTGTACAGTATAAGCTACCAGCCCATACCTTTACCACACCAGACGGTGACACTGCATCCCTTGGACTGTTAGCAGTGTCAAGCTTTGATGGGACATGGCCGTTTATGATTAGTGCCGCTGCTATACAACAAGCTTGTACTAATCTTCAGGTGTTTGTTTCCGGTGAGGTTGCTGTGTTTAAAGCTAAGCATACTCGACACTTAAACATTGAGCTGGGCGGTAGGGTTATCACTAAGGCACTGGACTTGTTTGAAAACGAGAGAGAGCTTTGGAGCCAGTGGAGTAACGAAGCAATGACTGACATCCAAGCATTTACAGCAGCCGCTGAAGCTATCAACGCCACATCAGCCTTAAAGATTATCAACACCAACCCGGACTATACCCCCGGTCAAGTTCTTGACGAGATGCCCAGAGTAAATAGCTCACTAGAATATATCTGGGTCACTTGGCAGAACACATATCGAAGACGACTTGGTGCAAACCGCTGGGCTTTTTACAATGCACTGACTGATTGGTCTACTCACTCTATTACTAAGAGACAATCAGCAGCGGGGAACATAGCAGCCACCAGAAATAAACGACAAACAATTATTCAAGATTACTTTCAGAGGGCAGCATAGATTGAGTCAGAACTTAGCAGCAGCACACAACGATTTTATGAAAGGCTTGTTAACTTTAATGCAAGCCTGTAGTAAATGGGATGTAACAGCAGATGAACTACTTAGATATATAAGAGAGGAAGAAAGTAAATGACTGAGGCATATACATTAGAAAGTAGAATTATTCACTGGCATCATGACCGTAATCTTATCCACGGTTCAACAGACCACCAGCAGTTTGAGAAACTCTTAGAAGAAGTTGAGGAGTTGCGGCTAAACATTATGAACAGCCAGCCAATCATTGACGACATCGGAGACATTATCGTAGTGCTATGCAACTTGGCACATCGAAACAACCTATCACTCCATGACTGTATGGCTCATGCCTATGAAGATATACGACACCGCAAAGGCAAGATGGTTGATGGGTTGTTTGTTAAAGAGCGGGTTGATGAGAGCGCTGCCGCTTGACAACCGCAGTGATAGTGCTAGGGCTAGTGTTGATTGGCGGCCCAGTCTGGCTAGTGGGTGTCGCTGCTGTAGTTTGTTTCTTTGCAGAATTACTACACCCTTATAAATAATTTTAAATAAAGCTTCACATCTAATACAACTTGTGGTATAATGCCACCTCACTTTTACACCAACGACAGGAAAGATAATATGGCTATTGTAACAGGAACAGCATACTGGGCAAGCGTAACAACTCCGAACACCACTTACGAACCAGTGTACACAGTAAACTTAGTAGTCGATGAAGAGACTGCACAAACCTTCAGGTCACAAGGTCACACAGTTAAAGACATGGACGAAGGCCCAGCTCTCATCATCAAGCGTAAAGTCAATGGCCCTAACGGTATGATTCGTCAGCCGCCTAAGCTTGTAGACTCTACTAAGAATCCAATTGATGAGCGTATCGGTAACGGCTCAGCAGTTAAGATTCAATATAAGGAATGGGAATCTGTATGGAAGGGCAAGACCTTTAAGGGTTTAGACTTCCAAGCAATGCAGGTATTAGACTTAGTGTCTGTCGGCTCAGTCGATGGCGGTGAGTTCGATGTAGAAGATGAGATGGAGGGAACAATCTAATGATGACATATAAAATGGGTGATGTAGCTTACGACATCAGCAAGCTGGATGACGAGGGGCAGAGTTACTTTGCCCTGCTGCGGTCAGCGATGGTTAAGATTAACAACACCAACGATGAGATTCAAGTGCTTCAAGCTGGAGCGAATTACATTAAGGACCTACTAGAAGATAGACTTACGGATGAAGCTATCACTGAAGAAGACGATGACATGGAAGTTCAAGTAGCAGCCTAACCTTGAGGTAACGCAATGCCGTTTGTTAAATTCCATCTCCCATGTGATTCATGTGGAGGCAGCGACCCAGTCAGTCAGAACGATGACGGGTCAGCTTACTGCTTTAGCTGCAACAAGTATTTTAAAAACTACGGCACAACGGAAGTGCAAACCCCTAAGCAAGATACCGTAACGGACTTCACAGCGTATCAAGGAGCCGGTAGTGGCTCTAGTTTTAATGCCCTAACTGACCGACAGATTAGTATCGAGACAGCCAAAAAGTATGGCGTTAAGTCTACTACTCTCAACGGTCAGGTTACCAGCCACCACTACCCCTACTTCCACAAGGGCGAGGAAGTAGCAACGAAAGTTAGAAAGCTCAACAAGCAGTTTGCTTGGAAGGGTGATTCTAAAGAAACAGGGTTGTTCGGAGAGCAGCTCTTTAAATCAGGCGGTAAGTTTATTACAATCGTAGAGGGAGAGTGTGACGCTATGGCGGCATACGAACTACTCGGAAGTAAGTGGCCTGTTGTAAGTATAAAGTCTGGAGCACAAGGAGGTGCTCGTGATGTTAAGAATAGCCTAGAGTTTCTTGAATCATTCGAGACTGTAGTCATCTGTTTCGATAGCGATGCAGTGGGCAAGGACGGAGCTAAAGCAATTGCTAAGCTCCTCACCCCCAACAAAGCTAAGCTGATGACACTGCCTGAGGGATTCAAAGACCCTAACGATATGCTCAAAGAGCGCAAGCATTCCTCCTTTGTTAATTGTTTCTGGGATGCTAAGGTCTACACCCCTTCAGGGATTATGAACTTGTCTACCCAGCTAGACGAATACAAGCGGTTACGTTCAGAGAAGCTGCCGTCCATTCCATACCCTTGGGCTGGGCTTAACGGTAAGCTGGAAGGTATGAGGGCTGGCGAGTTAATTACTCTTACTGGCGGCACTGGACTAGGTAAGTCTTCTGTAACTAGAGAGCTTTCTCACTGGCTCATCAACAACACCAAAGATAACGTAGGCATCGTGGCTCTTGAAGAGAACTGGATGCGAACTGCTGAAGGTATCATGGCTGTTGAAGCTAACTCTAAGCTGCACCTAGACAGTGTTAAGAATCAGATAGGTGACGAGAAGCTCGAACAGTATTACCGCAAGGTCTTCATGGGAGAGAACGAGGGTCGGGTTTGGATTCATGCTCACCTTGGTGTCAACAACCTAGAAGACATCTTCAGCAAGCTGCGCTACTTGATTGTAGGTTTAGATTGTAAGTGGGTTGTAGTTGACCACCTTCACATGCTAGTTCTTCAAGCATTGGAAGGCGATGAGCGCAAAGCTATTGATGGTATCATGCATCGACTCCGCTCTCTTGTAGAAGAGACAGGTGCTGGCTTGATACTTGTGTCTCACCTCCGTAGGGTAGAAGGTAACAAGGGACATGAGAACGGTATCGAAACCGGACTCTCACACCTTAGAGGTTCACAGTCTATTGCTCAGCTAAGCGATTGTGTTATAGGACTAGAGCGCAACCAACAATCAGATGACGAGGTAGAGGCTTCGACCACTAAGGTCAGGGTACTGAAGTCAAGATACACTGGTGATGTTGGACTGGCTTGTAGCCTACACTACGACTCAGTAACAGGCAGACTTAAAGAAGTAGATGACGGTGATAACTATGATGCCTTTGACGGAGATGAGCTATGAGTAACTTAGTATTTGATATAGAAGCAGACGGCCTTGACCCCACTAAGATACACTGTATTGTTGCTCAGGATGTAGACACATTGGATGTGTTTACGTTTGACAACACTCAGCTCGAAGAGGGTTACGGATTACTTAGAGCAGCTAAGAAACTAATCGGTCACAACATAATTGGCTATGACCTACCAGCCATTAAAAAGATTGCAGGTATCGACCTCAGTGACAAACAGATTGTAGATACCTTGGTACTATCTCGTCTCTTCAAGCCACCTAGAGAAGGCGGTCACGGCTTAGAGTCTTGGGGTTACCGCCTCAAGTTTGCTAAGGGTGACTTCGGTGAGCAAGACGATGCATGGGATTACTACCGACCAGAGATGCTCAAGTATTGCCAGCGTGATGTAGAGTTAAACACAAAGGTATATCAGCAGCTTCGAGTAGAGAGCAGGGGCTACACCCCACAAGCAGTTAAGCTAGAGCATGACGTTGCTTGGATTATAGATAAGCAGCGAGACAACGGCTTCAAGTTAGATGTAAAGAAAGCTATGCTGATGGTTGCAATGTTCCAAGAGAAGCTAGATGCTACAGAATCTGAGGTACATGAGACTGTCAAGCCCAAGGTTGAGACACAGATACTCAAGCCTCAGTACACTAAGACCGGTGCGATAGCTAAGACAGCTAAAGACCAACACGACAAAGGTGTCAGGCTTACAGACGAAGAGTGGACAGCGATGCTCAACACTGACAAGCCGGTAACCCGCAAGACATATACTGAGTTCAACTTAGGTTCTCGTAAACAGATTGGTGATATGTTGATTGCAGCCGGCTGGGTTCCTAAGAACTTTACACCTACTGGTCAGCCAATCGTTGATGAAGGTACACTAAACAAAGTTAAAGGTATCCCAGAAGCTGCGCTGATTTCTACTTACCTAATGCTTCAGAAGCGTTTAGCTCAGGTAAACAGTTGGCTCAAGACAGTAGAGGATGACGGCAGGGTTCGAGGTTATGTTAATCCTAACGGTGCAGTGACGGGCCGCATGACACATAGCCATCCTAACATGGCACAGATACCTAGCTCCAACTCACCTTACGGTAAAGAGTGTAGAGCTTGCTGGACTGTAGAGACTGGTAACAAACTCGTAGGCATTGATGCTTCAGGCTTAGAGCTTAGAATGCTTGCTCACTACATGAACGATGAGGCATACACAAATGAAATTCTCAACGGAGACATACACACAGCTAACCAAAAACTTGCAGGACTTGAATCAAGAAATCAGGCGAAAACTTTCATATATGCCCTCCTCTACGGAGCTGGAGATGCAAAGCTTGGGACAGTGGCTGGACAAAGTAAGGCAAGAGGCAGACAAATGCGAAGCCAGTTTCTTGATAGTCTACCATCATTTAAATCTCTTGTCCAACGAGTACAACGAGAAAGTAAAAAGGGATTCCTCAAAGGGTTAGACGGTCGTAAGTTAGCTATACGTTCTGAACATGCTGCACTCAACACACTGTTGCAGAGTGCTGGAGCAATCGTAATGAAGGAGGCGCTGGTTATCCTTGATGATTACTTCAAAGAATCTAAGTTGACTGCTAAGTTTGTAGCCAACGTCCACGATGAGTGGCAGATTGAGTGTAAAGAATCAGACGCAAAACAAGTAGGCGAACTAGGTGTTCAAGCAATTGTGCAAGCTGGTATAAACTTAAAATTAAATTGTCCCCTAGATGGTGACTACAATATCGGAGATGGCTGGCATGAAACCCATTAAAGCAGACAGAAAGAAGTTCGACCTCGACCTACAGTACGGCGAGATACGTGAAGATAAGATTGCAGACATGCTCACCAACAAGAAGATAGAAGTTAAGTCAGAGCGTGGGATGTGGATGAAGACAGGTAACATCGCCATTGAGTATAAGTCCTATGGTAAACCATCGGGTATTGATGCAACAGAATCTGACTATTGGTTTCACAACTTATGTATTGGTGATGAAGAATACTGTACACTTGTATTCAATACAAACACATTAAGAAAAATTGTTAAACGATTAGACAGTTTTAAAACAGTATCAGGTGGTGACAATAGAGCCAGTCAAATGTATCTATTAAACTTACAGAAGCTATTTTCCTCAGATGTAATCAAAGCCTTTAAGGAGTTAGAAGATGAACCAGAAGCCGCTTAATACTTTAGTCCCTGACATCTATGAGTTACTTGAGAAACTTTCAGGTGGTGAGCCTCTTCCAATAACGGAGGAGGCGCTTGACCTTACAATGGTTGCAATGAAAGAAGCTATCCTTAGTTGGGCAACACCACGTAAACGAGACACCAACTTCAACATTAGAATGTCCAACGTAGGTAAGCCATCACGACAGTTGTGGTTTGAGAAGCGTGACCCTAAAGGGCGTGGCAGTGTAGACGGTGCAACACAGATTAAGTTTCTCTATGGTCATGTGTTAGAAGAGATTGTACTCATGCTTGTAAGGATGGCTGGACACAACGTCACCGATGAGCAGAAGCAAGTAACAGTCGAAGGTGTTGTAGGCCACATGGATTGTAAGATTAACGGTCAGGTAGTAGATGTTAAGTCCGCTTCCAAGTTTGCCTTCAACAAGTTTAGGCTAGGCACGTTAGCATCTGACGACCCCTTCGGTTACCTTGGACAGCTTGCTGGTTATGAGAAGGCAGAAGGAACAGACGAGGGTGGTTTCCTTGTTATCAACAAAGAAAGCGGTGAGCTGTGTATGTTTGTTCCAGATGACTTGGACAAGCCCAACATAGAGAATACAATTATTACACTAAAAGACGAATTAGAACTTAACATTCCACCTAAACTGTGTTATAATCCTACCCCTGACGGCAAGAAAGGAAACATGCAATTAGCTAAAGGATGTACGTGGTGTAAGTATAAGCATGAATGCCACAAAGATTCTAATGACGGTAACGGCCTGAGAACTTTTAGATATTCCACAGGCTATAAATACTTAACAGAGGTAGTAGTCGAACCCAAGGTAGATGAGATACTATGAACCGAACAAAGTCTAAGCGTATAAAAAAACATGCAGAAACATTGCAGGTTGAATGGCTTAAAAGCCTCCTTGATACTGAGGAGGCTTCTAAGATTAACAAAGATAACTTCAGAGAAATGCTTCCAGAACAAACTCACATCTGGGCTAGGGGTACAGTCCACACCAGCTTCTATACATTGAAGTGGTTGAGCAACAAAATCAAACAGCTAATTAAGATTTTTCCTAAGAAGCAGGTTGAGGATGTAAGCCATGAAGACATTGAATGGAAAATGATGCAGCGTTAAACGAAAGGAGTCACATGAAGAAAGTACGCAAAGGATATAGGAAGCCGAGGGTGAAGCGCCCCGTTGAGAAGAACTTGATTAAGGGTTACGACTCTAACTGGGAATACGAGCTTCACTCCGGTATCCTAGATGCATGGGAGTTTCACGTTGACAAGGTTGAGTACACAATTAGTCACAAGTACGAGCCAGACTTTGTTAAAGAAATTGAAGGCAAGAAGATACTGCTCGAAGCAAAGGGTCGCTTCTGGGACAGTGCAGAATACTCTAAGTATATCTGGATAGCAAAGGTTCTTCCAGACGATGTTGAGTTAGTGTTTCTGTTTGCCAACCCTAACTCTCCTATGCCAGCCGCCAAGGTACGTAAAGACGGCACGAGGCGTACACATGGAGAGTGGGCATCAGCCAACAACTTTAGATGGTTTAGTGAACAGACCATACCAGACAACTGGATTACCGCAAAGAACAGAGAGGACTTTAAAGATGAGCATTAATGACGCAACCCCGCAAGACTGGGACAGAGTTAGAGAAACAGGGGAGCCTACCTTTGAGGAGTATCAGAAGCGTTTAAACTTTAGCTGGGTACATGATGGCACAAAGCCCGCACCGCAGACAGCTTACAAAGAAGACGTAGACCTATTTGGGGACTGCTGGGATGTAAAGAAACTTACAGTGGATGAGCAGATGAAGGTTTATCTTGACGCAGCCGAAGAAGAGCTTGATAAGAGCATGAAGGAAACAGAGTGGTGCAAGCAGCGTCTTGCCCAAAGGGGGCGGTTGGAGTATGAAGCTCGCTGGGGAAAGGAAGACGCAGCTTGGCTTAGCATTGACTCTGAGCCTTATGAGTTTGACGAAGAAACAAAAGAAGATGTTGTCAACAACCCCAACCACTACAACACGGGGTCGATAGAATGTATTGAAGGTATCCAAGCATCTATGTCTGAGGAAGCATTCAACGGCTATCTCAAGGGTAACTGCATGAAGTACCTCTGGCGATATGACTACAAAGGTAAGCCAGTAGAAGACCTTCAGAAAGCTCAGTGGTACTTAGCTGAACTGATAAAGGAACTTTTGTTTGAAGATGGGGATTGGTCATGAGTGAAATACTAAGCAGTCAACTGAAAACACCTGATGGTACAATACTTGAGTCGCTCCACCGTCACGACTATGTGACTCACAAGGATGCCAACGGCAAAGAATACATGCTGGATGGAGGTTGTGCTTATATCAGGCGTTCTATAAACGGCGACGAAGAGCTGATTACTGTGACTACAGATGATTCTCATTCTGTTATCCGAGAAGCGGTGACTTGGGGAACATACGGTAAGAACGGCGATGAGCCTTTCAAGCGAGTCAAGCTTGCTAATATGACTGATGACCACATAGCAGCTTGTATCGAAACTCAAATGGCAACCATGCTTCCAGCACTGTACGAAGTAATGCAGAATGAGTTGGAATATCGAAATGAGAATTAAAATGTATAAACTGATAGAAGAGATAGTCGGGCAAGGTACAGACGCTGGTTATCTTAGGGCGCACAAGCACACTGATACACCTGATGAAGAGACGATAAAGAACTGCATTGAGCAATACATAATGAATGGCTTTGATGGTTATTTTGAGTTTGACACAGAGGAATAATTCTAGTGGACGATTTTGATAGAAAAGAAGAGCGGCGGGGTAGGTTTGACCGCAAGAAGAACTTTAAGAAAGTGAAGAAGGCTAACAAGGCCACCACTAAACAACAACAGAAAATAAAAAAGGTATTGGTAGATGACTGGAACATTTATGAACATGCTATGGAGCGTTGAGTTCCGCTTCGGTATCGGCCTAGATTTAGAGTCGTGTGATAGCCGCCCAGTTTGGGCTATACGAAACAACGAAATGACCGCAATGGCATTTGATGGGCTGGTACTACTTATCCCGTTCTTTGTTATAACTGCCGGTAGAGTTTGGGAGGACGATGAAGATGCTGTATAAGATAAAGTTTGTGGCTAAAGCGTTAGGTTATTTTATAATCTCTCCAGTCTATGTACCTGCGGTTATAGTTTATGAGAACAGACAAGATGTGTACGACTTCTACTCAGATGTATGGAAGATAGTTACACTCACCCACCCTATGTTAAAGGATAAAGATTAATGGAACAGTACCAACAGTTTATACACAAGAGCCGCTATGCACGATGGATGCCTGAGCTTGGCCGCCGTGAGACATGGGAAGAAACAGTACAGCGTTATGTAGACTTCTGGTCTAACCGTGGACAGATTGACAAGAAGACAGCAGAGAAACTATACAACTCTATTCACAGCCTCGAAGTAATGCCATCAATGCGCTGCCTTATGACAGCAGGTGTTGCGCTTGACAAGGATAACGTAGCAGGGTTTAACTGTTCGTATCTGGCAATTGATTCGCCCCGCAGCTTTGATGAGCTAATGTACGTGTTGATGTGCGGTACGGGTGTAGGGTTTAGTGTTGAGCGTAACTTCATCGTTAAGCTTCCTGTAGTTGCTGAGTCATTCCACCCGACCGACACTACCATTGTAGTAGGCGACAGTAAGGTGGGCTGGGCTTCAGCGTTCCGTGAGTTGATTGCTATGTTGTACGCTGGTAAGATTCCTAAGTGGGACATGACCGGTGTTCGAGAAGCTGGCGCACGACTAGAAACCTTTGGCGGTAGAGCATCAGGCCCACAACCACTAGATGACTTGTTCCACTTCTGTGTTAACATCTTCAAGAAGGCTGAAGGTCGTAAGCTAACAAGCATTGAGTGTCACGATGTAGTGTGTAAGATTGCTGACATTGTAGTTGTGGGTGGTGTTAGACGTTCTGCACTCATCAGCTTATCTAATCTGTCTGATGGACGTATGGCTAAAGCTAAGTCAGGTGCATGGTGGGAGAATGAAGGTCACCGTAGACTTGCTAACAACTCTGTAGCTTACACAGAGAAGCCAGACTTCGAGGCTTTCTTGAATGAGATGCAGACACTGTATGAGTCTAAAGCTGGCGAGCGGGGTTTGTTTAGTCGTGTAGCAGCACAGAAGATTGCAGCACGTAATGGTCGCCGTGACCCTAACCATGACTTCGGAACTAATCCTTGCAGTGAGATAATTTTACGCAGTAACCAGTTTTGCAACCTCTCAGAGATTGTAGTACGTGCAGACGATACTGAAGAAACACTAATGGCTAAAGCAGAAGTAGCTGCTATCATCGGTACTCTTCAAGCAACGCTTACAGACTTCCGTTACCTTCGGAACATTTGGAAGAAGAACACTGAAGAAGAAGCCTTGCTGGGTGTAAGCATGACCGGCATCATGGACAACGAACTATTGAGCCGAGCTGACTCACCACACTGTCAAGTAGTATTGGAGAACGTAAGAGATGTTGCAATTAAGACCAACAAGAAATGGGCTGCTAAGCTTGGAATTAACCAGTCTACGGCTGTTACTGCTGTTAAGCCATCTGGTACTGTTTCTCAGCTTGTTGATAGTGCTAGTGGCATCCATCCTCGCTTCTCTGATTATTACATTCGTCGTGTCCGTTCAGACAAGAAAGACCCGCTTGCAGCCTTCATGTCAGCAGCAGGATTTCCCGTTGAACAAGACGTTATGTCAGAGTCATCGTTAGTCTTTGGGTTTCCTGTAAAGGCTCCGAAGGGTAGCACAACAGTAAAGATGGTAGGAGCCATGGAGCAGTTAGCTTTGTGGAAGACTTACCAGAACCACTGGTGTGAGCACAAGCCAAGCATCACAGTTTACTACACGGACAGTGAGTTCCTTCAAGTAGCGCAGTGGATATGGGATAACTTTGACATCTGTAGTGGCATTAGCCTTCTACCCGTCAGCGACCACACATATCAACAGGCTCCTTATGAAGAGATTACTGTAGAAGAATACGACAAGCTAACGTCAGCGATGCCAGTAGGTGTTAACTGGACTGACCTTGGTTACTTTGAAACTGAAGACAACACCACAGGCTCTCAAGAGCTGGCTTGTACCGGTGGGGCTTGTGAGATAGTATAGGAGATATACATGAAAGCAAAGGAAGCTAATATACTATCGTTTAGAATTATCGTTAACCATTCAGGGGCCATCCTAACAGAGATGGGTGGCCTCCCTGAAGACCGGCTGCACGAAGTGTTTAAGGGGGATGAGCTTGTGTTGTTGCGTAAGATTATCCGTGACGCTAAGCCTAAGCTAGAGAAGATGCATGAGTTCTTGGAGAGAGAACTGACAGCCTTCTCAACTGTTTAAACTGTTTCATATACTGCATGACTGGGGACTTCAACATACAGCGAAGTCCCCAACTGCATACTACCACTTAACTTTATCTGCCCAGTAAGCCGCAGACATCTTACCCTTCTTTATATTCTTACCATGACGGGCTTTAAAACTTGCTCGCTTCTTCTTCATTGTTTCTGATTCACCGGCCTTGGGCTTACCTGCTGTACTGGCTCCTTGTTCTCCGAAACGGATTGTCTTAACCTTATCTCCTTCTTTTGCCACAACCACATGACTTTTCTTCGGGTGCTTAGGTGTGCGCTTCGGTTTGTTATAGCCGCTTACTCCTGCGTTGGTTAGCTTACTGTCTTTCATTTTCTGTAGCTCCTTGTTTTCTTTGCAATCTTCTTAGGCTGGGCGCTATGCTGTTTTCCTTTGGCTGTATCGGCCTTTTTCTTTTTAGTTGTGGCTGCATACTGTGCCGGTGTCAAAGCCTTAATAGCCTTCTTAGGCAGGTAACGCTCACCTGTTGCCTTCTTACCTTGAGTGCTCGGCTTACCTGACTTAGTACCCCACTCTTCTTTAGTCCACTTCTTTAGAGACTTCTGGGACTTTGCGAGCGCCATTATTTTTTCTTCCTAGCTTTTTTCTTAGCGGTGTCAGACAGGTCTTTTAAATGAAATAACTTTACACTTGTCTTGCCGTGAGTTTTCCCAGAGTGCAGAGAACCGTCAGGCATTTTATGGTTGCTTCCAGTATATAGTGTTCCATCTTTCTTATAATGATTTACGCCTTTCATTTGTATCCACCTCCTTTAGCTTTATATTCTTTTGCAAGCATCTGAGCTTTACGTGCTGACCACTGACCTGCGCTACCGCCTTTTGTACTCGCCTTGATTTTATTAAACAAGTTCTTTCGCATAGTAGGCTTGGTATAGTTTCCTGCTGCGTTTACTGTTGATTTCTTTTTAGCTGCCATCTTACTTTTCCCTCTGTACGCCTTTAGATTTTTCTACTGTACGCATAGCTCCTAAGCCTAACATGCCCATCAACACCGGCATCATTTCAGACAAAGCTACCAGCGGTATGACGATGTCAGAATCGGATAGAGCCAACGCAAAATTAGCCATCGGGATAACAATGAAGTTACCCGCCATGCCAGCCACGCATACCCAACCCACAGCAGGCCGCCAGCCAGCAACAAACATGTTCTTGTGTGCCGCCTCAACCTTATTGACTTCAAGCTGACCCTTCGCAAGTTCCTGTGCGTGTTTCTCTGCCATCGTTGAAATCTGGAAAGCAATTGCATTCTTAGCGTCTTTATCCTCTATAAACTTATCAAGCAGCCCAGTAACAGGGCCAATCAGTGAACTTAAAATACTCATATACTACCCCTCAATACAACCACATTACAGGAGGTTTATCACCACTCCGAGAGCGGTTATCAATATGGACAAAGACACTGTGTATTCCAATGCCTCCAAATCCCATCTTGATAGCTTCCTTAACAATCGTGTACCTCTGTTGTGCCGAACTAATTTTAATGTCTGATGCAATACCTTGACCATGTGTTCCTGCTTTCTCCTTACGTTTTTCAATGGAGTGATTTGGACTTCTGTAACCGCTCGTTATAATAAACGGAAAGCCACACGCCTCCCGCAGTTCGTCAAGCTTGTGTATAAAGTCCCTTGACATTTCGTTCTCGCCAGTTTCTTGGCAATTAAAGTCTTCTAGTTTAAAGTATTTGAATTCACTCATATTAATACGCCTCGTACATTAAATGTATATCTTTTAGAAGAGTCTTCGCTAATATCTTGAGCAGCGTGAGTGAGTTTACCATAAGCATCTATAGCTTCTTTTCTATTTTCCCCGCCGCTTTTAGCTTTACTAAAATCATATTTGTCAGGAAGAATTTCATACTTTCCTTCACCCAAGTCTTTAAAATTAAATACACCAATAGTTGTGAACATTTCAAACACAGGGTCTTTTAGAGATGTAACGGCCAAGTCTACTAATGACTGACTTTCTCTTTGAGCTTTATAGAATCTGTCTGGCCTTTCTCCGCTTTTCATATCTGGAAAATCAGAATACTTAACAGATGTTCTACCTGCTTTTATTGCATTTTCTATTGTAGCTCTAAGCACATCCTGCTGTTTAGTGCCAAACTTTTCAACACGAACATCAGAAGCCTGCATGTCTAATCCAAGCTTATTGCCTAACATGTATCGAGTATATAACAAAGCATTTTCAGGTATAACATTAACTCCGGCTACAAGGGTACGTTGTATGTTGCGTATAACTCTAGGCGTATTAGATAGGTCAGGGTCTGGAGTTGACACAGCTTCTCGTATACCTTCAATATCTAACTTAGGCAGTGTTATTTCAGAGTCTTCTGTACTTACAGCATTAGTCATGTTTTCTGCTGTACGTCCTTCAGAACTAAAATCAAGGTCTGGTAGTTTAGTGTCAGACAAGTCAGGAGCTTCTGGAGCGTTAGCTTCACGCACTTGCTCCATAGTCATATCACCCATCAATGATGTAGGTCTAGGAGCTTCTGTAGTTCCAGCAGTGTTTTCTGCTGTACGTCCCTTAGAACTAAAGTCAGTGCTCACCATCTTCCTAAGCGCTGAGAGGGTTTTACTTACCCCGCTGGTCACAGATTCTTTAGCTTCATCAAAGGTTTCTGTAATATTTTCCTTGACACCGCCTAGAGTTTCTGTTATACTCTCTGTAACATCCGCTTGAGCACCGCTTACTTTATTTAAAACGCTATCTACTATTCCTTCCTTAGCAACTTCAATTTCTGGAACAGGCTCAGACGTTGCAACAACTTCAGCTTGTTCTGTAAACATGTCTGGAGCCTTATCGCTAAATCTCAACTCTTGACCTTCAAAGATTTTATTGATGTCTTTAATGTTGTTAAGTCTAGCTATCTCTTCAACTTCAATGCCTTTGTCTAAAGAGATTTGGCTTAGCGTATCACCCCCTTTTACAATATAGCCGCCAGAAGCAGCTCCGTGTCTGGGGTCTTTAGGGTCAAAGACACGCGCAGTAGTAGACTTAAACTGCTCAGGTCTAAACAAAATATAAGAATACTCGCTCTGATTTACAAACCCCTGCTCTACTTCATTGAGGTATCTAATAGAATCAAACCCTAAGTCTTCTATAAGCTCTCTAAACTCTCGGTTAATGCTGTTTCTTTTTAAGTCAGAACGATAAGTGTCTACTATTGAAATATAGTTTTCCTGTACATCGGCATCTACAAACAAATATTCAAACTCTGCTGAGCGTTCCCTTAAATCATTAATCTTTGCTTCATGCTTCTTAGTGATTTCTACTCCTCTCATTGAAATTTCAGGTTCAAAAAACTCGTCCCAGCCACCACCGGGAGAAAGTATTCTTTCAGCTTCCCACCCGGCAAGGTCAGTATTAATTTCCAGAGGGTTCCGAACATCAATGTAACCCGCATTCATTGTAATAGGCTTAATGTTTTGTACTTCGTACTCGTCTGCAACTCCTTGCGTTCCATATCCTCTAACATCATCAGGAATATCGTCTTCTCCAACGGTAGTTCTTAAAGATATTTCAGGCATTTCTTCTTCTAAGAGCCGTGGGTCGCTAAACATTTCTCCAGCACTTTCACGATTTAAACTCTTAGCGTCTGCTGCATCTTTTAAAGCTTCCTTAGCTTTAGTATCAGGCAGCCCTCGAATAGCAATTACGTGAGCAGCTCCTTCTGAGCCGACATGTACGCCTGTTTCTCGTGCAAACGAAAACGCTATAAACGATTGAGCTTTTTGAAAGCTTGTTTCTGCACGAAACATCATGGCTTGTTCAGTTGACAATTTACGATAATCTTCACTCGCAGCTAAACGCTCATTAGCGCTCAGCATTTTAGGGTACTCATCCTCAAGACTGTCTTGCAACTTTGGAGCCTTAAAAGTATTAAGGTCAATGTCTCCTTCGGCAGCTATCTTAATAAGTACATTTCGAGCTACCTTGTCTGAACCAACCTCGGACAGTTTGGGTAACCTGTTGCGAGCAGTAATAGAAATAAAATCGTGAAGTGCGTCTAGCTCAGAGTCATCAAGTCCTTTTTCACTAGCCTTAGCTACTTCTTCAGGGCTTGTTTTAATGTGAACTTCTTCGTAAAGCTGTCTTAATTTATTAACTGACTCAGATACGACATAGTCTATTTCACCGTCAGGGTCTAAGTCTGCACGTTCTTCAAGTTGCTCTTGAACTTCAGCCAGATAATGCCGATGGTCTTCATCAAAACCCATCTCTTTTTGAGCGGCTGTCCAGTTAGTTAAAGCTTCTTGTTTTGTTGTACTTTCCATAGCTTTCTTCCATGCAGGAAGTTTTTCAAGCTCTTCAATAGGTTTATAATCTTTTCTAATTTCTGTAAATATTTTACTGTCTAAATAAGCAATATCCATATCATCATAGGGACTAAAAAGCATTGAATCTTCTAGGCTGTATGCTATGTCTACAATGTTATCGCTTGTTTCTCTAAGCGTTTCACGAGTAAAATAGTTTTCTGTTGCGGCCTCTAAAATTGCTGTGTTTGTATCAGCATACTCTTCGGCTCCTAAAGTGCTCTTAGACATTTTAGAAATTACTTTATTGCCTAAAGATGTAACTGCTTTAGTTCCTACGTTTATAAGGCCACCAAGAGCATAGCCGGGCGCTTTGACTTCTTTATCAAACTCTGGGACTAAGCCGCCGAACACATCCTCTTGTGCTTTACGAAGGCTCTTTCGATAATGCGTAACTTCTTTTTCACCAATAATGCTTTTGCCCATATACGAACCAGACAGCACGGGAACTTTACCGCCAAGAACCGGAATGATTCCCTGTTGAATTAAGTTTAAAGCATCTGAACTTGCGGGGCCAAAGGGCATAGTAGCATAAGACAAAGCGCTGCCAGAATATTTGGCAGAAGTCTTAGCACGATTAAAGCTATCAAGCAGTAAACCATTACCGCCCCAACGAGCTACCGAGTTATACAAGACTTCATCTAAGTCTTTACCTCTTTCACTTTCGCCGTTAGTTCTTAGATAGTTTGTCCAGCGTGACATGCCCGTCATAATTAAAGCCGCAGGAATTAACTTAGCGCCGTTGCGTACAGGAGCTTTAGTTAAAGACTTAGCCGCCCCTTTAAGTACGGTGTTTGTAAACGCAGCAGGATAGCTTAACAACTGAAACAAAATAGAAGTCTTAGGGTTAGAGTAAAGTAAAGGCTTTAGTCCAGACATTGCTGTAGGCTGTAATACTACAGAGTTTGTATAACGAGCTACGCCGCCCAACACTGAAGACTTATAAAAATCATCATCAGTATTAGCGCCCGCTTTCTGCCAATCTATAGCCTTCTTGTAATCAATCCCTAGCTCAGCTAACTCACCTGCTCTTACTTGCATACTGCTATCAAGCTTACGAGTTCCGTTAGCTGCAAGCTTTTCAATGTTTTCTGAAATCATGTGCTTACCACTAGAAAAAGACGCAGCTTGAACAAACTTAGTCCACTGGTCTAGCATGTTTAAACGGAAAAACTTGTTACTTGCATTTTGTAAACGCTCATTAACTAAAGCGTCTCCAGAAAGCCTGTCTCCTACTTGGGCCATCGCTTGGTCAATGTGGATACTAAACTGCCGCATCTCTGCCATAGCTTCTGTAACAGTCAACTTGTTGTTAGTTACTAGGTTAGTCTCAAGGTCTTTTGTAAGGCTTTTAAATGACACCTCTATAGCTTCACCTAGCCCTTTAGCAGAGTTACGTACACCAGCCTTACCAATGTTTAAAAACACTTCTGTTAAACTTGACAGTGTTGCTAAGCCTAGCATAGAAACTCGGTTTACAAAGCTGTAAGTATCCGCAACGTCTTGGGCTGTCTTGCCGTAACGCTCCAAGCCTTCGCCCGTAGCTGTACGATAAAGCATTTCAACTTGTTTTTCTTGCTTAGCTGAAAAAGTTTCACCCTTTTCTTCAAGCTCTTTACGAATGCGGTTAATGTAAAAACCTTTAAATTCATCAAAGTTTTTAACACCCAGTACACGATGCTTAGCAATAGACTTACCAGCTTGGAAAGTATAAGCGTGTAAAGAACCTAAAATGTCATCATTTAAAAACTCTTGAAAGTCTGCGTCTTCCGCAATGTCGTTAAGCTTACGCTTAGATGAGAAGAAATACCCGCCACTTCCACCAGAGTCTACTTGGTTCTGTACGTCTAACATTGAATCAACGGTACGTCTTGCGTCTCCTTTAGACATATTTCCTTTAGACTCAAATAAATCCATTAAGCCCTTTTTATTCTTTTCGATAGCTGTGCGGCTCCACATACGTGGAACGTAATTCTCAACTAGCTTATCAATAACTCCAATCTTTTCAAGCTGTACACCCATATCAGAGTATAAAGTTTTAACGCCTGCTGCGGCTTTGTTGATTGCTTTGTTTGTAACTGAATCAAAACCGCTATGTTTAATAGGCTTAGAGCTACGAACAGATAGCATTAAAGCTGCATTCATCTCTTCAGCTAATGTGCCTTTAGCAGAGTGCAATGAAATGTCTTCTACAATAGCTCGGAAGCGGTCGTTAAATTTCCCGGTAACTTCGCGCTGTACTTCAGACAAGTCTTTTTCTACAATTTTGTCTTGGACTTTATATTTAATTCCAAACTCATGGCTTAGTTTTTTCTGTAGTTGAGCAGCAGTTCCAGATAACCCTGTAATCGGAGACAACACGCCAGCAGCTTTACCAAAGAAATTTCCACTTAGGTCAGATGCAATAGTGTGCAAGCCTTGCTTAACTCGATTAGTTACGTTTTCTGCCGTGTCTTCAGAGTCTGCTGCGGCTCGAATCATACGCAAGATTTCTTTCTGTGTTTTCTCACCGCCGCCTAAGTCATCAGCAAACTTCTTAGCTGCCGCATTAAGAGAATCAGAACCGTCTACAACTTTAGCAGTTGACCCTTCTGGGCCTCCTAACCTAAGCGCTTCATCTACTAGAGTTCCACCAGAAGCAGGAATAAATTCACCATCTAAAGCATCATCGTATAGCGCAGCGCCTACTTCTTTAGAAGGTTCTTTGCGAGGAGTTGAAGCGTCTCTAAAATATCTGTTTCCAATTTTAGAGCCTGCACCATACAAACCCATACCCGCAAGTGCGCCAATGCCTACGCCTTGAGCAGTTTCCATAATACTATATTCGTCTTTTTGACCAATAGCTAAGTCAAGTTCTTGAGCTACGTGAGAGCCTGCGCCACCGTAGATAGCACCAATGCCCGCTACAGCCTTATAAGGGTTAGCAGTTTGTGCAGCCTTAGTAGCTCTAATAGCGTTGGCTAGTACACTACGTGCGCCCTGCTGAGCTACTTTACGTGTAGCTACACCTGCAACAGCAGAGACACCGCCAGTAGCTGGAGTAGCAAACAAGCTTCCAAGTACACCGATAGTTTCAGGGTTGAATAGTACGTCAGCGCCGTAGTCGCCTACCGCAGAAGCCCACTCACCGGCACCAGAAAGCTCAGCAGCATTAAACCTATCTTGCATTAAACGATAAGCTGCTTTCACCTCTTCTGGAGCGTCTTTAAGTATATTTGCTTTGCTTAAAGGTGAGCCGATACGTGCAACATCATCTCGCAAGAACTCAGGAATATCAGTTTGCTTTCCTATTGTTGCTTGGTCGATTAAAGCCGAACCTAAACCACGATGCTCTGATAAGTAATCCGTAACTTTATCAAAAGCTACTTGAACTGAAGCGTCTTCCTCAAAGTCTGTTACGCTGTAGCCTTCTGGTATAATAGAGTTGTCGCTACTTAGTTTTTGAGACTCTGTTAAGTATTCAGAAGAAGCATCCGGGCTTTCGTTTAGATAATCACTAAAAGTTTTTGACATTAAATTTTATCCTTTAAATTATTCTTCTGCTGGGCCGTAGTTTTTCATGTACTGACTGTAAAGATTTTGAAATTCTTTTGAAGCTCTTTCTTTACGAATATTAAGCATGTCAAATACTGCATCAGTTGGTTTTAAACGCCCAAGTTTTTCTTCTAATTTTTGAACACGCCCTTTTCCTTTAAGTAAATCTTTATAAGCGGTGCGTTGAAGAGTGACTGCTCGCTCTTCACGCCGATTAAATTCAGCAGGGACAGGAATAACAGACATTACTGTTTCAACAGCTTCTTCTTCAACAACTTCTTCAGGAACAACAGGAACTTTAGAAGTGCTGTCAGGAATTTTCTTTGGAAATAATTCCGTGTGCTTCGCATAAAGAGTTTCAGCAGTGCCTCTTATGGGAGGGTTACTATTAATAAGAGACTTAATAGTTTCATGTATTTCACCAAACAACGGCCCTACTTTCCCGTCAAAATTATTGTTAGCTTTAAGTGCAGCATCAATCTTAGCTCTGCCGTCAACTGTTTCTGTTCTGTAAGCTTCATAAAGGTTTAGTGCATTATCAGCGCCGCCAAGTTTACCCATTCCGTCAGTATTCGTCATTCTCTGAGCGTTAATTACCCCCTCAATAGCAAACATAGTATGATAAGGATTTCTTAATCCAGCACCAGACAAGGCTCTATCTGCGTTTCCGTTTTCGTATGCCTGAGCAACCATTTCTCCAGCAATTAATTTAGCGTTGCCTGCTTGCGCCCACTGCTCCTCTTTAGCACGGAAGATAACTGCGCCTGCAACTGCTCCAACATTATCAAATTCTGCTTGAAGCATTTGCTGACCTATTTTACTAGTGGACTTGTGTCCAGCATCTTTAACTTTCTGCTCTAGTGCTTCGGTAAGCGTTTCGCTTCTGTCGGATGCAATGCTTCTTACGCCCTTGTTACCAGCATCCAAGAATGCTTTTTCTGGGCCTGTAGCACTTCGAATTTGAGAAGAAAGCAAATCAAAGCCCTGCCTTGAAGACGTAGCTTGAGGGGTGTCTAAATTAATGCTTCCGTCATTTCCTTGTCTAACAAAGTCTATGTAAGAGGGATTTCCGTTTTCATTATAATGTTGAACAGGAACCATAGGAGTTTTGACACCAAACGAACCCTCCTCCATTATGACTTCCCCAATAGTCGGCGGTTTTTGTCCTAAATCAGACCTGCCTAAATTTTGCTCAGCTATAAACACAGACAAAGCAGAGTCGCCTGTTTGTGCATAAGCATTCTCATAAGATTTTTTGTCTACGTTGTAACCTGTTAGCTTGTCTGAAGATTCTAAAAGGTTTGCAATAGTATCATTATGCAAATCTGCGTCAAGCACACCTGTACTTTTTCCAACCCAATTAGAAAGAGCACCAGTAAGAGTACCTGCTTTTGATTTTTTAATAAGGTCATTGTAAGCGTCTTTACTGCCGCCAGCAGATAAAAAATCATTTGTATACTGTAACTCTTCCTTATGCTGTTTAGCTAATTCTTGTCCATACCTAGAAGAAAGTTGTTTTTTATGCAAGGCGTATGCAGACGGATTATACGTGCCGGGAGCAAATTTAGTTTGCAAGTACGCATCAACTTCTGTGTTTGCTTGACCTGCCCAATAAGCATCGTAGCCTCCGTCAAAAGCCTGTGCTTCTGTTTCACGCGCTGTAATTGTCGTGCTTTGGTTGTAAGCTTTAGTGGTTCGTAGCTTGTTAGCCATGTTTTCTTCATTGTTTAAGAAAGCCGTCTGTCGCTGACCCATTATATCCTGAGCAACGTCAAGCCCTATCTTAACAGCAGCGCCCTTCCAAAAATCTTTCTTTGCGCGTGACTCAGCTCTTTTTTGTTCTTTAGCATTTCTTTCTCTAACATCTGCTAAGAGGCTCTCACCATATGCGATTGAATCTTGTGCCATGTTTATTGTCCTTCAGGTTGTGCCATGAGGCTAGGTTGCGCTGGAGATTCTGGAGTTGTTTCTTCTGGTTGCGGCTCAAGAAGACTTCCCATTGTAGGAAGGTTTTTCATCTCACCCGCCATCTCTTCGGTAATAAATCCTTGAGGAATTATAGAGTTTCTTAGTTCTTCTAGTTTCTTTTCTTCCATATCAACACCAAACACATCCCCCTCTTCTTCGTCATTGTCGATTATAATGTCGAGGTCTAAACGCTCAGCAAGGGCAATAAGAATATATGCACAGGGTTCAGCCAACATCAACATTAAGTCAGGGTTCCACTTGCCTTTCTGAAACTCGTTAAAAAGAATTACCTGTACAATAGCCATCACAGGTACGCCTTTATCAATGCCTGTCATCAGAGATGCGTAAACAGTTTCTTCAGTTATAAAGTCCCACAAGTAAATAGTGCCTTCGTGAACATTGGTAATCTCTGGAGCTTTCTCATAAGGAGCTGGGTTAGCGGGGTCGTTAGTTAGCGACTGGCCCGGAATAGACCTGCCCATTTTAGACCGCTCTGCGTTGTATAGTTCTTCATCCATTATGCCGTTCCTCCAGTAGACCGTGCCATCTGTTGTAAGTATTGAGAAGCGCCATAGCCGTAAGGGTTCTGCTGGTAGTGGTTCTGGCCGCTAACTTGAATCTGCATGGCTCTGTCGTTAATGTCCGCAGAGGCGTATTGCCCTGCTGGGGCCATGTTAACCTCAGGGACATGAGCATTATACTGAGTTGTATTGTACACCGTCTTGTCTTCAAGTCCAATAGCCTGCATAGCTCTTGTTTCAACGCCGCTGACAACTCTTTTGCCGATGCTGTCTACAAACTTTCCCGGAGTTTCTAAAATCTTGTCGGGGATTCCCTGCACCGAAGTAACAGCATTATCGTACAACTTGCTTCCGTAGTCGGTTACTTTGTCTAACATGCTGGTTGATTTTTCAAACGTAGGTTTATCTATTTGAATTCCTCCAGACTCACTAATCATTTGTTGACTTGTTGGTTTATCATAAGAAAAGTCACCCTCAACGTCAGCTTCATATGTATTAGGTACAATCTCACCAGTAGAAGGAATCTCTCGACCCGGAACTGGGTCACCCGTTTTAAATGTAGACTTGCTTGTATTTTCAACAAACGTAGAAGGTTTATCAGCCATGCCTGTTTGTGCCTTGCTGCCGGGAATAGTTCCTTTGCCTGTCAGCGCAAGAGAATCATTAACAACATTAGCTTGGGTGGCTGAGAATATTTGACCTCCAGATTTAAGACCATCTTGAAAGTTAGAAACTACAAGATTAGCATTTTTCATTACTGCGTTTTCAGTAGTGCTCCAAAGGTTGCCAAACTCTTTGCCTTTAATTCCCGGCAACAGGCTTTCCATCCCCGGAATTTTATTTAATGTTGCGCCTACAAACTCATTAGTAAATGCTGCAACACCGTCTGTAATAGTTCTGAACGCTGAGTGTCCTGCTTTTGCAAAGCTTGCACCGGCCTCAAGAAGCTTACCAGCGCCTTGAGCAAACTTACCGCCTTTAGCTAAAGCTCCTGTAACATTTGAAAACATGCCTCCAGCTACGTTACCTATACTTGAAAACATATTACTCATCATAGCTCCGACTGGAGTAAACATCAAAGCTAGTTGGCCTACCCAGCCAATCTTGCCCATGAATTTACCCACCTTACTCATAGCAGACCTGATGCCTTTGCCGATAGACTTAAACGCAGACTTGAAGCCCTTGCCAACCTTTTTAAAACCTTTTTTAATGCTTTTAAAAAATCCCATTATTTAATACCTTTAGTGTTTAATTATTTAGAGTTGTGGTTGCTAGCTTTAACCAATAGCTGTGTTAAGTGTATTTAACATTGCAGAAACTTTTGTTCTGTCGTCAGACTTAAACACCTTCTCGTTACCAATAGCTGTAGCCAACATCTGAGCTTTTCGTTGCTGCTCGTTTTCAAAGTTCTGTCGAATGTAAGCGGCTTCATCACGTAACTGCTGCCACAGCTGCGTCTGTTCTTGAGATGTTAAGTTATAAGCTATCTGAGCGTTTTGCTGGTTTGCAGAGTTTTGCGCTGCGGTATCAGCTAAGTTAGCTTGTCTGCGCCACTGAACATTAGATTGCTCAACAGCCTGTGCGTTTGAGGCATTCCACTGGTCACGCTGAAAATCTTGTTGTTCGTTAAACTTAGCAACATCTGTGTCTAGCTGAGCTTGGAGTGATGCGGCCTGTAACTCGTTGCCTGCATCTATTGCCGCCGCTCTATCTTGTGCAGTAGCGTTGAACTGCTCACGTGCTGCATTTGAAGAAGAGTTATACTGCTCTACTTGCACTCCAAGGCTTGCCATAAACTGTTGTGTCTGTTGCTCGTTAGCTGCGTTAAACTGAAGTGCAGCATTCTCAGCTGCGGTATCGCTCAATAGGACTTGTTGTTGGTTCTGAGCTTTGAGTACATTTGATTGTTGTTCGTTGCTCAAGTTAGTCATGTCCATCTGCAAGAAAGCCTGTGCGTTCTGTGCAGCAAGCTTAATGTTCTTGTCTAAGTTAGCCATGTCCAGAGTTGCCATTGCGGTAGCGTTCTGCATTGCGGCTTGCTGGTCAGCGGTAAACTTAGTAGCTACCATAGTCTGCATAAACTTACTATTAGTTAACTCAACTTGCTGAGCAGCACTAAACTTAGACATATCTACACCGGCAACCATTGAAGCGTTTTGGACTGCTCTTTGCTGGTCGGCGGTAAGCTGTGCTTGATTCATTTCTGCTGCAATTTTACCCTGCAACAAATTAGTTTGCATTTTAGTATTTAAATTTGCAAGCTCTGTTGCTTGTTCGTTACTAAGGGTTTCACTTGCTGCTTGATTCTGAGAAGTTAAGTTAGCCAGTTTTGTTTGTTGCTCGGCGCTTAAATTAGCAAGGTTCATCTGTTGAACAAATCCTGCATTTTTAGACATGAAGTCTGCGGCTACTTGGAACTCAGCCATCCGCTCTTGCTGCAAAGCAGACATGTTCTCAGACTCAGTAGCATTCATGTACTGCATTTCAGCTAACTCAACTTGCTGTTCGTTACCAAGGTTTTGCGCTCGCATTGCTTGGTCGTTCATTGCATTAACTTTAGCGGTTTCTTGTCGGTTAGCAAGGTCTTGAGTACGTGTCTGCTGTTGTTGCTGAGCGGTTGTCATTACAGCATCTTGTCTAAACTGGCTTTGCAGTGTTGACATTTGCTGAGCCATTTGAGCTGTCTGCGAATAAGACGTTTGCTCGTTAGCTAAATTTGCTAAGCGTCTTTGCATGTCCAACGTAGCTGTAGACATATTGGCCTGCTGCTCATTGCTCAAGTTTTGAGCTGCACGAGACTGGAGTGCTTGAGCATTGCTTTGAGCTATAGGCATCGCAGATTGAATAATAGCGTTAAATAAAGCGTCTCGGCCTATAGTAGAAGTTGTCATGCCCCGCTTAGCTAACATCTGCTCTACTTGCGACACCGCAGGCTTAGCCCACAGCGGCACGTTTCCGTCTTCCATCCCGCCTAATAAGCTTTCAATTTGTGAAGATACTAAAGCTTCTGTAGGCAGTGCGGCAATAGCAGCTCTTACTTCTACTGGCTCTTTGTCTAAAGCTATCTCAACTGTTGCGGGGTCTTCTACAATAGCAGCGGCAATTTCAGGAGGCATCTCAGCCACTGCTGTAAGCATTTCAGCCGCTGAAGATTTAGCTGCGGTTCCCTTAACTGTTCTGCGCTGAGCTGCGTCAAAGCCAGCTATATCTTTAATTTTTGCAGCATCCCCTTCAGACATAGTAGCGTCTGTAATAAGAGCACGGTCTTTTTTCTCTGCTGCTTCTGTTTGCTCCACGGTTGCAGTTTTGCCAGTAACCTCATTAACATAAGCACCTTTGCTGGGGTCAAAAACAATTTTATCGCTTGCTTCAGCCAGCTTCTCTTCAGCTTTATTACGCTCAGCAGCTTCAGCTTTTGCTGTAAGCGTAGCGTCATCTAGTTCAGCTTGAGCTTCTTCAGATACTGTGCCTACTGCATTTGTGACATCTGTGCCGTACCCAGCCTGCTCTGCGGTGTATGTCTCGCCCTCCATGCCTGATGGCGCTTCTACTTTAGTGGGGGCTTTCTGAGAACTATAACCTACGCCTGCGGGAGCATCTACTGTACCAGCATAAGTAGTTCCAGCATCGTCAAGCTTTTCAATATTCCGCACATCAGTAATATTGGGCGCATAACCAGCAGCAGTACCTATTTTTGCAGCCTCCATTTCGGGGGCTACATACGTAGGGTTTGTTTGCTCAATGTCTGTTGGAGCACCGCCAGCATTAGTATTTACATCGCCTGTACTGCCTTCAGTCGCTGTGCCGCCGCTTGGGTATTCAGATGTTCCGGGGTAACCGTTCGCTACACTACTCATTGTATTTACTGCCTCTTGTACGTTTGCGTTGTCTTCGGGGGATATTTTGTTTGCTTCTGCTTCTTCACGTTTTCTTTTTCTTTCTTCCAGCTCTTCTTCTGTCATTTCTGGATTGTCTTTCGCAAACTCTTCAGCCTCTGCGTCTAACTCTTCTTGTGTCTTAGCACCTGAAGTAGAGAGGCTATAAACAGGAGCATTATAGTTTCCATTTTCATCTATAAAGCCTTCACTAATTAATGTTTTCTCAGGCTCAGGAATTGGTTCGGCTTCAACAATAATTTCGTCTATTACTTCTTCTTCTTCTTGTTTTTCTACGGGCGGTGCGCTTGTAGAGCTTCCACCCCCGCCAGTCCCTCCGCCATAGTTGGTGCCACTAGAGCCACCATAACTAGCAGCAGAGTTATTATAAGAAGTGTTGTAATTAGAATTACCACCACCGCCACCGCCGCTGCTGCTTCCGTAAGTCACAACTTCGTTTATTGTTGCGCCACCATAAGCCATAGCTCTATAGTTCTTTAATTTCTTTAAAGCCCTTAAAGCTTTCATTTCTTTTGACTGAGTTTTCTTACGCATTAATGTGTTCCTACGCTATGCTGCTTGTTGGTTTTCTAAAGATTTTAAAAACTTGTGACACTTCTTTACTGCGGTGTCAGTAGCATTTTTAGGAAAAGTTATATATTCGTTATTAACCTTGTGTGCATATTCGCTAGTGAGGTCATAGTCATCATACACATAGTCTTTCGGGTAGTCTATCTTCAACTCAGGAAGCCTTGTGTTTTCGTGGAGATAGTTTTTCTTTTCCATCTCCTCCAAAGCAACTAAGTAGTCGTTCATCCACTCGTAGTCTATTCCAAACTTAGATGTCTTCTGAACAGTGCCGGGAGTTCTCTCGTCATATATGTAGGTCGCTGGCTGCTCGTCATTAGTGTAAAAGTTTAAGCGTCCTTCTAAAGCTTCATGTTTTAAACGCAGCATATGTAAAGTATCTTCGCCGATTATCAACTCTTCGTTGAATTTAAAACTTGCTGCCTTTTTACTTACCCATGTAACACGACAATGTATTTCATCGCCTTCACTATACTTACGTTGTTCAGTATAGTAGTTGTTGTATAGCGTATTATAATATGTAGCCTTTGGAATGCTCAACCCACGCAGTTCATTAAACATGTGCAAGTAGTCTAAAGTTAATAAGTTTTCATAGTCTACAGTAAAAGGCTTTACAGAATACGGCTTATGGTTTATCTTCTTTATAGACCTTTGGTTTATTAAGCATACTGCATCTGGTGGAGTCTCTAGTCCTGCAAGATGTTTATACATCCAAACACCGTGAGGAGTTAAAAAGTCATCTCCGTCTATCATTACACAGTAGTCGTTATCTGAAGCTAGGAAGGCTTCTAGCAAAGAGTTCTTGCCCTTTGCCGGTGTTCCATTGCTTTCGGTAACGTGGTGCTCAATCTTTTTCTTAGTACAGTAACTTACAGCTTCTTTAATGTAGTCTTCATTTAAACTATTAATAATTACTACTGCATCTTTTTTCTTAAACCCACTGTACTCAGAGTCAAAGTGACGCTTGAGAGCTTTTAAATTTCCAGAGGTCAGAATATAGAACTGCATTTAGTCTTCCTTGTTTACTAACTTTTGAATTGTTTCTGATTCGTATATTCTAATGCCTAACCATATAATAGTAAACAGCGATGCAGTAGGGGGCAGCCAAGCTGCTAAGGACATTATGCCTGTTGATGCTGCTGCAATATCTATTACTTCTTTTCCTTCTTCTACGGTCATCATGTTAATCCTATGGGGGGTTAAGTTATTTTTTAAAAAGTAAAACTACTACGTAAGCAAGTACAGGAATTAACGCTATAGCTAAGCCCGCAAATGTAATAAACTGCTTTAAGAGGTGTAGGTTTAAACGCCTCTTAGCTAAAGCCTGTCTTGCTTTTAGTTCTCTTTCGCGTTTGCACTCGCTCTGAAAGTTTAGCCAGTCGCTGTACATGTCAGCTCGGCCAGCATATATCATATACTCTTTCAGCCATTCTTCTTGTTCTTTGATTCTTTCAAGAGCCATGAAAGCCTCAAGGTCTGACTTGCCCTTCTGAGATACTCTTTTGGCTATAATGCTTTTGTTGTTAAAATAAGATTGAGCAGCTTCCGAACAATCATAAAGTTCTTTACCGTGGCTTAAAGCAGTCTTAATGACTTTAAAAGCTGCGTTAGCTGCTGCAATCTCGGCTAACATTTTACCAAGGTGTTCCTACAGATATCGCAGGAGCCTTAGACTCTGCAATCTGTGAGGCTATAGAGGCTTCAAGACCTTCAACAGCCTCTTCGCCCATCTCATCCTTTACCCAGCCAATAGCTTGAGCTTCTGTGATGTCTGCATAGGGTGTAAAGTCTTCTGCGTCTACATCGGGTGTGAAGCCACAAGTGCCATAGCTGCTACCTGAGTGTGTTACAGCGTCATCACCAGAGCCGACTACTTCGCTGTCTGATGCGCGCCAATGTGCTACTACAACACCGTCATCAGTGTTGCGTTCAAGGGTTGCGATTGTCCAAGTTACTGCCATTCTATTTCTCCGTCTCGTTTAAAATTTAAGGCGCTGTAGGCCAAGTAATATCAGTAGGGAAACCAGACTGTTCAGTTACGTCTCGTAGTGCTGTGCGATATGTAGCCCAAGAAGCCTTTGTAGTGCTATCTAACGGCGAGTCTGGCATCTGCGTCCAATCGGATTCAGACAGCTTTTCGTCTCTATCATATCTAGCATTTCTAGCAAGTCGTGATAACTCCTCTGCCGTCCAGTCTCTAACCGTCCAGCCTAGAGTCCACACACTATCTACAAGCGCAGGGGAATCGTCAGGCACAGCGGTTTGACTAGGTGCCGGTGTAGGCTTAGTAGCCGTCTCTACTCGGTAGACCCCCCACTCAGCTAAGGCTTCAGGGGGCATTTCTTTTGGAAAAGAAGTGTTTGGGTTTTCTTTTTTTAATTTTCTTACGCTATATGGAAAAGTATCTACAGCGTCATTTACTATTTTTACTAACATTTTTTATCTCCTTTAATTAAGATGCTATGCCGCCCAATACAAAGAGGCCGCCGGAAAAAACAGAGTTCAAGCCTACTATTTTTGCTGCCAAGGTTAAGCTAGTCGGGTCTGAATAATCATAGACGTATACGGTGAAATCCTCAGCTCTAGCTTTAACAAAAACTAATTCTCGCACTGGGTCAACTGCTAGGCTTCGACTGTTTCCTGCACCAAGATTAGCTTCAGAAACAGTGTCAGTAATGCTCATAGATGAAGTATTGCTATAATCTACAACCGATAAGGTGTCCACACATAAACAAAAAAGTAACTTTTTACTTACGTCAGTTGCAAGTACAGTTGGTTGATTTAAGTTTGTACTGTCAGAAAGGCTACTAATAACCGATAAACTCGCAACATTTGATGTGTTTATTACGGCAACTTTATCATTACCATAGTGGCCAGTAAAAACAAGGTTGTTAGTAGTGTCTATTGCTAACCCGCCAGCGGTGTTCATGTTACTGGCAGAAGTTAAAGTTGTTCTTTCTGACATACTAGCGGGGTTAGCTATGTTAATAGATGTAAGTCGCGCCCCTGCCTTCATAAATGCAGTGTCTCTAGCAGTGTCCACAACAATTAAATCTCCACCATAAGTGGTAGATAGACTGCTTGTTATAGACAGGGATGTAGGGTCGCTATAATCAACAGCATTGAAGTAGTTGGGGCTACTGCCAGACACATAAACAATCTCTGTAGTAGGGTCTGCTGCAACACCTCTTGTAAAATCAAATTTGTCAGAATCTACAAGTGAATCTGCTATGCTGACATTTCCTATGTCGCTAAAATCTACGCAGGTTAGTTCATCGACAAGTATATTGCAGAAAAAACCTAAATCTCTTGTAGAATCTACAGAACTTGCGTAGCTAATATTCAAGCTTGTACTAGCAACATTATCCACAACTGATATATTATCTACATCAGCAACATTTACAGTCGTTGCATCCTGTGCCCCCATTACTAAGCCTTTAGTAAACTGGCCTGATTCTGGGGTGTAGCTGGGGCCGAGCTTCATTAATTTATTAGCTATAAATCCCATTATGCCATCGCCTGTCCAGCCGTGAAGCCGTAGTAGATTGTACCGCCGTCAATAGTATAGAATACAAACACATCTACACCGTTATTAGTTCCTGTTAGCGTAGGCGCTGTGCCTCCCGCCCAGTCAACACTAGAAGGCCAAGTGATTGCTCTGGCTGTAGAGCCTTGAATAATCTTGAGCGTAAAACTAGAGGCGTTGCCTGTGGACGCTGGGTTGCTAAACGTGTAAGTAGTAGCACCGGTGAGGTCGTGTACGAAGTTAGTAGCGGCTGAGATGTCAATAGTTGTAGAGGTTCCGGTAAGCGTTACAGCGTCTTCTGTAATGCCTGCTGCAAAAACAGCAACGCCAGTCATAGTTCCACCCGCTTTCGGCAAGGCAGCATTAGCGGTGTTAGTAGTAGTAGTCAACACACCATCGCGTGTAGCAATGTCCACTCCGTCAAACGTACTATTTGTGGTAATGGCTCCAGTCATTGCACCACCAGCCTTGGGCAGTGCTGCGTCAGCCGTTACACCATCAGCCGCTACGTCACGACCGTCAAAAGTGCTGTTAGTTGTAATAGCGCCTGTCATAGCACCGCCAGCTTTAGGTAGAGCTGCGTCCGCCGTTACACCATCAGCCGCTACGTCACGACCGTCAAAGGTACTGTTGGTTGTAATAGCTCCAGTCATTGCACCACCAGCTTTAGGTAGAGCTGCGTCAGCCGTTACACCATCAGCCGCTACGTCACGACCGTCAAAGGTACTGTTGGTTGTAATAGCTCCAGTCATTGCACCACCAGCTTTAGGTAAAGCAGCATTAGCGGTGTTAGTAGTAGTAGTTAACACACCATCTCGTGTAGCAATATCAACACCGTCTACTGTACCTGCGATTATAATATTTCCTGAGACATCTAAATTACCATTGACATCAATAACAGCAGCGTTAAGCTCAATTTCGTTAGTAGCTCCCATTTTTAATCTGGTAGTATCTGAGCCATGGATATATTGGCTTGTGTCGTTAAAATAAAGTTTTCTAGTGCTGTTTAAAAGCAAACCCGAATTGTGTTGATGAGTAAGCGACACATCACTATTAAGACCAAAGTTTAATTTAGAACTGTCAGATAATAAACTTAAATCATCACCTACTGTAACATCACCGTTTGTCACTACAGCGGCGTTAATGTCAAACGTGGTTGCTGCTAATTGTACCTCAGTATCTGCAACAATGTCAAGCTGCCCGTCAGCGCTGGAGTTAATGTAAAGCCCAGTATCACGGAACTGTATTTTAGTGTCGGTAGTTACGGTGTTTCCGATTGCTAGAGTTTGCTGAAGAGTTTCACCGCCTCCATCGCCACCAGCGTTAGCGTCAACGTAAGCCTTAATAGACTGTTGAGTAGCAAGAGCAGTAGCACTGTTGCTTGCCATGTTATCTTCATCGAGAATGTTAGTGACTGTAACAGCGCCGGTGCCAGACAAACCATTAAACTCAACTGTGCCGTCAACATTTGCATTGCCTGATAGGTATGCGTTGCGGAAGCGAATATTCGAATACCCTAAATCCACACTAGCATCGCGAGCAGCATTTGTCGCCGTGTTCCACGGGTAAATACTGTCAGCATTTGGATTGAAAGCAATACCAACATCACCATTGCCAATAGTAAGTTTGTCACCGCCTTGTGTACCAATACTACCTATGGTTGTGCCGCCTTTGCGGAACTCTTGAATAGCACCGTCTGAGCCTGTTCTGTCTGCGTAAATAGCAGTGGAACTTGGTCTTGAAGAATAGACATAGCCTGCACCAGCTAAAGTGACACCGCCTGCACCTTGCACAGAAGTAGTACCCACCAACAGGTTGCCTGATGTGTCTATGCGCGCCTTCTCGCTGTTATCTATAGTAAAGTCAATCCTAGAGTTTGCCACAGCATTTGCACTATCAGCTTTTAACCTTAATATGCCACCTCCATTCTCTACAAAAGAACTTCCAGCTCCGTCTTTTAACTCAATGCGGCTGTTAGAATCTGTAGACTCAAAAAGTGCCACAGTATCAACAGCGGTAGAAATGTGTAACGGACGACTAGGAGAAGTGGTACCCAGACCCAAAGACTCCGCAGACGCATCCCAGAACAACTTAGCCGTTGTGCCCGCAGTATTATAAAAGCTCACATCGCCATTATTAGCGACACGCATACGCGCTGTGTCTGAAGAACTCTCAGTGATATAAAAGTCACCAGAGCCGTTGTTATTGCTGTCCGTTCTAATGATTGCGTGATTATCACTGTCTAATAACAAGCTATTAGTAAGAGCCGCATTGTTGGAAAGGGTTGCGTCAATCGTGTCTAGTCTTGCGCCAACTCCCGCCGTATTAGATTCAACAAACAATCCTGCCGTTCCTGCGTCACTTCCTGTAACAATTAAGCTATCAGCACTTTCATCCCAAAGAAGAGATTTACCAGCGGTAGCGCCAAAGAACTTAACATCATATCCTGTATCGTTTACACCGACAGTAAGAGCACCTGTCATAACGCCGCCCGACTTAGGGAGCGCCGCAGCAGCTAGAGTACCCTGTGCTGCTGTAGCATAGTCAGAAGAATCAAAAGCTTTAACTTGTGCTAGGTTAGTAAGCTCTGAATCCATCAACGCGCCAGCGGCTGTTACGTTTGCTGTGTCTGTAACGTCTCCGGAAGCTTCAAGGGCGTTTAATTTACTGTGGTCAGCGTCAGTGAACACGTTAGAGTTGGTAGCAGCTTCAACTGCTGCACGAATTTCAGCGGCTGTTTGGTCAGCGGTCGCACTAGCTTCAATACCGTCTAGTTTAGTACCGTCAGTAGCTACATCACGACCATCAAAGGTACTGTTAGTTGTAATAGCGCCAGTCATAGCACCACCGGCTTTAGGCAGTGCCGCATTAGCGGTAGTTGTAGTGCTGCTTAAAACGCCATCTCTTGTAGCGATGTCCACGCCGTCAAAGGTACTGTTGGTTGTAATAGCTCCAGTCATTGCACCGCCAGACTTTGGGAGTGCCGCAGCAGCTAAAACACCTTGAGCAGCCGTAGCATAATCAGAAGAAGCAAAGGCTTTAACTTGTGCAAGGTTAGTAACCTCGCTGTCCATCAGTGCGCCTGCGGCTGTTACGTTGGCAGTATCGGTCACGTCTGCTGAAGCTTCAATTGCATTGAGCTTTGTGTGGTCAGCATCCGTAAACACATTTGAATCTGTAGCGGCTTCAACGGCTGCTCGAATCTGTGCATCGGTTTGGTCAGCAGTTGCACTAGCTTCAATTGCATTAAGCTTACTGTGGTCTGCATCCGTGAATACATTAGAGTCACTAGCGGCTTCAACGGCTGTACGAATTTCTGCGTTAGTTTGGTCTGCTGTAGCACTGGCTTCAATTGCATCGAGCTTTGTGCCGTCAGTTGCAACATCACGACCGTCTACAGTTCCACCCACAACAATGTTGTTAGTTACAGTTACACTATCAACAAAGGCATTTTTAAATCTTACAGAGGTTGTACCGAGGTCTACATCGCTGTCTGTTACAGGTGTAATTAAACCGTCTTGAATGCGTACCTGCTCAACAGGCGAGTTACTTACCTCAGAGTAAAATTCAATACGATTGTTTGTTGCGCTGATTACAACTTTGTTTTTAAAGTCTTGGTCGCCAATCTTAGCAATGTTGCCGCCTTGACCAGCGCTGCCATCGTGCTGGTGGCCTGTGGTGCTGCTTGTTGCATATGCAAAAGCATTTAAAAGTTGATTATACTCGTTATTAAAAATAGCCGCAGTAATCAAGTTACCGTCTGTAATTGTACTTTGTCTTGTATAGCTTGTGCCTGCCATCTAATTATCTCCTGCCTGCGGGAACGTAGTTTATGTAAATGCCGTTGATTGTGTAAGATGCTTCTTGGTCGTTACTTGCAATCCTAAAATTACTGGTATAGCAGCTTCCTTCAATTGGCTGGCGTATAAGCGGATTGTCCGTTGAGCCAAAGAAGGCCGCATTAAAAAAAGCAGCACCAAAAGATGAGCCAGCTCGTATGGTAGGTAGCTGATATAAAGGAGGCTGTTGAACATTAATATCTTGGAAGTCGTACTGAACTTTTAATGTTGGGTCTGAAAACCCTCCTGATTCTCTGTCGGGGGTTACTGAAATCTTTGCGTACTGCAAAGTTTTCCGTGTTCCCATGTCTCCAAAATCTAAATAGGGTGTTTCGTATATAGCATCAATGTTTGCTGCTGCGCCGCCGTGACGAAAGGTAATGCCCTTGTCGTGGTTATAAATATATCCGTCTGTGTCGCCGTGAACTAGCGCTTCAAGACCATTAGCTAGAAACCCACTATCTACTGCGGTAGCTTCAATGCCTAGTGTTTCTGACCACTCAAAACCTTGGCCTGTAAAAGTACCAATAATACCTTTTGAAAACGAGGCGGCTACAGAGGGGTTATTGTAGTACAAGCGATACTGAGACTTAGAGCGCAGTACAACGCTTGAAATTGTAAGCACGTTAATGTTATCAACAATGCTACTAATTAGTCGCTGGATATTTCTACTTACAGAAGCCAGCTCAACGTCACCGATGCGTGAAGTACCTGCAAGTGTACGAACACCATCAGGGCTTAGGAACACTAGGTCACCGCCAATTTCTTGGATGCTATTCCCGTCTACGCAACCTACGTTTTTTGTAATAGGGACAATAGCAGCATTTGCCTTGTCTTCCATATTAACAAACTTATAAATACTGTTGCGGCAGAAAACAATACAGTCACCACGAAAGCTTTTAAGTCCTACAACCCTGTCGGCTAATACAACCTCATTAGCGCCAGAGCCTGTAAAATTATCTACTTCTAAGAGATGACTATTACGTACCGTGTTAGGGGCATTTGTTTGACCTGCAACTACTAAGAAGTTATTGTGTACAGTAGCAATAGAAGGAGCGTCAGTGCTGCTTACTGTAATGTCAGCTACAAAAAATGTACGGGTGCTGAGTGCTCCCGCTCCGGTCATGTAAAAGTAAAAAGGCTTGTTAGCCCCGTCACAGATGACTATTTCTCCGTATATAGATTTACTGCCTTCAAACAAGGCTATAGAGCTTTGACCCTGTGCAGTTCTTGCAGCAACTGAACGCCCGTTTAAGGCTGTTAGATTGTCACCGCTTCCTGCAACACTAGCCTTATTAATCTGTAGCCAAGTTTCACCATCATTACTAAAGTAAATGTTTGTTCCGCTACAAACAATAACGCCGTCTGCATATACCTTAATGCCTAAAATATCATTACTAGAATTTGGACGGGCTGCATCGTCACCGCCATAGTCTGTAAAGCCACTAACTCTACGATAGCCTCCATCGGGGTCAACCTCAAAGTTTCTCAACTGTGTAGCAATTCCGGGCTGTCGGAGCATCTCAATCTCGCTCAGGTTGGTGTTTAAACCACCCTTACAAGAGAAACCAAAAGGTTGGGACTGCGACATACTAGGTGTACCTCACTCTGTCGTCAGACATATAGAAGGGCGTAGGCTCAATAAGGTTTGAGCGCATTGAGCGCATGCCTTTCTTGTAGTCGTCTAGGGCAAATGCGGCTGCTTGTGGGTTGTCTTTAAACTGCCAGATGTAGTAACGTGCTCTAGCTAGTAGAGTTGTTGAGTACATCTCTGGAAAAACAACTGTGTCGTTAGGGTTTGTGAACTTTGTGGGTAAGTCCCACGCATAAAACCATACACGATATACTTTGTCTGGAATGGGACTGAGTCCAAACTTACGTGCGTCTGGGCTGCGAATAAGACTATTCGGAGTACCATACGTAGTAGTGTCTGCTTGGTCTAGGTTCTCTGAAACTCTGCGGAAAGTTTTCCACTGTTCGTTAGTTACGTATCTTAAATTTGTACCTGTGTAGGGAGCTGTTTCGTTGCTCACACCTACAGTAGTCAGATAAAAGTTATCCCAGTCAACTGAACCGTAGTCGTTGATGATGGAATCACTCGAAGCTTTTAATTCGTAATAGCGTTGACCGATAACTGTTTCGACATACACATTACCGTACATGGGATTAACTTCGCCGCTTTCTCCAGCCGATAGAAAAGGCCACTGCGGTTCTTGGTTAATCATGTCGAAGTATGCTTTGTTTACAGTATCTTTAACGTGGGCTTGAACACCAACAGCCGTTGGAAAATCAGATGCTGTCAACGGAATCTCATTCAACTCCCGAAGCAATTCATTTGTAAGTTCTAAGTAGGTTGTTGCCATAAGTTCTTTAGCCTTTAAATGTGTTAAAAGATTGGGGGCTTTTTACAGCCCCCGCACTTAATGTGTACTAACTGTTGCTTAGCTACCAGCAGATAAGCTGTAGAATCCACCTACAAGGGCTTCAGGTCGAATAACCTTAACACCAAATACGTGCAGACCACGACAGATGTCACCAAAGCTATCTGGGTCACGAATGACTTCAGTGCTGGTGATAGTCTGTGCGGTACAAACGGCTGACATGTGACCGGCAATTAACTTACCGTCAGCAGCAGAAGTAGCGCCAATGTTGTTAGACTTGTACATAGCAAAGCCACGCAACTTACCAGAGCTTACCAGACCGTTACGGATAGAGCCTTGGCCGCCGTTGAAGTCAACAGACAGCAACTTAGAGCTAGACTGAGACAACTGCTCGTAGAAGTCAGGTGAAGCTACAACCCAACGACCTTCTTCTGGTACGTTCTGGTCGTCAAGAAGACGAGCCATACGAGCCAGTACATCCAGAGGGTCAGTAAGAAGCAGGTTGATAGACTTAGAAGCTTCGTCAATTACGCCAGCAGCCATAGTAGTGTCGTCATCTGCACCTAGAATGTGGTTAGGAGTAGAAGCAGACAAGCCTGCGAACATGCCTGCAATTACTGCGGTATCAAACGCATCACGCAAAGCGTAAGCGGCAGATGAAGCAGCAACTTCTTTAAAGTTTACGTGAGACATGGAAGTTTCAATGTCGTCTACGATGAACTTAAAGGCATTAGCGGTATCAACAACCAAAGTAACTTCTTGGTCAGTCAGCTTAGTGGCAGCAGTAGCAGTGCCACGGGTATAAGAACTAACGCTGATTACTGGCTCTTTAATTACTTTTACGGAATCACCGAATGCAGAAATCTCACCGGCATAATCAGTATTAGTAATTGCTTCAGCAACCGAAGCCTTACGGAAGAAGTTAAGAACCTTCTTGGAGTAAATGGCTGGAAGGAAGAAAGAGTTAGTCTGTCCTGCGACAGAGTTTCCGAAGTTAGCGTTGGTATCTGTACCGGGTTCAAAAAATTGAGCCATGATTATGTTTCCTTATGATTTAAAGACAATAGTTATTAAGCAACTACTCTGCCTTCCATGATGGCTGCGTCGATTTCTTTTTCAAATTTATCGTATGCAGCCATAGACAGCGCAGCAATTTCCCTTTGTGACCAAATCTTCGGCTCATTAGTGTTTACGGTTTGTGTTCGAGTTGAAACCATATCCGCTGCCGAAGCGGTCGAGGTTTGTGAACTTCCTGTTTTACCAGTAGAAGATTGAACCCCTGAACCAGTTTCCATTTTATAAAGGTCGATGGCTTTGACCGCTAGTGTTACGTCATTGGGATTATTATACACCCAGTCCTGAATTGCTGCTGGTTGCGCTTTGGCCCAACCGTGGAACTCATCACTTTGACGAATAGTTGCAAAGTCAGGGTGAGCACTTTGGAGAGTTTGTTCTGCCTCTCTTCGTGCAATACTGGCTTCACGTTCGTCTAGTGTAGATGTCCGTGCCGGTTCTAGTGCCTCTGCTTGTGGTTCAACATACTCGGCTTGAACTGCTTCAGTGTTATCCTCGTGACGAACGGCCTGTTCAACATGCTGTGTCATTCGAGTTTCTGCTTGTAGTTCTAGTTCTTTCTGCTTGAACTCACTAATCTTAGAGTCGTAATGTTTCTTTAGGTCATCGTATCTCTTTTTATAATCTGTAACAGATTCTTCATCCGAAGGGGCCGACTTGCGGGTAGCCTTCTTAGGTTTCTTTTCAAAGTAAGCGCCATCAGCACCTTCAAACTGGTGCTCCTCAACATCATGCCAATCTTTATGCATGTTGTAAGGGTTGGCTACTTCTTCTTCTTGTGTCTCAGGTAAATCAGTCATTTCACACTCCGTTGGGGCTTGTCGTCTTTTCAAGGTAGCTACTCGGCTCGCGACTGCTGAATAGGGCTTGATACTACAAGGTGGCCTTTAGATTATTAGTTGTTGATAAGGGGCTGCGCTAACAGGTGGCCTTATCGTTATCGTACACTTGGCATGGCATTAGAGGTTAACATCTGGTCGTAGACTTTTTTATCATTATCTTCTACTTCATCCATGCCGCCTAGAATGCTTCCACCCATGTACTTTTGCATTAAACCGCCATCGTAAGCACGTTCAGCTTCGTCCATCATAGTTTGAAGCTTTTCCGTGCCTAGCTGGTCAGTTGCTTTTCTGGTGAAAACAAATTCACCATCCGACAACCTTGCGGGTATCGAATCTGATGTGCCGGTGCCGGGGCCTTTAACGGCTCCGTCACCTGCAAATTCTCCAGCAATATCCATGACCTTGTCAAAGATACCACCCAGACGCTCATCACCTTCAAGAGCGCCCATTAAATATTCTTGGTCTTCTGTGCTTAGAGCTTCGCCTAGAACGAATCCAGCGTACTCATCTTCCATCTCTTCGTCAGGGAGTTGTGAAGCTTCTACTGCTTCTTTCTCGCCTTCGGGGATGTTGTCGTAAGTATCTACAGGCTTGTCGTCTGCAAGCAGCGAACCGCCCATGTTTTTCTTTTTAAGAGCTTTTGCTTTTTCTGCTCGCTCTCTATCTATCGAGTCACCTAAACTTTCTTGTTCCATAAACTCTTTAGATACTTTTGAAAAAGCTGCGCTGATTTCTTCTCTCTCAGTGAGACTTTCAGTGTTGTCTATATCTTTTAGTGCCTTGTCTCTAGCTTTTACATACTCAGAAACAGAGATTCGTCCACCCTCTGCAAAGTTTGCAATCGGTGCATTGTTAGCAGCAGAAATAGGGTCTGGGCCTTCGAGAGCGCTAATGCTTGCCGCCTCGTCTTGGCCTTGAGGTACAGTAGTTGTGCCTTCAGCACCGCCCTTCATTATTGCGCCAAGAATACCAGTAGGTTCACCGCCACCACTTTGACCTAATACTTCTTTAGCTCCTTTCATTATGCCGCCAAAGAACTTACCTACTCTACCTTCTTCCTCTGCGTCCATCTTCTGCAAAGCGTTAGAAATAACATTACCGTCAAAAGAGTTTTCTACCTCTGCAAATCGTTTGTATATTCTTTCCTTAGAAGCATCATCTTTAGCTTTGTCCATGGACTGCTCCATAGACTTATAAAGACTAATGTACTTATCTTCGTCAGATACTTCGCCGCCTTCTTTCTTTTCTAAGCGGCCTTCGTCACCAGCGTCTGCTGCAAAGCTATTAAGCTTTTGAAAGTCCTTCGGGGACAATAACGGCTTAGACTCTTCTTCTACTTGAACACGGTGGAGGTCAGTAATAAACTCAGCAATAGATTGCTTGTTTTCTACAATAGGGGTATCAGCAACGGAGCTTAAAGACTCCATGATGAACTGCTTGTCCATCTTCTTGTTGCCGCCCTGAAAGCTAAAAGAGTTTACAAGCTTAGTAGTAGCCATCAGGTTGTCTTGGCCCCCTTCAGGCACCGCTTCAGTTTTCCCCGGCCCTTCTACTTTGGCAAGTGTTTCAGCTAATGCTGTATCATCTTTACCAACACCCGGCTCAGGACTACGCTGAGCTACTACATCTTTACGTGCTTCAGACAACAATGTATCTGCACCTTCCGCTGCTGCTTGAGCTACTGAGCCTACTGCATATTTTAGTTTAGGTACTTTCTTCATCGTTGTTCCTCTATCCGTTGTCTGGCTTCAATAGCCTGTTCTTTTAAATTCATTAGGTTAGCCAGTGAACTCGCTTTCCCCTGCCTGCGGTACAGACCCAGTTCCGATGTTTCCACCGCCAGTCCCTGTAGCTCCAAGTTCCGTAGGTTGTTGAGGTGCTCCTTCAGGGCCGCCCATAGTTCCGGGTTGTTGACCAGCGGCCCCAGTCGGCCCGCCATCTCCTTGTCCAGCATTTTGTGCTCCTATGATTTGTGCCATGATTGCTGCTTCTTCAGGGTCGTTAAGAATCTCATCGGGGTCAAGGTCAAGGCTATAAGCCAGCTCACTGACAATCTTAGAGATTTTAACAAACGGTGCAATCGCAGGATTCTGTGCAGTTTGTAGGAACATAGTAAGTCGTTGACTACGTACTTCCTTCTGCATCAGGCTGTTTGTTCCCATTGCTTGAATTTCTAAGTCTCCTTGAATTTCAAGGTTCCCTTCAAAAAACTGCATGTTCCACTGGAAGTATGCTTCACCGATAGGCTTCAGCAAGAAGTCATCAATGTTTTTAATAACTGTTTTAATGTTAAGCGACGCTGCGCCCAACAACATAGACATACCGGAAGCGGTTCGAGTCATGCTCTGTACGCCTGTTTGTCCGTGAGAGTAACTTGGGATGCCGGTTTGTTCGTCAGCCAACTGTCGGAATTTGTCGAACATCATCATGTTTTCTTGAGAAGTGTTCGGAAATTTGACACCGTGGATAGCTTGTCCGGGCATTCCAGACTGTCGGCGAAATACTTTTCCGGGATAAATGTCCATGCTTTGACCGCCCACCAGCGCTGACTCATCAACGTCAAAGACTAACGAGCCTGCAAGTGCAAGATTGTCGATAGCCATACGTGCGTGACCATTCATTATTTGTTGAGAGTCGTCCATATTTTCAGCAACGCCAATACCAAAGAAAGAATAAGGATTACGCTCGTAAGGAAAGGCATTGTATGGGAGTCGGTAAGGTGTAAATGGGTTAACAACCCCACGTAAAAGCTTACCATTACTAACCCAAGCATTAACTTGTACTTCATCTAGGTCGTCCACCTCATCAGGCAATGACATTCCAACTTCTCTAGCGTACTCAGCATCCATCATTCCCCAGTATTCAAGGACTTCAAACTGTCCAGACCCGTAGTCTTCGCTACGATGGTCGTCTTTCAGTTCGTGTTCATAGTCTTTTTCAGTATAGTTTGGCCCCATTTGGAGGCATTCACGGATAGCGTCTTTGTTAAAGAAAGGCATTCTGGACAAGCCTCTTAACTGCGACCTGTTCATTCTGTGACGGTGGACAATAAACTCACAGTCTTCAATAGAAGTAGCGCTTGGGTCTGGAAAGAAATCCCAGATACTAACAAACTCAATACGGGGTACACGAACATTGATAGGGTCATATACTCGATTACCGTCTTCGTCTTTTGTCCAACGGCTCAGAGTCTTGTTGTAGTTGAATGGGCCTTTAACGATGCCAGTGCCGAACAGTGTAGATTCAAGGAGCGCATTACGCAACTCACTAGAACCGCCTGACTCTTCAATCTGGTCATGGATAAGTGTCTGCATGTTTCGTGCCGCTTCCTTAGCAGGAGAGCGTTCTAATACTTGTGGGTCTGGGGAGGCTCCGTTTTTAAATGTTGCGCCTGCTTCTTCAATAGCTGCGCTTACAACGCTTTTACCTGCGCTTAAAGTTTTACCTGCGCTAAGAGGCTCGTCTCGACCGTCTCCTGCGTAGCCAACATCATAAGGGCTTCTAGCTTCTTCAGGGGCTGCTTCAGGCTCTTCGTAAGCGGGTGCGCTAGTTTCGATACCTGTTGCGCCTGCTTCGAGGTGCGTATACTTTGCTAAACCTTCGGGCAGTCGAGTCTCACGTACACCGATAGGAAACTGACCAGTTCCAAAGATAACGTCTACTAGCTGGCCAAATGCCGCTAGAACTTTAGTCTTAGTAACTTTAACGAATACTTTAGACTTCTCGCTCTCACGGAACTTTACATTCTTGTTGTAAATGCCACGGAAGTTATGATAGGCAGTGAGCCAGCGAGCCTCGTCAAAGTCTCTAGCCTGCTCTGCTGCTGCATAGCGGTCTTCTACTAAGCCTACGAAACGGTTACGTACATCTTCCTCTAGGCTAAGCTCCATGCCTCCTGCCGTTTCTTCAGGCTCAAAGTATAGGTTGTTGACCGTATCATATTCTGTGTTTTCGTCATTCATTTTAGTATCCAAATGTTGAGTCAGACGGCGTGAAGTGTGATTCCCTTCTAAACTGTCTAAGCTGATTTATTGTATCGTTGATACGGGGTCTTCCCATTATCAAGTAGCGTAGTGC
>Ga0208032_1000189_pt1 | contig 44043 bp, 45 predicted proteins | sample MalvirAntarct_66_FD_184254 | JGI IMG/M metagenome (GOLD analysis project Ga0208032, IMG submission 184254) | Marine viral communities from the Global Malaspina Expedition - Malaspina viral metaG Antarct_66 (SPAdes) (version 2) | ecosystem: Environmental > Aquatic > Marine > Oceanic | place: West... | reverse complement strand
ATGTCATATTTGTTGACATTGTTGTTCTTAATTCCCGTCGGATTCGTCGGATTTGTCTGTTCTTTAGTGGTCTTAAACTTTTTATTATCTTCTATAATTCCCATGATTTTTGTTTTTAAATTCTTGGATAAGTTAAGAAAATATGGATAAAATAATATTAAGATTGTCTTAAAGTTTAGTGGGCCTTGGTAGGTTAGTCGGCTTGCGGCTGCAATAATGACCTTATAAATTGCTCTGTTTTTTCACTCCCTTCCGTTGTTAAATGTTTGACGAATGCACTGCCAATAATGGCACCTTTAGCATATTGGGTGGCTTGCGAAAATGATTTATAATCTGAAATCCCAAAGCCAATCACTTGCGGATTGTTGAGATCCATGTTATGGATGCGCTTAAAATAATCCGTTTGAACATCGCCAAAACCTGAACTGCTTCCCGTAACACTGGCGCTACTTACCATGTAAATGAACCCTTTTGATATGGAATCGATAAAACGAATGCGTTCGTCTGACGTTTGCGGCGTGATAAGAAAAACGTTGATGATGCCATACTCCTCGAATATGGATTTGTACTGTTCATGATACACATCCACCGGAAGATCAGGAATGATGAGTCCGTCTATTCCTACCTCTGCACATTTTTTACAGAAGGCTTCCACACCATATTGCAACATGGGATTAAAATAGCCCATAATAAGTAACGGGATGCTTACGGTTTTTCTAATGTCTTTAAGTTGATCAAACAAAACTTCAGTTGTCATTCCGTTTTTTAAAGCTTTGGTGGAACTTGCTTGAATGGTTGGACCGTCGGCTAAAGGATCGCTAAAGGGCAAGCCAATTTCAATCATGTCTACACCATTTTTTTCTAAACTTTCAATGATACCAACAGTGTCGTTAGTATCAGGATAGCCTGCCGTAAAGTATATGGAAAGTAACTTTTTGTCTTCTTGTAATTTCTTGTTGATTCTGTTCATGTTTACTTCCCACGAAAGGGGGAATCTTTTTTAATTAAACGTTATGTTTCTGTATCAATTCAGGCTTTAAAACCCTTCCGCTTCATCCCGTTTTCCTCGGGATGAATCCACCTTCCCTTGAAAAAAGGGAAGGAATTATTTATTGTGGCTATAATCCAAAATGTTGTATATAAGTCTCCAAATCCTTATCGCCACGTCCCGATAAACTCACCACCACAATATCTTCAGGTTTAAATTTTTTGTGTTCAAATACAGCCAAGGCATGAGAGCTTTCAATAGCCGGAATAATGCCTTCCCTTTTGCACAATTCCAAACCGGCAGTCATGGCATCGTCATCCGTTATAGCGACGAACTCAGCGCGACCACTTTTGTATAAATGGGCATGCATTGGTCCCACACCAGGATAATCTAAGCCAGCCGAGATACTGTAGGGTTCTGTGATTTGCCCGTCTGGGGTTTGCATCAAAAGCGTTTTGCTACCGTGGATGATGCCTTCTTTTCCTAAAATGGAGGTTGCAGCACTTTCTCCAGAATGAACCCCTTTTCCAGCGGCTTCTACAGCAATAAGTTTGACCTTAGTATCTTCTAAAAAATGATAAAAAGCACCGGCTGCATTGCTGCCGCCTCCCACACAGGCTACTACATAACTAGGTTTTGTAGTGCCTTCTTTTTCTTTCAGTTGCCACTGAATTTCTTCAGAAACAATCGCTTGAAAACGTGCCACCATGTCCGGATAGGGGTGCGGGCCAACCACACTCCCGATAATGTAATGGGTATCTACTGGATTATTGATCCAATCACGAATGGCCTCATTAGTGGCGTCTTTTAACGTGCGACTTCCAGAAAGCGCCGGAATTACGGTAGCACCCAACATTTTCATGCGGGCAACGTTGGGAGCCTGACGCGCAATGTCAATTTCACCCATATACACGATGCATTCCAAGCCCATCAACGCGCAAACAGTCGCCGTGGCTACGCCGTGTTGTCCAGCGCCTGTTTCTGCAATGATCCGGTTTTTTCCGAGGCGTTTCGCCATCAGAATTTGTCCAACGGTGTTATTGATTTTGTGCGCACCCGTGTGATTCAGGTCTTCACGTTTTAAGTAAATTTTTGTGTTGTACTTCGCACTCAATCGCTTGGCGAAATAGAGTGGCGACGGTCGACCTACATAATCTTTGAGTAAGGCATTGAATTCTTCTTGAAATTCTGGTTCTGCCATGACGTTGAGATAGTTTTGACGTAATTCTTCCACATTTGGGTAGAGCATCTCAGGAATATATGCCCCTCCAAATTCGCCGTAATAGCCTTTGTTATTAATATTATATGTCATAATTTATAGTACCACCTAGTGGGAACCTCATGATTTAATGTTCAATAATGTGTATTGAACCGATTAATTTCCTTTTAAATACTTTAAGCGACGTTGCGTCTGCTCCTCGATACTATTTTATAGCGCTACTGCGCCGTAAAATCACTCGAAGTGACCTGGTTTTTAAATTCTTTTAATTTTTGATAGTCCTTCAATCCTGGGGCGCTTTCAAATTTGCTATTGACGTCTATGGCATAACAGTACTTGGAAGCTTCACCTTGCCTGAATTTTTTAATATTTTCCATTTCTTCCAAGCCGATTCCACCACTTAAAAAATATGGTTTAATAGACGGATACTGTTGTAAAACATCCCAATTAAAGGTATAGCCATTTCCTCCTGGAAGTTGACCTTTGGTGTCAAATAGAAAGTAATCACAAACGGATTCGTAAGGTGTTAGTACATCAAAATTAAATTGGTCTTTGATGGAAAACACTTTAATGATTTTGATGGGCTTTTTCTCTCGATTGACCTCGATCAGACTTGCTCTTAATTTTTTACAGTATTCTGGCGATTCTTCCCCGTGTAATTGAATGAGATCCAAACTGTGTTGTGCAACCTTTTCTAAAATTGCTTCTTGTGAAGCATTGACAAAAACGCCTACTTTTTTGATGTTTTCTGGGAGTTCTGGGATTGTTCCATTAAAATAACGGCTTGATTTTTCATAAAATATAAAGCCAAGATAATCCGGTTGAAGTGTGGCCACTTCAGCGATATTCTCTTGATATGTCAGGCCGCAGATTTTTAGTTTCATCTTATCTGTTTAAATCTTTGATAAATTGTGTGGCACTGTCGCCCGCATTATCCGTTTTCATAAAATTTTCACCAATTAAAAACCCTTTGTAACCATAAGGTTGCAAGATTTTAATCGCCTCAACGCTACTAATACCGCTTTCAGATATTTTTACAAAATCATCAGGAATTAACGAGCTTAAATTTTTGCTGGTTTCTAGGCTCACCTCAAATGTTTTTAAGTTGCGATTGTTGACACCCATCATGTCTAGACTAGGCATGACCGATTTATGTAATTCTTCCTCGTTATGAATTTCTAAAAGCACTTCTAAATGTAAGCTTTTTGCAAGTTCAGACAATTGCTTGATTTCATGATGAGATAAAACCGCGGCAATAAGTAAAATAACATCAGCACCATAAGCCTTGGCTTCAATAATTTGATACGGATCAATAATAAATTCCTTGCGGAGTAATGGCAACTGACAACTTGCTCTAGCTAGGAGTAAATCGTCCAAAGAGCCTCCAAAATATTTACCATCGGTTAAAACAGACATCCCGCAAACACCAGCAGCTTCGTAACCTTTGGCGACGTCAAAAACATTCAGATTTTGATTAATGACAGATTTGGAAGGCGATCGCCGCTTGTGCTCGGCAATAATTCCACTGCGACTACCTTTTAAACGTTCTGTAAGAGAGATGGTTGGTTTCTCGAAGAATACCGATTGCTCCAATTGAGAAACAGGGATGATTGATTTTTTTAAATCAACTTCCTTGCGTTTATCAGCGATGATATGGTCTAATATGTTCATTTTTTAAATTTTCTTTCTTTTAGTCCTCAGTTTTCAGTCTTCAGTCTTCAGTCCTCAGTTTTCAGTCCTCAGTCTTCAGTCTTCAGTCTTCAGTCCTCAGTCTTCAGTCCTCAGTATTCAGTATTCAGAGTCTAGACAGGAATCTGTCCACTGCCAACTGCAGACTGCCAACTGCCAACTGCCAACTGTCCACTGCCAACTGATCCCTGCCAACTAATTCTTACTTATGCTCACTAATCGTTCAAATTTCTCCTTCGCTTTTCCGCCCAACAACGATTCTTTAGCTAAACCGAAACTGTCTTCTACCGATTTTTTTGTCACAGTAGCAATAGCCATGGCGGCGTTGGCACACACCACGTTATTTTGAGCCTCGGTACCTTGACCGTTTAGGATGTCAACGAATATTTTAGCCGCAGACGCTACCGAATCACCGCCATATATCTCCTCTTGATGTAAGGTGTCAACACCAAAAAATTGAGGGGTGATGATCGTCTCTGAAGCATTTCGGATCACTTTAGCTGGACCTGTCAATGAGATTTCATCATAACCATCTAAAGCGTGCAGAATGGTGTAATTGATATCTGTATTTTGATAAAGATAGCCGTACATGCGCAGTAATTCCAAATTAAAAACGCCAACCATTTGATGTTTAGGGAAGGCTGGATTTACCATAGGGCCCAACATATTGAAAAAGGTTTTAACCGCCAAATCTTTGCGAATGGGCGCGACATTTTTCATGGCAGGATGAAAGAGGGGTGCGTGCAATACGCAGATATTGGCTACATCTAAAGAGCGCTTTAGGAAATCGATGTTTTTGGTAAACTTAATTCCTAAGAATTCCATTACGTTAGAAGATCCACATGCGGATGATACGCCGTAATTACCATGTTTGGTAACATTAACACCTGCACCCGCAGTCACAAATGACGCTAAAGTTGAAATATTAAAGGTGTCCTTGCCATCGCCGCCAGTGCCGCATAAATCAATCCCATTGTAATCATCTAGATCTACATGTAAGCAAAGTTCTAAAAGTGCATCTCTAAACCCTTGCAATTCCTCAATGGTAACGCTACGCATCATATACACCGTAAGGAATGACGCAATTTGACTTTGGTTATATGCGCCTTTAGAGATGTTCACCAACACGTGTTTGGCTTCATCGCTAGAGATGCTTTCTTGATTGATGAGTCTGTTGAGTATATGTTTCATATTTATTCCCCACAAGAGTGGAGGTTTTATTTATTAAACTTTGATTTAAAAAACCGCTCTTTTTCAGTTAGCAGTCCTCAGTATGCAGTCCTCAGTAAATTTTTGAAGGTACTGCCAACTGAAGACTGAAGACTGCCCACTATTTACTGATTAACCCAATTTTCCAAAATCTTTTTACCATGTGGTGTCAACACCGATTCCGGATGAAATTGCACGCCTTTCAAGTCGTACTCTTTATGACGTAAGGACATCACTTGACCGTTTTCATCAAAGGACGTCGCTTCTAAAACCTCAGGTAAATTAGGATCGACGACCCACGAGTGGTAGCGCCCGACTTCAAAGGTGTTTTCCAATCCATTAAATAACGATTCGTCAGTAACTGATTGCGTTATATTGGTGGAAACGCCATGATAAACCGTATCTAAGTTGATTAAGGAGCCACCATAAACTTCGCCAATAGCTTGTTGACCTAGGCAAACTCCGAGAATACTTTTTGTAGGGGCATACGTTTTTATAATGGCTTTTAACAATCCAGCTTCATCAGGAATTCCTGGGCCTGGAGAGAGTACGATCTTATCAAAAGCACCGACCTCGTATAAGGTCAGTTGGTCATTGCGTCTTACCGTAACTGCACAGCCTAAATCCTCCAAATAATGCACCAAATTGTAGGTAAAACTGTCGTAATTATCTATAACTAATACTTTCTTCATACTTATATCTCTTTAGCCATATCGATGGCTTTTGTTAAGGCTCCTAATTTGTTGTATACTTCCTGTAACTCGTCTTCAGGGTTCGATTTAGAAACAATCCCTGCACCAGCTTGCCAATGCAGTTGGTGATTTTTGCTCAAAAACGTTCGGATCATTATCGCATGGTTAAAATTACCCTCAAAATCCATAAACCCGATGGCGCCACCGTAAAAATCGCGACTTGTTTTCTCGTACTTTTCAATGAGCTGCATGGCTTTGTGTTTTGGAGCACCACTTAAAGTGCCTGCCGGAAAGGTGTCTGCTACCATTTGCATCGTCGTGGTGTCTTTGTGTTTTTGCCCTGTCACTTTACTCACTAAATGAATCACGTGAGAAAAAAACTGGACTTCTCTATAATTTTCAACGGTAACTTGGCTGCCGTGGCGACTTAAATCATTTCGTGCTAAATCAACCAACATCACATGTTCGGCATTTTCTTTGTCATCAACAGCTAATTTTTTGGCGAGCTCAGCATCCTTTTCATCATTCCCTGTTCGTTTAAAGGTGCCAGCAATGGGATGGATTTCTGCTTTGTCTTTATTGATGACCAATTGGGCTTCCGGCGAACTTCCAAAAATCTTAAAATCGCCATAATCAAAATAAAAGAGGTAAGGGGATGGGTTGATGCTTCTTAGGGCGCGGTAGACATTAAATTCGTCACCTTTAAATTGTTGCGAGAATTTTTTAGAGAGTACCAATTGAAAGACATCACCTCTAGCACAATGTTTTTTGGCAAGAACCACATTGTCTTTATACTCATCATCTGTCAGATTAGAAGTCGTGGCGCCATCAGTAGAGAAATTAAACGCCGCAAAGTTCTTCGATTTGATAAGCTGTAATATTTCGTCAATATTATTATCGGTGTCATAACAATGGGCAAATACATACGCCTCATTTTTGAAATGATTTATGGCGATGATATTTTGATACACGGAATAATAAATATCCGGTATATTTTGATGGCCTTCTTTTTTGGAGATTTCTACATCTTCAAAATAACGGACCGCATCATAAGCAATATAGCCAAACACACCATTGTTGATGAATTTAAATTGGTCTTCAGTATGGGTTTTAAATCGTTTGGTAAACATATGGATGACGTTAGCCACATCTGTCTCTGCCGTAATGGACTGGGTCAATTGACTCTTGTCTGGAAAGGTTTCCGTAATGACTTCATCCTGAACTTTTATTGAGGCTATGGGATTGCAACAGATATAGGAGAAACTATTATCGTTGGCGTGATAGTCACTACTTTCCAAAAGCATACTGTTGGGGTATTTATCCCTAATTTTTAGATAGATGCTTACCGGTGTAATGGTGTCGGCAAGTATTTTTTTATGATGTGTGTATAGACTAAAGGTCTTCATAAGTTTATTTGGGTATTAAAAATGAAAAAGGCTTGTCGTGAATGACAAGCCTTTTTTATATTAAATTTAAATATACAATAGCGTTACCTCACGAATGTTGTTTCGAAAAGTTCCACCACCAAGTATGATTTAAAATTGTGTACATAATTATTGTTTTGCCAAATATAGAAATGAAAATTTTAGTTTCAAACAATTTGGCAATAAAATATAAAAAAATCCTGCCGGAGCAGGATTCATTTTAATTATAAGTTGAACTTAGAATTTTAAATTTACGTTCAAATCGAAATCATCATAGATTGCTTTATCCGCTAATCCTTCAAAGAAACTAGTTGATCTAAATTTGATATCATATTTTGTTCTGTCCACTTTCAGTTGAGCAGAAGCCGTATTGTTATCCGTTACCGTCATGTCAAAAGTGTTAGGAAAACTGATTCCTTTGATGGTTAAATCGCCAGTAACTTTGTATTTTCCATTTTTTCCTTCAACCTTAGTAATGACAAATTTTGAAGTGTTGTGCTTGGCAACGCTGAAAAAGTCGTCAGATTTTAAGTGGCCTTCAAGTTTTCCTTTAGATTCACCTTCAAGATCCTCAACAGTTAAAGTAGTCATGTCCATAATGAATGACCCACCAATCAACTGGTCGTTATCATTAAATTTTAGGCTGCCTTCTTTAAGTGTAATCTTACCATCGTGTTGACCTGTCACTTTTTTGCCAACCCATGTAATGTCACTATTGATGACATCGACGTTTTTTACTGTTGTAAAAGAAAATGCGGCGAAAGCCATTGCTAAAATTAGTGTACTCTTCATAATGTTTAATTTTTGTTGTTAAAGTTTATAGTGGTTATTAATAATTCTGTTTGTAACATTTTAATACTTTCAATTGATCACCATGCATGTATTGGGCCAAATACAATTACTTTCTAAGTTTGGTCAATAAGGTGTTTAAAGTGTTCAGTTCTGCTGTTGTCAAAATCTCAGTGAGTTCGGTTTCTGCCGAAAGCACTTTAGGATCGATACTGTTTAGGGCTTCTAAACCTTGTTTAGTGATGAAAATTTCAACTTTACGTCGGTTATCTTCACAAATAAAACGTTCTACAAAACCTTTTGTAATCAACTTATCTACCAATCGCGTGGTGTTACTCATTTTACTCACCATCCGGTCTTGAATATCCTGAAGGTTCGTAGGCTTCCCATGTTGTCCTCTTAATATCCTAAGTACATTAAACTGTTCAATAGAAATATCAAAAGGTTTCAAGACATTAGAGATGGCATCCTTAAAATTAACGTGGGTCAAAGAAACGTTTAAAACCGTTTTTTTAGACAGTGCAATTTCTGATTTCGTTTTAATAATGTCTTCTAACTCTTTCATGTACAACAATTGTATGTACAAATGTAAAGTATTTTGTAAAACTGACAAGCTTCAGGTATATAATTTTTTGTTAAATTTAAATTTGCTGATCAACGGATGTATATTTTTATAGCATGAGAATAATTGGTATAGTACTGGTCATTTTACTGGTATCATGTAAGCATGATGCGAGTCAGCAAGAGCAACAGGATCTTGAAGTTTCTAAAGACGTTGCGGCATTGCCAACGCTAGAAGTTTATGATTATGAAGGTTTAAAACCATTCCTGAAAACGACATCGGATAGTACGTATATTATTAATTTTTGGGCGACTTGGTGCGCACCCTGTATTAAAGAATTGCCTTATTTTGAAGCCATCAATAAAAATTATAAGGACAGAAATGTTAGCGTTACTTTAGTGAGTCTAGATTTTCCTAAGAAATACGAATCCCATTTAAAGCCGTATATTAGAGATAATGAGATCAAATCGAGAGTAGTGGTCTTAAACGATTCCGACTCTAATACCTGGATTCCTGCCATCGACCCAGATTGGTCAGGAGCCATCCCTGCGACACTCATTTATAATAAAAATAAACGTGCTTTTTACGAGCAACCTTTTACTTATGAAGAATTGGAAACCGAGCTCCAAAAGTTTTTAAATTAAAAGTTAGCGGTGTACCCTTCAATAATGGAACGTTTATTGAAGAGTAAGGCGTACATACAAAACACATCTTATGAAAACAATAAAAGGAATTATCGCCATTGCCGCCGTAGTGCTGCTCTCAGGGTTTGCCGCAGTGAATACTGGTTATAAAATAGGAGACATCGCATCTGATTTTAGCCTAAAAAATGTGGATGGCAACATGGTGTCCTTGTCCAATTATAGCGATGCAAAAGGTTTTATCGTCATTTTTACATCTAATACCTGCCCGTATTCGGTAGCTTATGAAGATCGTATTCTTGCTCTAGACAAAACATACGCCAGTAAAGGATATCCAGTAATTGCCATTATGCCCAATAATCCCACATTGCAAACAGGCGACACTATGGAAGCCATGCAAAATCGTGCGCAGCAAAAAGGATTTACGTTTCCTTACGTCATGGATGAGGGGCAAAGTATAGCTTCCCAATATGGTGCCACCAAAACGCCACAGGTGTATGTGTTACAGAAAACCAGTAAAGGGAATCAGGTAAAATACATTGGCGCCATTGATGAGAACTATCAGGATGCAAGCGCCGTACAACACAAATATGTCGAGAACGCTGTCGAAGCACTTCTTGCTGGGCAACCTATTAAAGAAACGCAAACCAGAGCTATTGGTTGTTCTATAAAATATTAGATTTCCGATATGGGATGTAGAATCCAGGAATGGGGTTTCATCAACTGTTAAATAATTTATCCGAAGTGTAACACTTCGGTTTTTTTTGTCTTTATCCTAAAGAAACGTTAATTTTGCATCAAGCAAAACGAATACTTATGGCAGATTTAACACAAGAAGATTGGGCCTCGCAATTAGAGCAGGACGATAATGCAGTAATTTTGGATGTACGCACAGCGGAAGAAGTGAGTGAAGGATATATTCCTGGTGCTATCAACTTAGACATCCATCAAGGGCAGGAATTTGTAGATGCACTTAAAGAATTGGATGCGGATAAAAACTACTACGTCTACTGCAGATCTGGCGGTAGAAGCGGTCAAGCCTGTTCTATAATGAACCAACTCGGCATTGATAAAGCCTATAATTTAATGGGTGGATTCAGTAATTGGAAAGGTGAATCAACACAATAAAACTCGATTTTTTTCTTTATAAGGAAACTAAACTATACCCTATGAAACGCCTTTTACTAATATTTTTTGTGGTTACGGCTTCGTTTTTGACGAGTTGCAAAAATGATCTTGAAGGCGAAATAAAACTTGTAACCCCTGAGGAAATGCAAGATTTGATGGAATTGGAAGATGTGCAATTGGTTGACGTAAGAACCGAACAAGAACGTGTTGATGGATTTATAAAAAATTCTCAAAACATCGATTTCAATTCTCCTACTTTTGAAAAGGATATTGAAAAATTGGATAAAACCAAACCGGTTATTTTATATTGCCAATCCGGCGGGCGCAGTAAAAAGTGCGCGGAAAAGCTGAAGGATGCTGGCTTCGTAATGATTTACGATCTTAAAGGAGGCATTACCCAGTGGCGATTTAAAGATTATTTTATTGAAATGCCCAATTGATACCATTTTACGGCTGATAAAATAAGTCTTACTTTAATAGCATATCGCATCACATAAACCTTGTATGATAATTTATCAGACAAGGTTTTTCTGGTTATAAGCACTTAGTTCTCTGATGAATATCATATTAGGAGGCTATTGGTTTTATTACATTTATAGAATCAAAACGCCTGTTATGAAAAATATTCTGTTATTAACTGATTTTTCTGATCCTTCCAAAAACGCTATAGCCTATGCGTTACAGCTGTTTTCTAATACAGAATGCACCTTTCATGTGCTTTATGTACAAGATTCATCCGCCTACATTACCGATGACGTGGTATCTCAAGCGACCACAAGTTTGTACGATTCGCTTGTTAATAAAAACCGACTAAAACTAATTGATTATGTCGCCGAGTTGGAATCAGAATTTGACACGAAAAGTTTCAGTTTTAAAGTCATTGTAGATTATGATTCCCTGATTGATGCGGTCCAACAGAATATCACTTCTAAACATATCGACTTAATTGTTATGGGAACGAGTGGTGCTACTGGCGCTAAGGAAGTGGTTTTTGGGAGTAATACATTACAAGTAGTGCGAAGGATTGAATGTAACACGTTAATCATTCCGAAGGATTATAAGTACCAACAGCCCAAAGCAATGCTGTTGGCTTTAGAGCCGACAGACTTGTTATCTGGAAGGTCTGTGACCGATTTTTTTCAATTCCTGAAAGCTCATACATTGCAATTGCATGTGCTGCGATTTACTGCGGATGCTGAACAGCAACGGATAAATACAGGAGATATGGATGTGTTAAATTCGCAGATGCCTGACGCGCCTTATCAATACCATCAAATTGTGCAGGTGCCTATGGTTTATGCTGTAGGGACGTATTTGCAAACGAATGCCATAGATATGGTGGGACTGATTGCCCATCACGAGACATTTTTAGAACGTTTATTTCTGGGGTCAGCCACCACAGAGATGTGCAAACATGCCGAATTTCCCTTGCTCATTTTTCACGCTTAAACTGTGCGATCAAATGAATGTTTCTATTTTATTTAAACCGCGACTACCGGATGAGTCCTTTGGTATATTCCATGATATCCGATTTTAATTCTGAAGTGTCATTTAAGAACGTGACCAGCTCCAACTCAGTATCATGATATTGCTTGAGAAAGTAATTGTCACAAGATAATTCGTCGCATTCTACTTTAAGTTGGACTTCCTTGTACTGTTTTTCAACTTCAGTAGTAAGGGTGGCGGTCTGTTTCACATGCGCATCTATACGTTTTTTAAACAATTCTATGTCTTCAAAAAGATTGGGTGTTTTTGGGTCGAAAATATTGGAGCTTAGCAGGTGTCTAAAAAAATCCAACTCTTCCATTAGTAGCACCAAACGCGAATTGTAAAAGGCTAAATTGAATTGAAGTTCTTCAGTGTTTTTATCGGAATAAGCGTATTTATGTATTTCAAATTTTTTCATGGCTATCATTTTAAACGGTTAACACTTCTACATCATAAAGTTTTGGAATACTCACATTCCAATTAAAGACATCCTTAATTTTAACTCGTAAAGCGTCGGAAGCGGAAGGTTCTCCGTGGATAAGATAAACTTTTTCAGGAATATTCGCAATCTTACGCATCCAATTCAGCAATTCCTTTTGATCAGCATGCGCTGATAGACTTTGCAAATGCTTAACGCTCGCTTTTACCGGATAATATTTCCCGCCAAATTTAATTTCGTGGGCGCCATCAAATAACTGTCTGCCACGGGTGCCTTCCGCTTGATATCCTACCAATAAAACAGTGGTCGCTTTGTTATCAATAAGTTGTTGTAAATACGTGAGCACTCTTCCACCAGTAATCATTCCGCTTCCGGCAATAATTATTTTAGAGCGCTGATCATCAATTGTTTCCCAGGTTTCTTTATAAGATTCAATGATGTTGGCGTGGTTATACATGGCATTGTATTCAAATTCCGATAGCTTGTGCCAATCTGGAAATTGTATAAAAACATCCAATACATTATTTCCCATAGGGCTATCCACAAAAACAGGAATGTTGGGGATTTTGTTCTGTTGATATAATTTATAAAGGATAAACATGAGCACCTGAAGCCGTTCTACGGCAAAACTTGGGATGATGAGGTTACCTTTTTTCTGTATGGTTTCCAAAATGATGTCCGTTAGCAATTGCTCAACATCTTCTTCAGGATGAAGTTTATTGCCATAAGTGCTTTCTATAAATAAATAATCAGCCCATTCAGGGCGTTTAGGGTTTTCCAATAGATAATCGTCACTTCTACCAATGTCACCAGAAAAAACAAAGCGCTTAGCATTAATGTCCAACTCTATAAACGTAGCTCCTAAAATATGTCCGTTATACTGAAACCGATAGGAGATATGTTCTGATAAATTGATCCACTGATCTTCCTTTTCGGGTTGAAAAAGAAGAATTGTTCGTTCCGCCTCTTCCACAGTATAAAAAGGGAGCGCTGGAGTATGCTTTGTAAACTTTTCATCATTGGCTCTTCCGGCATCTTCCTCATGTATTTTTGCACTGTCTCTTAATATAATTTCTGCGATAGCCAAGGTTGGAGCAGTTCCGATAATTCGCCCTTTAAAGCCTTCTTTTAATAAGCGTGGCAGATAGCCTACATGGTCTAAATGACCGTGGGTTAGTAGCACTACATCAATACTTGACACGTCAATAGGTAGGGGCGTCCAATTGAGTTTGCGCAATTCCTTTAGTCCTTGAAACATTCCACAATCGATCAAAATATTTTTCTCAGAGGTTTCAATAAAAAATTTTGAACCAGTGACAACACTAGAGGCGCCCAAAAAAGTAACTTTTACATGTGGATCCATAGATTTATAATTTACAGAGGAGTTTAATTTCCTTCTTTATATTGGATTGACGAGTTTCAGAAATACCCAGATGATCCAGGAAGAATACATCGTCTATCAAATCTCTGCAGAGGACGACATCTCTACTCAATAAAAATTGTTTTTCCCGGTTGCTCAGTAAAGTGGAGGCGGTTATAGGGTATAAACCCAACCGGTCTATGCGGTCTTTTAAACCATCCTGGTGAGGGTAATCCCAGCTTAGGAGATAAAGACCACTACAGTTACCAAATTGCAAAGCATCTTTAGTAAAACGTGTATTGGTCACCACCCAACCCATATCTAAAGTGGTGTCATGGGGTTTAGATTCCCAATGCCTCTTGACATCCCTAAATCGGGAGGCGATATACAAGGGAATTTTAACATTACAATGCCTGCCTTCTTCACTATGAAATTTACACTCTATTAGTGTTGAAGTGCCATTTTTTGTAGCGACCACATCAATTTCATGGGGAACGCAAAACCCTTTAATAATTTCACTGACACGGGTATCATACCCAGAATATTTTAGGATTTCACTTATAAAACGTTCAAAAGGATATCCCGTAGGTCCCAACTCGTAAATTGCTTTTTTGAGTTTGTATTTAGAAGCCAGGTAACTCGCTCTCTTTTTCAATAGGGCGTAGGCCCGGTTATAAATCTCTTTGGTTGAGATGCCATTGTATAATTCGTCTTGTACCTTTTCAATAATGTCGTTGATGGTAGCGTTATCTGCTTCTGATTTTTTTAGCGAATTCTGGAGTTTACGCATTGAGAATTTAACCTTTTCGCCCGAGGATTTCGTAATTTCATAATTGTTTTTCATAGCTATCATTGCATTACTATTAATTACTAAATTAATAATCGGGAAGGGCTAAACCCTTTAAGTCTGTTCGGCCTTTAGCAGCATTGAAACACTAATGTCTTCCGTCATGCATCACCAAAATAGGGACGCGAGAATCGTAGGCAATCCCTTTAACCAATGGTTGGTTGATGATGCTGGCAAAGAATGAATGTTTCTTATTGATGAAGGCCACCATATCACTTTCCCTACTTTCTACAAAACAATTAATGGCTGCGGGAACCGAGATATTCCTCAAAAAATGAAACGAATAGTTGACGTCATATAAATAGTCTTCCAATTGTTTTTTCTTGGCCAATTGCTGTGCATTCAGCGCGTCTTCCTCTAAAATATGCAAGACTTTTATGGAGGCATCACACCGATTTGCAATGTCAATTATGTATTTTAAGTTAGTGCCTTTAAAGTGTGTTTTGTAGCTTGTAGGAAAAACTATTTCTTTGGGAAGATCTAATTTTGCTAACTGGGGCACTACCAGAACAGGACAGGTTCTAACCTTTTCCATAACACTTAAGGCAGTACTGCCGTAAATTTTGCTGCGGGAATTTGTTTCGCCTCGCGTTCCCATAACAATTAGCTCAATGTCTTTTTCTTCTACTACCTTACTAATGGCGTCTAAAGGATGGCTGCAGATGGAAATGGTCTGGAAACTGTGTTTCGGGTTTCCTTTTTCTCCAAATACATACGTGCTCATGACCTTGTCCAATCCGCTTTGGGATTCCGCTTTTGAAGTCTCGTAAAATGCATTGCCCGGCTCCATATTCATTAAACTTTCAATGTTATTGGAGTCGATAAAAAACACATTTAGAAGGTAGAAAATGCAGGGCTCATCTTTATAAAGTTCAATAGCATAGTCAATAGCTTGTTTAGCATTAAGTGAAAAGTCTGTGGGTAACAAAATTCTGCGTTTCATGAGTTTTTTTTTAAGGGTTATCCTTTAGGTGATGGTGACTAAATAGTTTATTTATCAACATGAATAATTAAAAATGGAATGATCGGTTGGTACCCAATATTTTTAATTATAGGCTCTTTGGTCATATTCTCTATGATGCTGTGTTTATAATTGAACATGGCTAAAACGTCAACATGGAGTTCTTTTATAAAATCGTTAATAATTTCAGCTTTGGTAGAGTAGGCGGGCATCCAATGAAAGCTGTGTTTTTGATCCTTAAAAACATCTTTTAAAAGGTCGACGTTTTTTTGTTGTTTGTCACTTAGGGATTTTTCAACATTGATGTGTAAGATGTTAATATGGGCATCATGAAGTGCGGCAAAATCCTGCAATACTTTTAACACGGCAAGATCGTACGGGCGATTAAAATCTGTCGGGAATGCAATGTGTTCAGGCGCCTTAAATGATTTTTTATCAGGCACAACCATTACAGGACAGCTTTTTATGCTTTGAATGGTTTTTACGGTATTGCTTCCAAAGAAAAATTTGTCTACGCCGGTAGCCCCTTTGGTGCCCATAATAACCATGTCAATTTGATATTTTTCAATACTAGTCTTGATGGCATATAACAATTCGTCACCACTAATAATTATGTTAAAGGTGTGTCCCGGATTGCTGTAATCCTTATCTGCTCTAATTTTTAAAGCAGCTAAATCACGCTGGGATGCTTCTTTAAGGGACGCGATAAAATGACTGGTAATAAACGTTCTCGATTGTGCATTCGAAAAATAATAAGAGTTCAGAAAATAAAAGTTGCATTCTTCCTTAGCGTATAATTTTGTAGCATAGTCTAAAGCGGTCCATGCGTTTTCTGAAAAATCAGTAGGTATTAAGATAGACTTTTTCATAGTGTTTTAGTTTGGATTGTTAATTTCAGACGGGATTACCAAAAAAGGTATGGTTAAATGAAACCCTATTTGGTTGAGGGTCGATTTAAAAAATATATTCTCAAAAAATGATTTTTTATTGTTGATCATGACCAACAGGTCAACAGCGTAGAGCTCCTGAACGTTGAGTATGGCCTGCATCACATCATTGTCTTGAACTTCATGAAACTGATGTGTCACCGGCGTCAGTAATTGCGCTAAACGTGACTTGTTTTTGAGTTGTGCCTCAGAGCATACAGCGGTCAGGACGTGTAGCACGTGTATGGTGGCTTCCTGCTTTTGGGCAAGGGTCAATAATGCTGAAAAAGGATTTTTTTGGTAAGGAATTCCGTAATCAGTAGGGAATAAAATAGCGCTCGGTTTTTTAAATTCAAATCCTTCAGGAATTGCCAGTACCGGACATTTCACATTTTTAAAGACGTGCACGGTATTCGATCCAAAAAGCACTTCTTTTGCGCCCGTAGCTCCTTTGGTGCCCATCACAATCATATGAATTGCATGCGTGTCCATAAATTCAGTTATTCCGGAGATGAGGTTGTCAAACCTAGCCATCTCATGGATGTCGTGTTTGGGATTAGGTCCAAATTTTTCAAAAATTCGCGCTCTCAAACCCTTTAATTGCTGTTGCGAGCTGTTTCTGATGGTGTCCTCCAAACCAAATTGTGCAGGATAACCCAGCACGTATTCTACATGATAAATAACGGGAGTATAAGTGTTCAGGAGATAAAATGTACATATCTCGTCCTGAAACAATTCCATGGCATAGACAATGGCATTCCATGAATTTTCCGAGAAATCAGTTGGCAGGAGAATGTTTTTCATAGCTTTTAGTTTAAAGTGTTAGGCGTCTCTCTTTATGTTTTGCATGGCAAAAAATGGCACGTTCAGTGTTAAGCTCAATTGATCCACACGCGAAGGGTATAAGAACGATTCTAAAAATGAATCTCTGGTATTCACCATCACGAGCATATCTATAGGATGGTTTTCCACATACGCTTCAATAGCCGATACCACATCTTTACTGTCTATCGTTTTAAAATTAACCTCATTTTTACAGAGCGCTTCCTTCATAAAACGTTGGTTGTCTTCTTGTCTCATAGATAGCTTTGTGCTTTTAGAGATGTAAACCACATCAACAACTGAGCGGTATGGGGCTACCATGTCGCAAAATAATTTAAGCTCTCTCCTTTTGTAAGGGATGAGGTAGTTGGTAGGGAAGAGCACGTGTTTGGGTGGTGAGTAGGTCTGATTCTCGGGTATTGCCAATACAGGACATTTCACATATTTTAAAACTTGCAAGGTCTGGCTTCCAAAAGTAATTTTTTTGTCGTTGCTTTTGCCTTTTGTTCCCATCACAATAAGGTCGATGTTTTTCTCATCTACAATTTTATCAGATTCATCAATAAGAATATTATTGGAAGACACTGAGATGTACGTGTGCCGCGGATTTGGAGAAGTTTCATTGATCTCTTTTAAAATAAACTCCAATTGTTCCGCTGATCTCTGTGCAACCTGGGTAGTCACGTGGTCCAAATTGTCTCGCGTGACATCTATAGTCTCCTGATAAATTGCGTCCTGGTAAGCATGCATGATGTAGAAATTGCACTTTTCATATTTAAAAAGTTCGAGTGCATAGCTCACAGCATTCATTGCGTTTTCTGAAAAATCTGTTGGAATTAGTATATTTCTCATGGTTTCCTAGGTGTTTATTTTATAAATTTAGAAAGTAAACGAGACAAAACCTATGATAAATATCAGATCCTTAGGGAGAAAGGAGAAGATGGCAGTTTTTAATGCAATACTAGAAATGGAACATCAGTGTGGTAACTTATTTTTTCAATTTTGGAATGAAATAAAATGTGTTGAAAATAGTTAAGGTTTTTGGCCACCATGGTAATCATGTCAATATTTCGGCTTTCTACAAAACATTGTACGGCATCAGCAACTTTGGTGTTGGTCAGAAAATGAAAGCTATGGTCCAAGTTACTGAAATAATCTTCTAGAAGTTCTTTGTTTTTAATTTGATCGCTGTTGAGAGACGTATCTTTTTTGCTAATGTTCAAAATCCGGATGGCCGCATCGTGTTTTTCGATAATGTTTACTGCTGGCTCAAGAATATTGATGTTATAAAGCATCGAAAAATCAGTAGGAAAGGCCACTTCCTTTAATTCAGTGTATTTGGCGTTTTCAGGAACCACTAAGGAGTTGCAATGTACTTTGGTAATCACATCCCCCGTATTGCTTCCCACGATCAATTTTTTGAGTCCCGAAGCCCCTTTTGTGCCCATGACAATCATATGTATTTTTTTCTCGCTGACCTGCTGTCTGATGGCGTCCACCAAGAAATTATGATCCGTTACGGTGTAGAATTTGTGTTTTTTATTAGTGGTTAGCGTCGAAATTTGATGTACTAAATCCCGTAACCTTGCTTTTGCAGTTTGGGTATACACATCAGTCACTGGGACGGTAGAGACCAAATAAGGTGAATCGTAGAGAGCTATATCACTCGGTTTTATGACGTGCAGTAAATAAAAATTGCATGCCGATTCTTCAAACAGATGCAATGCATACGTCATCGCATTCAATGCGTTATCTGAAAAATCTGTGGGCAATAATATATTTTTCATTTGTTAAATCTTCATGAACAAATGTAAATGGCATTAAGGCCTTAAAAAATGATAAAAATCATATCTAATTTTGGGAGCGTATTAACTTATACTTTTAAGTTTCTCAATATCAATGATTCTGATATTCCGACCTTCAATTTCCAAGATGCCTTCCTTTCTAAAAGACGACATGGTTCTGATCAGTGTTTCCGTGGCAATACCGGCCACACTTGCCAAATCATTACGTGAAATGCGGATGGCTTCATCTGGTCTTTTGTTGAGCTTTTCCGCGAATTTAAGAATGGTTGTTGCTGTTTTTTTATGTACTGAACTATAGGCCATTTGCAGGAGTTGATCCTTGGTGCCTTTTAAATCTTCGGTCAACAAGTTGATCAATTCCATAGTCACCTGATGGTTGGTGTTCAGAATTCCCTTTAATACATTATTGGAAACGCCCACCAATTCTGTAGGCTGTATGGCTGTGGCAGTTTCTTGATAGGGGGTGTTTTCAGTAAATGAGGTGTAGCCAAATAAATCGTCTTCTTTGTGCAAAGCCGTGGTCAATTCCTTGCCTTGTTCATCTAATTTATGACATTTTACCAAGCCTTTTAAAATGAGGTAAATGGTGTTGGCATGATCTCCTTCTTCATAAATATGTTGTCCTTCCGCAAAGTTTACAATTGCGCCATTGTCATCAAAAAAGTTTTTGAGGTCGTTCAGCGTTCGCAGTTCTCCTTGGTTTTCAGAAACTGGTTCAACTTTTTCCTGAATTTCCTTGAGAATAGAAATTTTAGCCAACCTACTTTCTATAGCGCTAATCAATTCTTCTTCACTAAATGGTTTCGTGATGTAATCATCAGCACCCAAGTTCATGCCTCGTCTCACATCCTGTCGTTCGGTTTTTGCGGAGAGGTAAATAAAAGGGATATATTTTGTGCTTTCGTCGTTAGAGAGGGCTTCCAAAACTGCATAACCGTCCATTTCTGGCATCATGATATCGCAGACGATCAGATCAGGAAGATGTTTTTTGGCCAATTGCATCCCGATTTTTCCATTGGGTGCGGTCATGACCTGATAATCTGAAAGTTCTAATAACTCTGCAGTATTCTCCCTTAAAATGGTATCATCCTCAATCAATAATAATCTTCTCATGTGTTATGCTTTGTTTGGTAATGTAATTTTAAAAACACTGCCTTCGTGTTCCTCACTTGTAAATTCAATAGTTCCTCCTAAATTCTCAAGATGCCCTTTGACAATATTCAAACCGATGCCCGTACCTTGAATATTCAGTACGTTTTCTGCTCTAAAATACCGATTAAATATATTCTTTTGTTCCACGGCCGGAATTCCAATGCCGTTATCCTTGATTCTGAACACGGTGTGATGCTGGTTTTGCGAAATTTTTATGTCAATGTTGGTGTGTTCCGGTGAGTATTTAATCGCATTATGGACAATATTGGACAAGGATAATTCTAAAATCTTTTCGTCCTGATGTAAAGACATGTCATCAATATTATCCGGATAATTGATATTCTGTCCGTCCTTTAAAAGCATGTTTGCATTATATATAACTTCATTAAGCACTTTACTCAATTTAAAAGTCTTAAACGTATAGTTCACTTTACCGGTTTCCAAGCGTTCTACGGATAAAAAATCATTTAGAATATTGTTGAGGTAGTGCACTTTACTGGTAATGGTCTTAAGATGCTTGTCCCGCTTTTCCTGATCTTCTGTCAATTTATATTTCCCTAATAAAACGGTAGAGGTCAGGATGCCACTTAAAGGCGTCTTAAATTCGTGAGAGACTAACGAAAGAAATTTCGTTTTAAGTTCATTCAGTTCTATTTCCCGTTTCAGAGCAATTTTAGTATTCTCTTCCGCTTTAATCCGACGCTTATTCTCATTGTCCAATTCTACATTGGCAAATTTGAGTTCTTCTACAATATTATGTAACGATTGGGTCCGATCTTCAACTTTTTTCTCCAGTTGATTGTTAAGTTCTATAATTTGGTGTTCCTGTCTTTTTCTATCGCTAATATCGATAATGAGCGCCATGACAAACGTTTTTCCATTAATTTCAAACGGATTTAAACCTGCTTCAACCGGAAATATGGAGCCATCCTTTCTTTTGCCGTAAATATCGCGGCCTTTGCCCATTTGTCGTCGTTCATGCTTGGCCATAAACTGATTAAAATGTCCCCCGTGGTTGGCATGGTAGTTTTTAGGAATTAAGGTGTTTAAAGGCTGTCCTACAAGACCTTCCCGGGTGTATCCAAAAATTTGTTCGGCAGAGGCATTGACTTCCATTATGGTTTGGGTTTCGTCAACGATGATGACGCCTTCTGAAACGGCTCCTAAGAGAATTTTAAATACTTTTCTTTGATCTTCTTTAAACATGGACTTTGGGCAAAAAAATAGAAGGGATAAAAATACGAAATTTTGACCTTATTAAACCATGATTAGACACTGTTTCGGTAAGGCATCTTCTAAACACTAGAATGTAAAAATCATAATCAGTGCGCTATCAGACCTATTTATATGTTTTAGATAAAATTCTTTGGAATTTATAAAGACAAGGATTCCGCGGCAAGATCTGATTTGGTAAGTATTAAAATATGCGTCGTTTTGTATGTTTTGAAGTTAGCGTATCCCTCCTACGGAAACGTGTGTGGTTAAATGAGCGATGTCATGTGCTGCTCATGCAGATATCGCTAATTTTAAAGCGGAATTTAAACCATGAAAATTACCGTTAACATTAATTGAGCTACATTTAGTGTCAATTGTTTTACTTTTGATCGAGATGCGATGATTTTACTACTCTATTCTGCGCTGTTCACCTGAGATTTTTTTTCTGAACAACTTTAGTTCCTTTATGTTCTGTTGCGGATGGGCAGATCAATCATGTTATCTTTAAATAAATACTATGCAAAAAAATGACCTAAAAATTGGTTTGGTACTCTCTGGCGGCGGGATGCGCGGCGCTGCCCATATTGGGGTTATTAAAGCTTTGGAAGAACATCGTATTTATCCTACCCATATTTCGGGGTCGAGTGCCGGGGCGATTGTAGGGGCACTTTATGCCTCCGGTCTTTCTTGTGATGCTATACTTACGTTCTTTAAGCAAGTCCAACTGTTGGGATTTACAAAATATGCCATTAATAAACCCGGATTTATTGATGCGGAGAAGTTTTACGATGATTTTAAAGTCTATCTTAAAGAGGATGATTTCTCGTATTTGAATAAAAAACTGTACGTCACTGGTACTAATATATTGACCGGAAAATTAAAGATTTTCGAAAAAGGAGAACTGATTAAACCTGTTTTGGCTTCTGCTGCCTTCCCTGGCTTGTTTGCGCCAGTAAAAATTAAAAGTTCTTATTATACCGATGGGGGCGCCTTAAATAACTTTCCAATTGAACCTTTAAAAGGCAAATGTGACCGTCTTATTGGGGTTTACGTCGATGGTGTGGATGTAGTAACCATGAAAGAATTAAAACATTCTCATAATGTGGTGGAGCGGGTTTTTAAAATAAAGGCTGTTTTAGAAAACCAGCATAAATTTAAGGATTGCGACCTGATGATTTCTCCGGAGAAATTGGATGTCTTTGGAACGTTTGATAGGAAAAATATCGATCAAATTTTTGAAATTGGGTACAAAGCCGCCACAACAGCTCTACAAGATATTGATCTCAATAGTTTTAGAGTAAGAGCCAAATCTTAAATTAACTCACATCTCTAGTCATTAAGGGCGTTTTTAATTTTGGGGAAATCGCCTTTCTTATCTAAAGATTTTGAATCCTAAGATTTTTAGTTTTGTGGAATGCTGAGAAAAGTTTATTTTTCGCTCTAAACACCGCTATTTTCAGAAGTAGGGGAGCTTACCATAACTTATGAAAACCTATAAAGTCAATCAAATTGAGGTCAATCATATGACCATCAACGGAAGAGTGGATCATCCTGTATGGAAAAATGCCATGGTGCTGAATGATTTCTCTTCACCCTGGCATTTTGAATCGGTAGAAGATATTGAATTTCGGGCGCTCTATGATGAAGACACCTTGTTCGTTTCCTTTAAAGTTAGCGACTCACATTTGCATATAGACAGCACGGACGACTCCAAGAAAAGTGTGGACAATTCAGATAGGGTAGAGTTGTTTTTAAGGTCAGACAAACATCTTGATCCTTACTACTGTTTGGAAATTGATCCGTTAGCGCGCGTGCAGGATTTTAGGGCACGTCCTAATCGGCAATTTGATTTTTCCTGGAATTGGCCCAAAGAGGCTATTGAGATTAAATCGCACATCACTGAAACCTATTTCTTTGTGGAGTTGGCATTGCGTATGACAACACTACAAGAATTTAATTTGATCCAAAAGGATGGCACAATCGAAGCGGGCATTTTTCGGGCAAAATACAATCAACAACAAAATGGCGAATTTGAACCTACCTGGATCACGTGGGTTGATCCTCAAACTGAAACGCCAGAATTTCATACAGCATCGTCTTTTGGGAAATTAAAATTGGAGAACTATTAAGGTCTTAAAAATGGGGTTACATTTTCTGAATTGATAATGTCTATAGGCAGTAGGAATTGTTCAGGGGTCTGTTTGTCAAATACCAAATGCTCAATAAGATATTTTAAGCCTAAGTAGGCCTGCTGCCTGGGGTTTTGGTGAATTAAAAAGTCAATCGTACCGTTATTAAGGTAATTGACGTTGTCAGACAGTAAATCGTAGCCCACTAATTTAATATCAGTTTTGTTTTCAGATTCTAAAAGCCGCGCCACATGAAATGCCTTAGAGTTGGTGACAAATATGCCTTCTAATTTTGGATGATCATTAAGAAAGTCGCGCAGTTTATCTTCCGTTTCAACATACTTCACTTTACAGGTTAAAATTGTATTCCCAGAACCTTTTAAATCGTCATAATAACTTTTAAAACCTTTTTCTTTTTCCTGCATGTGCACGGCATTCTTGTACTTTTCATCAATATGGATGATGGCCATATCACCTGTGCTGCTGATACTATGAAGTAATTTGGCCGCTATTCTTCCGCTTTGGTAAAGATCCTGACCAATAAAACTTGCGGTTGAAGAGGTGATTTGATTATTAAAGGTCCCTACTTTTATGTTTAAGGATTGGTAGTGCTGTAACACACTGGTCGCTTCCTTGTAAAACAACGGCACCATTAATATAACGTCTGGTTCTGATTGCAACAGCGCTTCATTGCGGTCTAAAAAATCCTCAGTATCCGTGGGGTCATAAAGAAAAGTGTTGATCCGCACATCAAAGGCGCTAAATTCAGCTAAAGCACTGTTGATGCCATCCATACACACCGCCCAATAAGGGTCCATGCTAGGATCAGGAATGAGCACGCCAACCGTAAAGACTTTATTGTTTTTTAAATTCCGGGCAATCAAGTTGGGCTGGTAATTAATCTCCGTGAGTAAGGCTTTTACCTTTTGCTCTACGTCTTTTGCGACATTCCCTCTATTGTGTATCACGCGGTCTACGGTTCCTTTAGAAACTCCTGCCAATTGGGCAATATCTTTTATGGTATATTTTTTCATGATCGACATTTGTTTCGCATGCAATAGATGTTTATATTCGCATTACTGTGTTCGAGCACAATTTATGAAAAATCCTTGGTTATTTCAAATTCAAACCTTAGGTTTGTGTTTAAGTAACAATTTTATTGATTAGAATTTCAAGGTTTTTGAGTTGATGCTCAACCAATTATTCCAAGACTTATAAAAATATTTACATGGTAGAAACAAACAAACCGACATTGGTCATTTTGGCTGCAGGAATGGGGAGTCGGTACGGTGGTTTAAAACAGATGGATGCGTTCACGCCAGAGGGTGATACCATCATCGATTTTTCATTGTTTGATGCCCTTCAAGCGGGGTTTGGCAAATTTGTCTTTATCATCAGAAAAAGCTTCGAAAAAGAATTTCGCGCAAAAATTGATCACAAATTAGAAGGAAAAGCTGAAGTGGCTTATGTGTATCAGGAATTTGATAGCGTACCTAAAAAATATATCGATCCCAATAGGACGAAACCTTGGGGTACAGGACATGCCTTACTTATGGCCAAAGATGTGGTAAACGAGAATTTCGCCATTATCAATGCCGATGATTTTTATGGTCGGGAAGCCTTTATGGTCATGGCAAAATCCTTATCAGAAAAGGATAAATCGTCTTATGATTTTAATATGATGGCCTACCTTCTTAAAAATACGGTGTCAGACCATGGTCATGTGGCGCGTGGCGAATGTGATGTGGATTTCAATGGCTATTTGAAGGACGTCACCGAGCGTACCCATATTGAGAAAATTGATGGGCAACTCATGCGAAAGGATGCCAACGGCAAATTTATTCCTATTGATGGCGACACGATTGTCTCTATGAATTTTTGGGGATTTACCCCAAAATGTTTTGAATTTGGAGGCGAGTTGTTTGATGCATTTTTAAAAGTCAACAAGAACAATCCGAAAGCTGAATTTTTTATTCCGTATGTCGTCAATGAAATTTTAAGGTCAGACATTGCTAGTGTAGAAGTCCTTAAATCGGATGCGCAATGGTTTGGAGTGACTTATAAAGAAGATAAGGAAATTGTAGAAGCTGCCATAGGGAAACTGAAGGCACAAGGCGTATACCCAACAAAATTATGGTAAGATGATGACAGAGCGATTACAGTTTATTTTTGGACAGTTTAAGCACGATGCAGAATTTGAATCTTACAAGGAGTTAGCTTCTGGTCATATTAATGACACCTATTTAATTAAGACCAAAAACAAACCTTACTATGTTTTACAGCGCATCAACCACGGTGTGTTTAAAGATGTTCCCGGTCTGATTGAAAATAAAATGCTGATCAGCAACCATATTAAGGAAAAGCTGAGCCACTTATCGCCTAAAAAACAAAATAGGCGTATTCTCAGGTTTTATACCACAAAAACTGGTGATTCCTATTATAGAGGTGATGAGGGGAATTATTGGAATCTCATGCATTTTATTGATAAAAGTATCACGCACATATCGGTGCCCAGTGAAGAAATTGCGTATGAGGGCGGCCGATTGCTGGGTCAATTTTTAACCTTGACGAGCGATTTTGATGCTTCCAAGCTCATTGAAGTCATCCCAAAATTCCACGACATGTCGTTTAGATATTGGGAATTTGAAGAAGCTAAAAGATTAGCGTCTCCAGAGCATCTTGAATTGGCTAAACCTTATATAGAGTTGGTAGAACAGGCTAAAGAAGAAATGCACATTCTGCAAAATCTGAAAGAATCGGGAGATATAAAAGTACGTGTTACCCATAACGATACAAAAATATCCAATGTGCTCTTTAACAAGCATGATAAAGGCTTGTGTCTGATTGACACAGATACGGTGATGCCTGGTATTGTGCATTATGATTTTGGCGATGCCATACGTACCATTTGCAACACTGCTGCTGAAGATGAAAAGAATCTGGATTTAGTAGAGTTTAACGTGGCCTATTACAATGCATTTAAAGAAGGATTTCTAAAGAAAATGAAAGCATCCTTGTCTCCAATAGAGTTAAAATATTTGCCATTGGGTGCTAAAACGATGATTTTTATTATCGGTTTGCGTTTTCTGACCGATTATCTTAATGGAGACGTGTATTTTAAAACCAAATATCCCGAACATAATCTGGATCGCGCCAAAAATCAATTTAAATTATTACAAAGCTTGAGTGAAAAACTAGGTGTTTAAGCCTTTTAAAATCAAATAAAACCGAAACATAACATGTCACTAACCAAAATCCTGTAATTATGAGTACGACCACTAAAAACAATATTGTCCCAATCGTTATTATTGGAGGACTCTTTGCCATTTTCGGTTTTGTAACATGGATCAATGGAGCGTTAATTCCCTTCATGAAAACCATTAATGAGCTTACTGAAGCCCAATCGTATTTGGTAGCTACGGCGTCTTACATATCATTTGTGGTCATGGCCTTGCCTGCATCTTACATCATTAATAAAGTTGGTTATAAAAACGGGATTTCTTTAGGATTGGCCGTCATGGCTGTAGGCGCTTTGGTCTTTATACCAGCTGCTGATGCCCGCACCTATTGGTTGTTTTTAGTTGCAATTTTTATTCAAGGTATCGGGATGACCATCTGTCAAACTGCTGCAAATCCGTACATCACCATTTTGGGACCCATTGAAAGTGGTGCTAAACGTATGGCAATGATGGGCATCGCCAACAAAGTGGCAGGAGCCTTGGGCTCGGTTATTTTTGGAGCGCTATTGTTATCCGGAATTGATGAGGTTAACGAAAAATTAGGAAGTGTTTCTGCTGATGAAAAATCGGTGTTGTTAGACGCGATGGCGGATAGTGTGCACACACCATATATTGTGATGGCGGTTGTGCTATTCATTTTTGCCTTCCTAATAAGAAAGGCCAACTTGCCGAATGTAGAAGCCACGGTAGAAAACGAGGTTACCACTGGAGTTGCTACTTCAAAAAGTATATTTCAATACCCACAATTGTGGTTGGGGGTCATCGCCTTATTTGTATATGTTGGGGCTGAAGTTATTGCAGGAGATACCATTATTGCCTACGGAATATCCCTAGGGATCCCTGCTACCGAAGCTAAATTTTTTACAACCTATACGCTAATGGCCATGGTAGCTACTTACGCTTTAGGAGTGTTTTTAATCCCAAAATACCTCTCTCAAAAAACAGCGCTTATCGGAAGTGCCGTTTTAGGAATTATATTCAGTTTCTTGATTCTGTCTACTTCAGGATTTACCTCTGTACTTTTTGTGGCAGCCTTAGGAATTTCAAACGCTTTGGTTTGGCCAGCTATTTGGCCATTAACCTTAGATGGATTGGGCAAGCATACTAAAACAGCATCGGCCTTATTGATTATGGCCATATCGGGTGGGGCAATTATTCCACCATTATACGGACGTATGGTTGATGCCAATAAGCATGAATTGATTGCTAGTGGACTTCAGGAAGCTGATGCCTTGTCAACGGCTTCAACCAGTAGCTATTGGATTTTGATACCGTGTTACATCATCATTCTGTTTTTTGCATTGTGGGGTCATAAAATTAAAAGCTGGAGTAAATAATTTGTAAGGTTGAATGATAGCGATGAAGGAGAATAGAACATATAAATGGGGCATGATTGGATGTGGCAGTGTGACGGAGGTTAAAAGTGCGCCTGCATACCAACACACTGAAGGCTTCGAGCTTTTTGCAGTGATGGGTCGTGACCTTTCTAAAGCAAAAGATTATGCTCACAGGCATCAAGTTCCTAATTTTTATGATGATGCGGATACCCTCATAAATCATCCAGAAGTTGACGCCATTTATATTGCAACGCCACCAGATTCGCATGAATATTATGCATTAAAAGTGGCTGCAGCAGGAAAGATATGCTGTATTGAAAAACCTATGGCGCCTTCCTACGAGGCCTGTCAAAACATTACTGCGGCTTTTGAAGCTAGAAACTTACCACTATTTGTGTCTTATTACAGAAGGTCGTTGCCCAGATTCTTAAAAATAAAGGAATGGCTAGATCAGAATAAAATTGGTACCATTCGTCATCTGCACTGGCGGTTTGAAAAACCAACCAATGACCTCGATAACTCCAGAGCGTACAATTGGCGGACCGATGCCAGTATAGCGCCAGGTGGCTATTTTGATGATTTGGCCTCACACGGACTGAATTTGTTCACCTATTTACTGGGGAATATTGACCGTGCAGAAGGAACTGCCGAGAATAGACTCGGATTGTACTCCGCAAAAGATAGCATTACCGGAAAATGGGTCCATGACTCTGGAGTTAGCGGATTTGGAAGTTGGGATTTTGGCGCAGAGCAGCGTCAGGATGTCGTCAAAATTTATGGCAACGAAGGGAATATTACCTTCTCAGTATTTGGAGAGCAGCCCATCGTTTTGGAGAATGATGAGGAGCGGATAGAATTATCCATTGAGCATCCCAAACATATCCAAGCGTATCATGTTGAAAACATGAAAGCCCACCTCAACAATGAAGGTGAGCATCCTTCCAGAGGCGCCTCTGCAGCCCATACCGCTTGGGTTATGGAGTGTATTTTACAAAATAAAATTGAAGTCATTAATAATTAATTATATAGCCATGTTAAAAAGCACCATCGATAAAGCAACTGGTTTCGAAAAACGATTTGAAAACATCAATACGAAAGTGTTTGAAGATTCTCAAGCAGCCTCCAGAGCTGTCGCTAAAGAAATAGCGAAACTTATAAAAGTAAAACAATCTCAAAAACAACCGTGTGTGTTGGGCTTGGCTACGGGCTCTTCTCCTAAAGGTTTGTATGCGGAATTGGTGCGTTTGCATCAGGACGAAGGCTTAAGTTTTAAGAATGTGGTGACGTTCAACTTGGATGAATACTATCCAATGCAACCAGACTCGGTGAATAGTTATGTGCGTTTTATGAAGACCTTGCTCTTTGATCAGATCGATATTTTACCAGAAAACTGTCATATTCCTGACGGCACCTTGGAAAAAGCGGAGATTGCCGATTACTGTAGCCGTTACGAATCTAAAATTGAGTCGTTGGGTGGTATTGACTTACAGATATTAGGAATTGGAGGCAACGGTCATATTGGTTTTAACGAATCAGGATCCCTACAAAACTCTAAAACCCGTTTGGTAGCCTTAGATCATATTACAAGAGTGGCCGCCAGTAAAGATTTTGCAGGATTATCCAATACACCTAAAACGGCTATAACCTTGGGTGTGAAAAAAATTATGGAAGCTAAGCGCGTCATTCTTTTGGCTTGGGGTGAAGCAAAATCATCCATCATTAGAACCTCAGTAGAGGGCCAGGTTACAAATCAGGTGCCAGCGTCTTTTTTACAAGAGCATAACAACGCCACTTTTGTGTTAGATAAAGGGGCCGCATCTAAATTAACCAGAATCAATACACCATGGTTGGTTGAAAAAGTAACTTGGACCGATAAACTGATCAGAAAAGCAGTTACCGGATTAGCACTTCATCTGAATAAGCCAATCCTTATGCTAACGGAGGCTGATTATATTGAAAATGGAATGAGTGATTTGTTGGCTGATTACGGAAATGGCTACGATATCAACATCAAAATTTTTAACGATTTACAACATACCATTACCGGGTGGCCTGGTGGAAAACCGAATGCTGACGATACCAAACGTCCAGAACGTGCGGAACCTGCTAAAAAACGTGTGCTGATCTTTAGTCCGCATCCAGATGATGACATTATCAGTATGGGGGGAACGTTTAAGAGACTCCACGAGCAAGGGCATGATGTACATGTGGCGTATCAAACATCAGGAAACATTGCAGTAGCCGATGAAGAAGCCTTGAGATTTGCAAATTTTGTGATTGATTACAACGAAAAATTTGGAATCAACAGTGATGCCACTGAAAAGATCTACACCAAAATGGTGAAAGCGCTTAAGGAGAAAAAAGCGAGTGAAATTGATATTCCTGAAACACGCTACATCAAAGGTTTAATTCGTAAAGGGGAAGCACGGGCTACGAGTCATTTTGTGGGATTAACTGACAAGAATATCCATTTTATGGAAATGCCATTTTACGAAACCGGAACAATTGATAAAAAACCGTTGGGCGAAGAAGATATTCAACTAACTGTAGATTTAATTGAGAGCATTAAGCCACATCAAATTTATGCGGCTGGAGATTTAGCTGATCCGCACGGTACGCATAAAGTATGTCTAGATGCGGTATTTGAAGCCGTCAGACGATTGAAGGATAAACCTTATATGAAAGATTGTCGCGTATGGCTTTACAGAGGTGCATGGCAAGAATGGGGTGTTGATGAAATTGAAATGGCGGTACCAATGAGCCCAGAACAGGTATTGGAAAAACGTCACGGAATATTTAAACACCAATCGCAAAAAGATGGTGTTGTATTTCAAGGATCAGATTCGAGAGAATTCTGGCAGCGTGCCGAAGACAGAAATAAAGAAACCGCTGAAACTTATGACCGTTTAGGCTTATCCCACTATGCAGCTATGGAGGCCTTTGTAAGATGGCATTTTTAACTTTAATGAAATTGAATTATGATGGAAGTAACAATGAAAACCTTGTCGAAAATGAGCGGCTATTCCGTTTCTACGGTATCTAAGGCGTTACGTGACAAAAAGGATATCAGCTTAAAAACAAGACGAATAATTAAGGAATTAGCAGAGAGTATTGATTTTGTGCCGAACAATTCGGCCATTGCACTCCGGTCTCAAAAGAGCAATACCATTGCGGTGATTGTGCCACAGATTGATTCAAAAATCTATGGCAGCATGCTTAATAGTATCCAACATTTGGCCTTTGAAAGAGGGTATCGGGTCGTGGTGCAACAATACCTTAATGGAGAGCATAGTGCTTTTGACAGTTTAAGAAGTTTAAGAAATGGAGGTATTGATGGAATTATTCTAATCGGAATTTCCGATGAATTGGATGCCATTAAAAAGGATGCGGCTGAACATTACCTGCCAACAGTGGTCAATAAAATTGAAAACACCAACTTAAATACAGACTATTACAAGCAATACGGAGAAAAGAACATCCTTTCATTATTGTCTAAAATTGACACCTTAAGTACCGGAATGCAGGTGCATATGGTATAACTTAAATGGATCGATTAGGTCTATTTGAATTTTAAATAGTGAGACAAATAAAATGAAACAGGAACAGGATTTAGTGGAAACACACCGGCACCTTTGGGATTTCCAAATGTCATTTACGTGTGCAATGAAATACGATCAATTTATGAATTGGTTGTGCGAGGAGTTTTATTTATTTTTAAAAGATAAAGAAGAGGATTTGACCATATATTTTCCTAACGGCGAAGTACGGGTCAAAAAAGAGGCCTCTGACAGCAGCCAACTGGTTTCTAAACTGACTGTAGATAGTAAATGCCAGTACGTAGGATTAAAAATTAAAAAGAAACTTTCAGACTTTCTAGAGTACACAGAAAGGTATCATAAACTCAGCCAAATTTAGAGTGCATTTTGTTAATCCGCAAAGTGGAAAACCCTGTAAACATCCTGTTTATGGGGTTTTTGTTTTTTTGGCATTTAGCGCTTCAAATAGGTTGTAACTATAGAGGTTATCTTTACATTATACTGATTTCAATAGTCGGCTCCCTTTTTCATAAAAAGCCTCCCGTTGATATTCTGGCACCAATAAACCTCCAGTTGCCCAAACAATATGGGTGGCATTTTTCATGTTGAGGTGATGTGTTTTAGCGTATTCTGAAGCTTGAATCCGTTGTGGTCCGATGAAGCCTGCAGTGGCTGAAGGTTCTAAAAAGATATGCTCGGCATCTTTTAATTGTACTAATAGCTTAAATAGCTCATCATCTTCAACGGTTAAAATTCCACTTATTAAATGCTTGCTGATTTTTGTAGCGAAATTAGAAGGCCGTCCCACCGCCAGTCCATCTGCTTCTGTGTGATTGTCCAAGCCAATATCTTGTACGCTAATGTTGCTCATCTCACCTGTAACTAATCCTGTTAAGACACCTGGGCTATGTGTAGGCTCTATAAAGAAACAATGCACATGATCTCCATAAATTTGCTTTAATCCAAAAGCGATGCCACCTGGGGAACCACCTACGCCGCAAGGGGAGTACACAAACAACGGATGATCCGCATCCACGGTAATATGCTGGGCTTTTAATTGCTCGGCAATCCTATGTGCACCACTCGTGTAGCCGATAAATAAATCTTCTGAATCTTCATCATCAACAAAATGGGCGTTCGGGTCCGTCAATGTTTGTTGGCGTCCAGCTAAAATGGCTTCACTAAAATCGCCTTCAAATTCAACAACAATAACACCTTTTTCACGCAACAGCTCTTTTTTCCACTGTTTGGCATCGGCTGAAACGTAAACAGTGACTTCAAACCCTAAGGTGGCACTCATGATGCCAATACTAAGTCCGAGATTTCCCGTTGAGGCCACGCCAATTTTATGCCTACCAAAAAACTCGTTGAATTCAGGAGACAACAACTTACTGTAATCATCGTCCTTTTTCAAAAGTCCTGCGTCGAGCGCTAATGTCTCCGCATATTTGATGATTTCAAAAAAACCACCACGGGCTTTAATTGAGCCTGCAATTGGGAGTTCGTTATCACATTTTAAGAACAATCGCCCTTCAAAGTTGCCGTGACTGCTTTCCAAAACAGATTTCATATTCGGAATTTCTCTGAGAGGCGATTCTAAAATGCCGTGGTTTTCTACAGTCTCTGGAAAAGCTTTCATAAAGAAAGGCGCAAAACGGATCCATAACCGTTCCGCTTCTTCCATGTCTTCTAGACCTAGGGAAAATTTCGGAGCACATTCGAACGGTAGTAACTCGGGATTTATCCAAGTCACCACCTTTGCATCTATAATATCCTGAAGGATGGGAGCCCTTTTGATAAAAGCAGCTATTTCTTTTTTGGAATACATGGGATCAATTATTCAAATTATTACACTTCTTAAATGGCAGTTTTATCCTCCGATGAGCATACTTAAGATTGATTTTTGCCGCATGAATTCCAAATTCAATAGTTTTAGCTAATTAGGATTATTCCGCTCTATGAAATTCCAAATCCTGAAAATCATAACTAAAATCCGTCAGTGGCGAAATCGGACTCATCATAAAACCAACCGCTTTCCCTTGAGTGTCTAAATTAAAATTCACAAAAGCATCCGCTTTTAATGCAGCGTCATTCCAACGCACGACATAGGTTGTTCCTTTGTAAAATGTCATCGTTCCTGTTAAATCTGACGATTTTTCAGATTTAAAATGAAGTGTGCCGTTTTGGTTCGTTATGGCAACATTGCCAAACCAATTGTCCTTATACGTGCCAACATAATCTGAAAGGTTCGGTTTTGGAGCTTTACTTTTAAGTTGTGCGGCAATATCTTTTTCTAATTCAGAAACAATACGTTCCTCATCTTTTTCACCCGCCAATCGACGTTCATTGTATTGTTTAATGCGGTCTTGGTTTTTGATATCAAAATAACCGTCCTTAATGGAATTGGTGATCGCGCTAAATGCCGCACCGCTTTGTTGGTTGGTCAGAACGATTATTCCTAAATCCAATTCAGGAATCATGGTGACTTGGCTCACGATTCCTAACAATCCTCCCGTGTGGGTCACTTGAAAATAGCCATTCACATCGCTCAAAAACCATCCTAAACCATAGGCCGAAAAATGAGTATTGTAAGGACCTTTGCCACTTCTAATTAAGGTTTGTGGCGTCCACATTTCTCTATGAGCTTTGGCGCTAAAAAGACTGTCGGTCAATTTTTCGCCATATTTTCCATCATTTAATTGCGCTTGTACCCACGTGCTCATATCGTTGATAGAGGCATAAATTCCACCTGCAGGGGTAGAGATTTGCGTAAAGGTATCAGTTGTCAATTCTAAAGTGCCATTAACTGGCGCATGACCGTCAATTCTATTAGGATCCGCTTTTATTTCAGGAATAGACAATAAGGAACGTTCCATTTTTAACGGTTTGAAGAAGTGACCGGAGATATAATCATCAAAGGATTGTCCTGAAATTCTTGAAACAATGTCACCAGCTACAATATATAATAAGTTGTCATAATCAAACTGACTACGGAAGGAAGATACCGGCTTTAAATAACGAAGATTGTGAATCATCTCGTCCTTGGTTGTTGTATTTGAAGCAGGAAACACCATCAAATCGCCTGCACCAAGACCTAAACCGCTACGGTGGGTTACAAGATCGCGCACCGTAAATTCCCGAGTCACGTAGGCATCATAAAGTTGAAACTCAGGAATAACGTCGATTACTTTGGTATCCCAAGTCAGTTCGCCACGATCAATAAGTTGCGCTAAAGCTGAGGTGGTAAACGCTTTGGTGTTGGAAGCCACTCCAAAAAGCGTGTGCTCATTTACTGGGGCCTTTGATTTAACCGAACGTACGCCATAGGTGTTTTTATGATAAATTTTGCCATCTTTTAAGACGGCGACAGCTATTCCGGGAACGTCAAACGTTTGCATTGTTTTTTGGACTACACTGTCAATTTGTGTCCCACTTAATGCTTGGGCATTTATAGATACATTTATTGAAACGATTAGTGCTCCAAAAAGAAGCGATTTTAAAGTTGTTGATGTCATGAAAAGTGTTTTAAAATGGAACTTGAAAGATATTAATTTTTTTACTTCTTCTATTGAAATTAGAGTGTCTTCATCGTTGATAAATAATATGAATTGTGCTATAAAACTTTCAATTAATACTTTTTTTGCACATTAGCATCCATTTTGAGTCAAATGTGTTATTTTCATTGCGATGAAATTACATTTAATAGATCGAAGTACTACTACGGCTACCATTTCCGTACGGAAGAATAGTTATGCTAATTTTTTAAAAATTTGGCATTACCATCCTGAACTCGAATTGGTCACCGTGCTTAAAAGTAAAGGCACCCGATTTATCGGCGATAGCATTAAGAAATTTCAACCAAAAGATGTGGTGCTGATTGGGAAGAATCTGCCGCACATGTGGTTGAATGATCCCAAGTATTTTCAAGACGACAAGACGTTAATTGCTGAAGCCATTTCTATTCATTTTAAGGAAGATTTTTTAGGGGAAAGGTTTCTGCAATTAACAGAAATGAAACCTATTGTAGAGTTATTTAAAAAAGCCGAGCAGGGCATTCTATTTAAAAATCTTCCCAAAGCCCTGCGGCAAGCCATCATCAACTTAAATGATGAAACTGATTTTAATAAAACCCATCAATTTATTGGCATCTTACATCAGTTGGCATTACATGAGGATTTTAAACTTTTGGCAAGTGCTGGCTATGTGGCCTCCTTAAAACTTGAAGAACCAAAACTGTCCAACAAAGTCATCGCTTATATTTTTAAGAACTTTAATACCGATATGGATCTAGCGACTGTGGCGGAACTCGTCAACATGAATCCTTCAGCGTTCAGTCGATCCTTTAAGCGCGTCCATCGTAAAACATTTTCAAAATATGTGAATGAAATCAGGATTGGATACGCGTGTAAACTTCTGATGGAGAACGAGCTCAATGTGGCTGCTATCGCTTACGAGTCAGGGTTTAATAATTTGTCGAATTTCAATCGCCAATTTAAAATCATAAAAAATATGTCGCCTTCTGCATATTTAAAAAAGCATAGTAATTTCACTGCTGATACTATTTAAATATACTAAGTGCAAAAAAAGTATCAGTTAAGGTTGAATAATGAGTTGAATTGATGCAATTCATACTATAGATTTGTAAGGTTATGAAATGAGTCGTCGTTATCGATGCGCCATATTCATTCCCCTCTTAAACATTATTTATTAAAAGATGAAGCAGACAATAACCATTACCGAAGTCTTAACTAAAGATGTACGTTTCCCAACAAGTGATGAACTGGACGGTTCAGATGCTATGAACACGGATCCGGATTATTCCGCGGCCTATGTTATTTTAAAAACGGACCATCCTGAATTTGAAGGTCACGGATTGACCTTTACCATTGGTCGTGGCAACGAATTATGTGTGGCCGCTATTGAGTCGCTTTCACATTTAATTATTGGTAAAACCTTGGAGTCGTTCACACAAAATATGGGCGATTTCTGGAAGATGATTACGGGCGACAGTCAATTGCGTTGGTTGGGGCCAGAAAAAGGCGTCATCCATTTGGCGACAGGTGCCGTGGTTAATGCGGTTTGGGATTTATACGCTAAAGTAGAAGGGAAACCCCTTTGGAAATTGATTGCAGACATGTCTCCGGAGGAGTTCGTCAAATGTGTGGACTTTACATATATCACTGATGCCATCACTCCTGAGGAAGCTTTGGAATTGCTTAAAAACAATGCGGCTTCCAAGCAAGAACGCATTGATATATTACTTAAAAACGGCTATCCTGCCTATACAACGTCTGCAGGTTGGTTGGGCTATAGCGATGATAAAATGCGCAGATTATGCCAAGAAGCGAAAGCGGAGGGGTTTAAACACATGAAAATTAAAGTCGGTTCTGATTTGCAGGATGATATACGCCGCGCGCAGATTATTCGTGAGGAAATTGGAGACGATTTGCAATTGATGATGGATGCCAATCAAAAATGGGATGTAGATGAAGCGATAGAAAATATGGCATCGCTCAAAAAATTTAATCCGTATTGGATTGAAGAGCCTACAAGTCCGGACGATATTTTAGGCCACGCCAAAATCGCCAGAGCTGTAGCACCTATAAAAGTGGCGACGGGAGAACATTGTCAAAATAGGGTGATGTTTAAACAATTGATTATGGCTGATGCTTTGCAAATCTGTCAAATTGATAGCTGTCGTGTTGGTGGGGTTAATGAAATATTAGCCATTTTATTAATGGCGGCAAAATATAAAGTCCCTGTGTGTCCACACGCGGGCGGTGTTGGGTTGTGCGAGTATGTGCAGCACTTATCCATGATCGATTATATTTGTGTGAGTGGCACTATGGAAGACCGGATTATTGAATATGTAGACCATTTACACGAACATTTCTTCGATCCTGTGGTTATTAAAAATGGTGCTTACATGCCACCGCAACAGCCAGGATACAGCATCACCATGAAACCAGAATCATTAGAAACCTATAGTTTTCCTAACGGAGAGGTATGGGCTAAAAAATTACAAAACGCATAATTATGGTATTTAGTTTAAAAGGAAAAACAGCCATCATCACCGGTGGTGGAAGTGGGATTGGGAAAGCCATTGCGACCACATTCGCAAAACAAGGCGCACACGTCTGTATTTTAGATTTTAATACAGATAATGGCAATGCTACCGTTTCAGAAATTGAAAAGGAGAAGGGGTCAGCCAATTTTTATCAATGTGATGTCTCTAATCAAGCGCAAGTCGAGGGTATTTTTAAGGAAATAGCACAGACTAATACCATCGATATTTTAATAAACAATGCCGGAATAGCGCATGTTGGAAATATTGAAAACACCAATCCCGATGATTTGGACCGTTTGTATAATGTGAATATCAAAGGCGTTTATAATGGAATGAAAGCGGCCATCCCATATTTTAAAAAGCAGAACAAAGGGGTGATTGTCAATATGGCGTCCATCGCCTCTTCGGTTGGGATTTCTGACCGTTTTGCCTATTCCATGACTAAAGGCGCGGTGTTGACTATGACCTATTCCGTAGCAAAAGATTATGTGGCTGACGGCATCAGATGTAACTGTATTTCGCCAGCACGTGTGCATACGCCGTTTGTAGATGGATTTATAGAAAAAAATTACCCAGATAATCAGGCTGAAATGTTTGAGAGACTTTCAAAGACCCAACCTATCGGACGCATGGGGAAACCCGAAGAAATAGCCCATTTGGCATTGTATTTATGTAGTGATGAAGCGTCGTTTATCACAGGAACTGATTTTCCTATTGATGGCGGATTTATTAAATTGAATGGCTAAGCCAAATTCACATCACGCAGAATAGTTGTGCCGATAAATATTAAAAACATATAAAAAATACCTCAAAAATGAAACTCATAAGATTCGGATCAGAAGGTCAGGAAAAACCAGGATTGCAATTAGAAGATAAACGTATAGATGTCAGCGCTTTTGGTGAAGATTTTAACGAAAAATTCTTCGAAACCAACGGATTGGAGCGTTTAAAGGACTGGTTGAAAACCAATGCCGAAAATTGCCCAACAGTGGATGACGCTGTACGTTTAGGATCGCCAATTGGCAGACCTTCCAAATTGGTTTGTGTCGGATTAAATTACGCACAGCACGCTGCTGAAGCGGGTATGAAAGTGCCATCAGAACCCGTGTTGTTTTTCAAATCGACCACCGCAATTGTCGGCCCGAACGATAATGTCATCATTCCAAAAAACAGTGAAAAAACAGATTGGGAAGTGGAATTGGCCATCGTCATCGGTAAAAAAGCATCATATGTTGAGTTAGAAGATGCCGACGATTATATAGCGGGCTATGTGTTGCATAACGATGTGTCTGAACGTGCTTTTCAAATTGAAAAAGAAGGCCAATGGTGTAAGGGGAAAGGTTGTGATACATTCGCACCATTAGGACCGTTTATGGCTACTAAGGATGAAGTTAAAGATCCAAATAATTTGAACTTGTGGTTAGAGGTGAACGGCGAGCGTTTGCAAGATTCTTCAACTTCCGATTTTATTTTTAATGTTCAGCATGTAGTGTCGTACATCAGTCAGTTTATGACCTTATTGCCTGGCGACGTGATTTCAACAGGAACGCCATTTGGTGTTGGATTAGGATTTAATCCGCAACGCTATCTAAAACCTGGAGACGTGATGCGTTTAGGGATTGATGGTTTAGGGGTTCAAGAACAAACTGCAGTAGCTTACAAATAAATTCAACGAGACTATTCAAAATTTAATAGCGAAACGGAAATGGCTAATCGCGCACAGCATGTGTCCAAAAGAACCATAGATAAAAACTCATGAAAATAGACGCACATCAACATTTTTGGTGCTTTAATCCGCAAAGAGATGCGTGGATTACTGACGACATGCGTGTGCTTCAACGTGACTTTTTACCTGAAGATTTACAGCCCTTGTTGCAGCAGCATCAGTTTGATGGTTGCGTGGCCGTACAAGCGGATACTTCAGAAAAGGAAACCGAATTTTTATTGAATTTAGCCGAAAAACATCCATTTATAAAAGGTGTTGTGGGCTGGTTGGATTTGTGCAGTGACGCCATCGATGAGCGCTTAGCGCATTTTTCAACTTATAAAAACCTAAAAGGTTTGCGGCATATCGTTCAAGCAGAACCTGATGGTTATATGCTGCGAAAGGATTTTCAACGCGGGATTTCTAAGTTGGAAAAGTACAATCTCACCTATGACATTTTGATCTTTCCACATCAATTGGAAGAAGCTATTGCACTGGTCAACACCTTTCCTAACCAGAAATTTATACTCGATCATTGTGCAAAACCCTATATCAAAGACGGAAAAATAAAGACTTGGAAACGTCATATCGAAACCCTTTCAGGCTTTGAAAATGTCGCCTGTAAAGTGTCCGGATTAACTACGGAAGCCGATTGGAAGCATTGGGACAACACCACCATGGAACCGTATTTAGACGTGGTTTTTAACGCCTTTGGAACTAAGAGAACACTTTTTGGAAGCGATTGGCCAGTAAGTGTATTGGCAGGAACTTATGCCGAAACAGTTGGCCTTATAGAACAATATATTGCCCAATTCACAGAAACCGAACAACAACAGATTATGGGCCTCAACGCAAAAACGTGGTACCATTTAAAAGATTGAAACTATGGATTTAAAACTAAAGGATAAAGTGATCATCGTCACGGGAGGATCAAAAGGTATCGGCAACGGTATTTGTAATTTATTGGCCCAAGAAGGCGCAATTCCTGTGATTGTTGGACGCACGGAATCGGATGTTTTAGAAGCTGTAAAGACCAATAAGGATAACGGAGGGCGAGTTTTTCACGCCATTGCGGAACTAACCAATAAGGAAGAATGCAAACACGCGGTAGAGAGTGTGATCAAAGAATTCGGGCGTATTGACGGTTTGGTGAATAACGCGGGGGTTAATGATGGCGTCGGACTCGAATCCGGGAATTACGATGACTTTATGAGGTCCATTCAACGCAATGTGGCGCATTATTATGCGATGGCGCAATACGCGTTGCCTGAGCTTAAAAAATCTAAAGGCGCTATTGTCAATATTGGTTCCAAAACGTCTGTTACCGGTCAAGGTGGTACCTCAGGGTACGCTGCTGCCAATGGTGCTCGAAATGCATTGACCAGAGAATGGGCATTAGAATTATTACCCTATAGAATCCGCGTCAACGCCGTAATTGTTGCAGAATGTGACACGCCACAATATGCATCTTGGTTGAAAACCTTTCCAAATCCTGAAGAACGTTTGGCTGAAATCACCAAAAATATTCCTTTAGAAAACCGAATGACCACCACTGCTGAAATTGCCAATACAGTTGCATTTTTAGTGTCAGAAGTATCAAGCCATACTACCGGACAATTGGTGTTTGTTGATGGTGGCTACACCCATTTAGACCGCGCTTTATAATGATGAAAAACCTAACTAAACAACCAATCGTTTCCAGAAATATTCTCCTGCCATTCATATTGATTACCTCCTTGTTTGCATTGTGGGGAATCGCTAATGATTTAACCAATCCAATGGTGTCGGCATTTAAAAAAGTAATGCCTGAACTCTCCAATACACAAGCGTCTTTGGTGCAGTTCGCGTTTTATTTTGGCTACTTCTTTATGGCCTTGCCCGCAGCCTTGTTCATCAGAAAATACAGTTATAAGTCTGGAATCCTTGTTGGGTTGACCTTGTATGCCATTGGTGCCTTCTTATTTTTTCCAGCGGCCAAATTCGAAACTTTTAATTACTTTCTAATTTCACTCTGGGTGATGACCTGCGGATTGGCATTTTTAGAAACCACTTCTAATCCTCTGATTTTAGCTTTAGGGCCAAATGAAACAGCAACACAGCGCCTCAATTTAGCGCAGGCATTTAATCCGATTGGTTCTTTAACGGGAATGATTATCGCCCAAGTGTTTATCATTGATGCCCTTCGATCCGTAGATTTTACGGAAGAAGCCTATCAAGCGTTGTCCAGTTCCGAAATGGCAGCCATCAGAGAAAACGATTTAAGCGTCATCAGTGTGCCCTACATTGCATTGGGCGTTTTGGTCTTGATCATCATGGCCGCAATTATGGCAGTAAAATTCCCTAAGGTGGAAGCGCATTCTAAAATCGCCCTTTCAAAAACCTTTAAAATCTTAGCTAAAAATAAAACTTACATTACCGGTGTCATCGCACAAATGTTTTATGTGGGCGCGCAGATTATGTGCTGGACCTTCATTTTTCAATATGTGGACAATTTGAATTCAACCTTACCTGCTGATGAACAACTTACGGCAACCTGGTATAATGTTGGCGCCATGCTATTATTTTTAGCAGGAAGATGGCTTGGAACCCTTTCAATGAAGAAAATTAGTCCAGCCAAATTATTGTTCGTTTTTGGTATTGGTGGCGTCATCACGACGACGATTACAGTTTTTATTGGCGGACATTTAGGTCTCTACAGCCTTGTTGCAACATCCCTTTTTATGAGTATCATGTTCCCCACCATTTACGGTATCGCCTTAAATAATATGGGCGATGAAGCTAAAATTGGTTCCGCCGGTTTGGTGATGGCCATTGTAGGCGGCGCCTTGTTGCCAGTGTTACAAGGAAGTATATTAGATATTGGAGGCCCTGGCTTTAGCGATGCAAAAATATTGGGTTACATTCCTGAGGTTAATTTTTCGTTCATCCTACCTCTAATCTGTTTGGCCGTGGTGGCATTATTTGGATATAAAACTATGAAGCATGAAAACCTATAGATATTGTTTTGCACTCGATTTGATCAATGATGACGAATTGATTTCAGCCTACAAAAAACATCATCAAAAAGTGTGGCCGGAAATTGTTGAAAGTATTACCGATAGTGGCATTCTCAATCTAGAGATTTATTTGGTCGAGAATCGTTTGTTCATGATTATGGATGTGAATGAGTCGTTTTCGTTTGATAAAAAGACTAAAAATGATGCCAACAATCCGACAGTTCAAGAATGGGAAAGCCTGATGTGGAAGTATCAACAAGCACTTCCTACTGCCAAAGAAGGCGAAAAATGGTTGTTGATGGAAAAGATTTATCATTTAAAAGCGTAGCGGATCATGGAATTGACAATAAATCCGAAATATCCTTCCGTCACCGATTTACGAAACCGAGCGATGGTGAAAATGCCAAAGTTCGCTTTTGAATATCTCGATGGTGGTTGTAATGAAGATATCAACTTAGATAAAAATCGCACCGACTTGCAAAAAGTGGAATTAATGCCACAGTACTTGTCCAAGTTTGATCAGTCAGATACCCGAACGGAATTGTTTGGGCATACTTACGATTCGCCTTTCGGAATTGCGCCTGTAGGACTTCAAGGTCTGATGTGGCCTAACGCTCCAGAAATTTTAGCCAAAGCCGCATTTGCGCATAATATTCCGTTTATATTGAGTACCGTAACGACCTCAAGCATTGAGCGTATTGCGGAACTTACAGAAGGTACCTCTTGGTTTCAACTCTACCATCCTGCGGATGAGAAAGTGAAACGCGATTTGTTGGACCGAGCCGCCAATGCCGGCACTGATGTGTTAGTAATTTTAGCCGATGTCCCAACCTTTGGGTACCGACCGCGAGATATTAGAAATGGCTTGGCCATGCCGCCAAGTATGAACCTCAAAAATATTCTTGAAGTATTTACAAAACCCGATTGGGCGCTTCAAACCTTGATTCACGGGCAACCTTCATTCAAAACCATGGAAGCCTATATGCCCAAAGGTTTAAACTTGAAAGGCTTGGGTGAATTTATGGATGCAACGTTTTCTGGACGTTTAAATGAAGATCGCATCTCTTTAATCAGAGATCAGTGGAAAGGAAAACTGGTGATTAAAGGCGTGGTGAGTGAAGAAGATGCGCAGAAAGCGATCAATTTAGGTGTGGATGGATTAATTGTGTCCAATCACGGCGGACGCCAATTGGATGCTGGGCAATCTACCATTGTACCGATGACACATCTCGCAGAAAAATTTAAAGGGCAAATCAAAATTATGGTCGACTCAGGATTACGTGGTGGCCCGGATATCGCCAGAGCCCTGGCAAGCGGTGCCGAGTTTACCTTTATGGGGCGCAGTTTTATGTATGGTATTGGCGCTTTAGGAAAAGAAGGTGGCAATCATACCATTTCATTGATGAAGCGCGAATTTCAGCAGGTGATGGAGCAGGTGTGTTGTGAGAGGGTAGAGGAGTTGCCTAGGTTTTTGGTGAAGTGATGGCGATCATAGAGATGAGAACATAGAACATAGAACATAGAAAAGAGAATAGAGAAAATTGTCGATTTACAATTCGCTATTTTCAAATTAAATCACCCATTTAAATTCTCCTCCTTTTAAAGGAGGAGTGGATTCTGCTTCCGGAGAGAAGCAGAAGACGAGGTGGTTTTTGGATGGTGATGGGTAGGATTGAAT